>JAANMV010001956.1_pt1 | contig 21253 bp, 19 predicted proteins | sample 7279661 | NCBI WGS metagenome assembly JAANMV01 (sample SAMN14094540, study PRJNA606508) | bioreactor metagenome | isolation source: A lab-scale SPAN reactor treating ammonium-rich wastewater day 121 | place: Ireland: Galway | collected 2017-05-16
GCGAGCGAAAAGCCGTGCCGCAGCACGCTTTGCGCGATCCCGTGGCCCATCAGCCCCACGCCGATGATGCCGATACGCTGTTTTTCCGCCATGTCTTTCCATCCCGCCGCGATGGCATCGACTGTACCTGCTCGCGCACGGGGTCGGTGGTGCCGCCGAGTGCCTCCGCGAGCGTAGAGTCGCTACTGCGACTGTTGCCGAGCGGAGGAAAGCATGACGACGATCCGGGTCAAGCGCGTCTACGAGGCGCCGGCCGATGGCGATGGCTTCAGGCTCCTGGTCGACCGCCTGTGGCCGCGCGGGCTGGCACGCGAGCGCGCGCACATCGACGCCTGGCTGAAAACGGTGTCACCGTCGGACGAACTGCGCCATCGTTTCCACCACGATCCGGCCCAATGGGATGCGTTTCGGGCGAGCTACTTCGCCGAACTCCAGGCCAATCCGCCCGCAGTTGCCGAGCTGATGGGGGTGCTGCGACAACACCGGGTGGTGACCCTTCTTTACGGCGCGAAGGAGGAACGGTTCAACAACGCGCAAGCGCTTGCGGAGTTCATCGCGAAGAAGAAGGGCGCCCGGCATTGACGGGACAGGTGCTGATCGGCCGGGGCACGTCGATTTGCTCGGGTCGGGATTGGGCGATAAAAATGCGCATAATGTGTATTATGTCAACTCAAGAATCGGAAGGTGATCGTCAGCCCGACGCTCATGCGAAGCGTCCCGCGTTCGCCCGGCGCCGCAGCCACAGCCTCCAGCCCAGGAATCCCACCCGTGCACCGTTGCCGACGAGCACGACGACGCTCTGCCAGGCGGGCTCGTGCCACAGGTGCCGCAGGTGGACATCGTGGTGGACCAGGCTCAGCCAGCCGAGCAAGGCAGCCAGCGCCGCAAACCCCTTGGTCGCTTCGAAGAGTGCTACCCCGCGCAGCGCGACCCGCGTTGCGCCGTAAGGCGACGCCTTTGCCGTCGGCGGCACCTCTTTCGTTTCATTTCAATTTATTACATTAAAAAAACCGTATAACTTCTTGAATTTTGAATAATAAATACATTCTTATTCCTTGTCTGGCGCACCCTCCCTGCGCTCCGCGCGAGCCGCGAGATGCGCCTGCGCAGTCGGCGAGGAGGCGAACGCCCGTGCATAGCGCTCCAGCAACTTGCCGATGCGCGCCGGCTCGTAGCCCAGCTGCGTGAACGCCACCCCGCGGTCGAACGCCTCGTCGTATTCGGCGATCAGCCCATCACGCAATCGCAGTTGCGCGATGCCCTCGAAGACGACGACCTGCCCGTTGCTCCCGGGTCCGCACGAGCGGTAGCTGAAGACGTATCGCGCGTAGCCCAGCTCGCCGTTTGCGACGACGTCGTCGAATTGCCAGAAGAAGGCTTCGCCGCCGGCGTGGAAGCGGTCGAGCATCGCGGCGATGGCGGCACGCCCCTCGTGCAGGCCGAAAAAGCCGTCGTGGTAGCGCCCGTCCGGCGTGAACAGCACCGCGAACCCCTGCGCGTCGCGGGCTGCGGCGGCGCGCGCGAGGCGCCCGAGCAGTGCCGGCAGGGCGGCGCCCGGCGCAGCCTCAGCGACCATCGCCCTGTGCCAGCTCGCCGGCCAGATAACGTTGCCGGTAGGTTTCGAACGGCATGTCATCGGCAGCCTCGATGCGTTGCTGCTCGGCCAGCGAATCCCGTGCCATCCGCGCGAAACGGGCCTGCGTGTCGTCGTCGAAGGGCAGCGCGAGCAGCGTGCGGTGATGCTCGCGCGACTTCGTCAGCGCAAAATCCGGGAACGAATTGTCGAAGTGCTGCGCCATGTCGCGCAGGCTGCGCGCCGAGGGCGTCAGCGTCGCGTCTTCGAGCAGCGTCGCGGCCGCGGCGAGCGCGTCGCGATGACGGGTCACCGGCGCCTCGGCACCCGAACCCGCCGGGCGCGCGCTGTCCGTGGCGGCGCTCGCGGCCGCGTCGAGCGCGGCGGCGATCGGCGCGCAGTCGCGCAGCACCTCCCTGCCCCAGTCCGCCAGCCCGATCTGTGCGTCGCCGCGCTGCAACTGCAGGCCGGGCTCGCGCCCGTGCTGCGCAACCCTGTGCTGGTTGCGCGACATGGCGGCGATCTCCTCGGGCGTGTCGGGCGGACTCTCGTCGAGCAGGCAGTGGAGCAGGAACACGTCGAGAAAATCGAGCGTAGCCACTTCGATGCCGATCGGCACGAACGGGTCGAGATCGAGACAGCGCACCTCGACGTACTCGACGCCGCGCTCGGCCAGCGCGCGCAGCGGCCGCTCGCCCGGGCGGATCGTGCGCTTGGGCCGGATCGTGCCGTAGAACTCGTTCTCGATCTGCAGCAGCGTCGTGGCCAGTTGCCGGTACAACCCGTTGCCGTCGTGGATGCCGATACGCTCGTAGGGTGGATATGGCTCGGCCAGCGCCCGCGACAGCGACTTCGCGTAGCTGTCGAGACAGTTGAAGCTGACCGCCAGGGACGACTGCACGTCGCTCTGGTAGCCGAGCGGCCCCATGCGCAGCGAGGTCGCGTGAGGCAGGTGCAGCGTGCCGCCTTCCAGGCTTTGCAGGGCGTGCGGGTAGCCGGCCAGGAACGTGCTGCAGGCGGCCGGCGACGCGCCGAACAGGTAGAGCAGCAGCCACGAGCGCCGGCGGAAATTGCGGATCAGCGAGAAATACGCCGCGGTGCGGTAGTCCTGCTGCGATCGGCCATCCCCATCGACTTGCTGCAGGATGGGCCAGGCCGCCTGCGGCACCGAGAAGTTGTAGTGGATGCCCGAAATCGTCTGCATCCGCCGGCCGTAGCGATGCGACAGCCCCTGGCGGTAGACCGTCTTGGCGCGGCCGACGTTGGAGGTGCCGTAGCGCGCCAGCGGAATCGCATCGTCGGGCGGCAGCCCGCAGGGCATGCTCGCGGCCCAGAGGATCTCGCTGCCGATCTGCCGGTGCACCGCCTGGTGAATCGCAGTGAGCTCGGCCAGGCAGGAGCGCGCGTCGGCGTGCACCCCGGTGATCAGCTCGAGCTGCGCTTCGCTGAAATCGGTGGTGATGTGCGGATGGGTGAGCGCCGAGCCCAGGCCGCGCGGGTGCGGCGTGTCGGCCAGCACGCCGTCGGGCCGCGCGCGCAGGCTCTCTTTCTCGATGCCGCGCGCCAGCGCCCCCAGGACGTCGGGTGGCAGGCAGTGCAGGCGCCTGGTCAGGCGGCTGGTCGGTCGGGTCGAGGGCACAGCCGGATCTTACCCGCTTGACGGTGCCGCACCGGCCTGGCGCCTGGTCAGAGGCGGTGGTGCCACGACTCGCCGGAGAATTCGCGCACCAGATCGAGCGTCGAGCGGCGGCCGATGTGCGAGAAGTTGTGCGCAAGCCAGGCGGCGGCCGCCGCCGACCCCAGGTGGTGCAGGCGTCGCAGCGTCGCCGGGTCGGTCGACAGCCGGTTGCTGTCGCCCGCCTGCGCCAGCTCGGCGCCGCCGTCGAGCCGGTGCAGCCGCAGATCGTGAACGCGCTGGAACAGCGGCTCGCGATAGCGCTCGATCGGCCGGCCTTCGTCGCGCAGCAGCCGCTTGAGCAGCGCGATCGTGCGCATCTCCCTGATCAGGCTGCCGTTGAAGGTGATCTCGTCGATACGCGCGAGAATTTCCGGTGCGCGCGTCGGCACCTCGTCGCGCTCGATCGGGTTCACCTGCACCAGCAGCACGTCGTTGGCGGTGTCCTCGTCGATCAGCGGCAGCAAGGTCGGATTGCCCATGTAGCCGCCGTCCCAGTAGGCCTCGCCGTCGATCTCGACTGCCTGGAACAGCATCGGCAGGCAGGTCGATGCCAGCACGACGTCGACGCTCAACTCGGGGTTGCGGAACACCCGCAGCCGGCCCGAACGCACGTGCGTGGCGCCAATGAACAGTTCGATCCGGTCGCAGCGCCGCACCGCGTCGAAATCGACCGCCTCGGCGATCATCCGGCGCAGCGGATTCAGGTTCAGCGGGTTGAACTGGTATGGCGAGAGAACGCGCGTGGCCAGATCGAGGTACTGGCCCAGCGGCGACCAGCTCGTGGCGCTGCCGAACAGCGTGCCGAACAGGCTGCCGTTGAGCGGATTGAGCTGCGCGGAGGCGCCCACGCCGACCCAGAACGTACGCAGCATCTCGCGCGCCTCGCGGCGCCCTCCCGCCATCAGGCCAGCGGCCAGCAGCACGGCGTTCATCGCGCCGGCGCTCGAGCCGCTGATCGCACTGATCTCGAGCCGATCGTCTTCGAGCAGTCGATCGAGCACGCCCCAGGTGAAGGCGCCGTGCGCGCCACCCCCCTGCAGGGCGAGATCGATGCGCTTGCGGCGGCGTGATGGTTGGCGCGTGAGGCTCATGGATAATGGACGATGCCGGCGAACACGGAGATACGATCCACGGGCCGCACGGCGAGGCTCGGGCGGATGATAAGGGAACGGGGGCAGTGGCGATGGGCACGGCGTTGACGCTCTACATCGGCAACCGGAACTACTCGTCGTGGTCGATGCGCCCGTGGGTGCTGATGCGCCAGGCCGGTATCGACTTCGACGAGGTGATGGTGCGCTTCGATTCGCAGGCGCCCGACTCCGAGTTCAAGCGGCGACTCGCCGTGGTGAGCCCCACCGGCAAGGTCCCGGTGCTCGAGGCGGTCGTCGACGGCAGCCCGCTTGTCGTCTGGGACACGCTGGCGATCGCCGAATTCCTCGCCGAGCGCTTCCCGGCGCTGCACCTGTGGCCGGCGCAGCCGGTCTCGCGGGCGCGCGCGCGCTCGGTCACGGCCGAGATGCACTCCGGTTTCACCGCGCTGCGCAGCCGCTTCGGCTTCAACGTGGAGGCCGAACTGCCGCAGGTCGGCCAGCGCGCGCTGGCCGAAGATCCGGCGCTGCGCGCCGACGTCGCCCGCATCACGCAGATGTGGCACGACTGCCTCGCCGTCTCGGGCGGGCCGTTCCTGTTCGGCAGCTTCGGCATCGCCGACGCGTTCTACGCGCCGGTGGTGCTGCGCTTTCGCACCTACGGCGTACCGCTCGATGCAGCCTGCGTGGGCTATGCGCGGCGCATCGTCGAATGCGTCGCGGTGCGCGAGTGGATCGACGCGGCGCTCGCCGAGCACGATTTCCTGCCTTTCTACGAACCCTACCGCAGCGCACCGCAGGGCGCGTCGCGCTGAATCGTCGAAACCGAAGCAACCGGGGAGAATCCTGCCGATGAGTGCCGAAAACGTGACCGTACGCCTGGCGCAACGCCACGATTACCAGTTCGAGGTGCGCTACGGCGCCGGTGTGCCGGCCATCGTCGGCGACGAGCCGCCGCCCCTTGGCCAGGGGGCCGGCCCCTCGCCGATCGAGTTGCTCGCGTCGGCGGTGGGCAACTGCCTGTCCAGTTCGCTGCTGTTCGCGCTGCGCAAGTTCAAGCAGGCGCCCGAACCGCTGTCGGCCGAAGTCACCGCCGAGATCGGCCGCAACGCCGAGAACCGGTTGCGCGTGCTCGCATTGCGGGTGCGCCTGACGCTGGGCGTGCCGGGCGCCTCGCTCGCGCACCTCGATCGCGTGCTCGGCCAGTTCGAGCAGTTCTGCACCGTCACGCAGAGCGTCGCTGCGGGCATCCCGGTGGCCGTCGAGGTCTTCGATTCGCAGGGCACGAAGCTGAATTAGCGGCGCGCCGCACTCACTTCGCCAGCGTGCGGATCGGCTGTGGACGCGTCAGTTCTTCGGGGCGCATGACGCGGTCGAGTTCCTCGCGCGACATCAATCCGCGTTCGAGCACGATCCGGTAGACCGAACCCCCGGTGGCGTGCGCTTCGGCAGCGACCGCGCTCGCATTGGCGTAGCCGATGTACGGGTTGAGCGCGGTGACGATGCCGATCGAATTCTCGACCATCGCGCGCAGCCGCTCGCGGTTGGCAGTGATGCCGCGCACGCAGCGCTCGGCCAGCGTGAGGCAGCCGTTGCGCAGGTGCGTGATGCTCTTGAACAGGCTGTGCGCGATGATCGGCTCGAAGGCGTTGAGCTGCAGCTGGCCGGCTTCCGCCGCATAGGTGATGGTGACGTCGTTGCCGATGACCTCGTAGGCGATCTGGTTGACGACTTCAGGGATCACCGGGTTCACCTTGCCCGGCATGATGGAGGAGCCGGCCTGCATCGCCGGCAGGTCGATTTCGTTCAACCCCGCGCGCGGGCCCGACGACAGCAGCCGCAGGTCGCTGCAGGTCTTCGACAATTTGACTGCGACGCGCTTGAGGACGCCGGAGAGCTGCACGAAGCCACCGCAGTCCTGCGTCGCCTCGATCAGGTCGGGCGCGGTGATCAGCTGCACACCCGAAATCTCCGAGAGGCGCCTGCAGACGAGCGCGGCGTAGTCGGGATGCGCGGTGATGCCGGTGCCGATGGCGGTGGCGCCGAGGTTGATTTCGCGGATCAGGTCGGCCGCCTCGCGCAGCCGCTGCTGGTCCTCGCCGAGCATCGTCGCGTAGGTGGTGAACTCCTGGCCGAGCGTCATCGGCACGGCGTCCTGCAGCTGGGTGCGGCCCATCTTCAGCACGTCGGTGAATTCGTGCGCCTTGTCGGCGAACGCGCGCCGCAGCGTCTCCATGGCTTCGATCAGCCCCGCGATGCCGAACCAGGCGGCGAGTTTGATGGCCGTCGGGTAGACGTCGTTGGTGCTCTGGCTCATGTTGACGTGGTCGATCGGGTGCAGCGCCGCGTAGTCGCCACGCACGCGACCCATCAGTTCGAGCGCGCGGTTGCAGATCACCTCGTTGGCGTTCATGTTCGTCGAGGTGCCGGCTCCGCCCTGGATCACGTCGACGACGAACTGCTCGTGCAGCCTGCCCTCGCGCACCTCCTCGCAGGCACTCACGATCAGGCGGGTGCGCTCGTCGTCGAGCAGGCCGAGTTCGTTGTTGGCCACGGCCGCGGCCTGCTTGATGCAGGCCAGCGCGCGGATCAGCTCCGGATAGATCGAGATCGGCGTGTCGCTGATCGGAAAATTTTCGAGCGCACGCAGCGTGTGCACGCCGTAATAGGCGGCGTCGGGAACGTCGCGATCGCCGATCAGGTCGTGCTCGATGCGGGTGCGTTGCGGGTCCATGGGTCCGTTCGGAAAGAGGGGTCGGAAGCCGCAATGGTACCCGCGCCGCGCACCCCGATCGGCGACGGCGCCGGGCGCCCGCCGAGGCGGCGCCGCCCGCCAGTGCGCGGAGACGATCGTAGTGTGAACAGGCCCTAGCCCGGCTTGCCGTCCAGACGCGGGCGTGTGAGCACCGGCCAGTAGCGCACCACGTAGAGCCCGAAGCCGGCCACCCACAGCAGGCCCGAGACCTGCACGCAGGCCAGGTACTGGCCGGGCAGCAGCATCGGCCCGAACACCCGCGCCAGCGCCGCGGCGAACACCAGCAGGTAGGCGGTGGTCTCGTAGCCGTCGGCCTTCAGCGGGCGCGCGGTGTGCCCGCGTGCGGTGCGCGTGATCATGCCGATGGTGAGGCCACCGATCGCGCCCACCGTGAGCGCATGCAGCGCCAGTGGTTCGGCCACCCACCCGGCGGCGGCCAGTGCGCGCAGCAGCAGGTGAACCACGATCCAGGCGTACGCCAGGTGCAGCACCCACACCAGTGGCGTGCGCAGCGTGCGCCAGCCCTGCCACAACGCCAGCCGCGCCGCGTGCACGATCGCCGCGACCAGCGCCACCACCCCGGCCAGTGCCGGCATCGCCGGCACGTGGTCGGCGAGGAACAGCGCAATGATCGATCCGAGTGCCAGCCGCTCGATCCACGGGCGGCGCGTGGCATTGGTGCCCGGCACGCCGTTGTTGGTGAACATCGGCACGACGCGCCCGGCCATCACCGTCATGACGAACAGCACGACGTCGAGCGCCAGCTGCAGCGCGAAACGCGGCGCCACGTCGATGACCCCGTTCAGTGCCGCGTGCGCGGCCAGCGTGATCACGCCGAGCAGCGCGAGCAGCACGACGAAGAAGTAGTTGCGCCGGTTGCGCGAACGCACGATCGGCCGGGCGATCGCCGCGGCGACCGCGAACGGGAAGGCGGCGTCGACCAGCGCGGCGGCCAGGCTCCAGGGCGTGAGCACGAGAATGCGCCCGGCCACCCACAACGCTGCCAGTGCGGCCAGCGGTGCCCCGTCGGGCGTGGGCAGGCCGGTCCAGTTGCGCACGGCAGTGAGCAGGAACCCGGCGATCACCGCCACCGTGTAGCCGAACAGCATCTCGTGGCCGTGCCACAGCGGCCCCTTCAGCAAGGCGCCGCCCAGCCAGCCCGAGTACTGCAGTGTCCACAGGCCGACGCTGAGCACCGCGAAGATGCTCGCCAGCAGGTAGAACGGCCGGAACCCCAGCTGCCACAACGCAAACGCCGGCACCGCGGGCGGCGCGGCCGCCTTGCCCGGTCGCTTCAACTGCAATTCGTCCATTTCGGTCCGGGAAGTCAGTACAGGATGCGGCAGCGGATCGTTCCGTCGATCGCGCTGATCTCGTCGAGCGCGACCTGGCTGGCCGCCGCGTCGACGTCGATCACCACGTAGCCCAGCAGCGCGTCGGTCTGCAGGTACTGGGCGGCGATGTTGATGCCGGCGCGCGAGAAGCGCTCGTTGATGCGCGCGATGATACCCGGTACGTTGCGATGGATGTGCAGCAGGCGGCACTTGCCGGTGTGCTCGGGCAGCGACACCTCGGGAAAGTTCACCGCGGTGACGGTGGAGCCGTTGTCGCTGTAGCGCAGCAGCTTCGCGGCCACCTCGCCGCCGATGTTCGCCTGCGCTTCCGAGGTGGAGCCGCCGATGTGCGGCGTGAGGATCACGTTGTCGAAGCGCGTGAGCGGCGACTCGAACACGCCCTCGTTACCCTTCGGTTCCACCGGGAACACGTCGATCGCGGCACCGCGCAGATGCCCGCTTTCGAGCGCGGCGGCCAGCGCGTCGATGTCGATCACGTTGCCGCGCGAGGCGTTGATCAGGTGGGCGCCGCGCTTCATCTTCGCCAGCTGCGCCACGGTGATCATGTTCTTCGTGGCCGCAGTGGCCGGCACATGCAGCGTGACCACGTCGGATTCGGCGAGCAGCGCGTCGAGCGAAGCGGCCTGCCGCGCGTTGCCCAGCGGCAGCTTCTTCTCGATGTCGTGGAACAGCACCGACATGCCGAGCTGCTCGGCCAGGATGCCGGTCTGCGTGCCGATGTGGCCGTAGCCGACGATGCCCAGCGTCTTGCCGCGCACCTCGAACGAGCCGGCCGCACTCTTCTCCCAGCCATTGCGATGCAGCTTCGCGTTCTTCGCCGGAATGCCGCGCATCAGCATGATGATCTCGCCCAGCACCAGTTCGGCGACGCTGCGGGTGTTGGAGAACGGCGCGTTGAACACCGGGATGCCGCGGCGTGCGGCCGCCCCGAGGTCGACCTGGTTGGTGCCGATGCAGAAGCAGCCGATCGCGTTGAGCCGGGGCGCCGCGGCGATCACGCTTTCGGTGAGCTGCGTGCGCGAGCGGATGCCCACGAAGTGCGCCCCCCCGATCGCGTGCAGCAGTTCGTCACCCGACAGCGACTGCCGGTACGTTTCGACGTGGGTGTAACCGCCGGCGCGAAGGGTCTCGAGGGCCGTGGCGTGGATGCCCTCGAGCAGGACGAACTTCAGTTTTTCTTTCGGGACGGAGAGGCGGGCGGGAGGCGGAGGTGGAGGCGTCATCCCGAAATTGTAGGGATCGTCGCTCGGGTATTCTTCCAGTACGGGTATTGTTGCAGCCCGGGAGCCCGATGATGCCGACGATTTTCGAGAAATTGCACTCCGGCGAACTGCCGTGCGCGCGCGTCTACGAAGACGGGCGCGTGTTCGCGTTCATGGACGCGGGCCAGGTCAACGACGGGCACGTGATCGTGGCGTCGATCCGCCCCTACGAAACGCTGATGGACGCCGACGAAGAGACGGCCGCGGCGCTGATGCGCGCAGCGCGCCGCATTGCGATCGCGGTGGAACGCGAGTTCGCCGCCGACGGCGTGACCCTCCTGCAGGCCAACCGTGTCGCCGGCTGGCAGACGGTGGCACACCTGCACCTGCACGTGCTGCCGCGGCGCCAGGGCGACGCGGTCACGCTCGGCTGGCCGCGCCGCGACCCGCCGTTCGAGGCGCTGCAGGCGATGGCTGCGCGCATTCGCGTCCGGGCTTCCGAACGCACCGACGCCTGAAGCCCGGCTTGCCGGACGACATGACGGGGTTTGCGGGCCTCGGGGGGATCCAGATCGCGGTGATCCTGGCGTTCACCCTTGCGGCCGGACTCCTGCGGGGCTTCTCGGGCTTCGGCTCGTCGTTGCTGCTCGTGCCGGTCCTGGGGCTCACGATGGGACCGGTCCCGGCCGTGGCGATCGGCACCCTGCTCGAGGCCCTGGCGACACTGATGCTGGTGCCGTCGAGCCTGGCACACACCACCCGAGACCGTCTGGTGACGATGGGTCTGTCGGCGCTCGTCGCGATTCCCGCGGGGCACTATGCGTTGCGCGAACTGGACCCGCTCGTGAGCAACCTGGCGATCAGCGCGGCGGTCGTCGCGATGGCCGGACTCATGTGGCGCGGAACAGCCGTGCCGCTGCCACGCGGCAGGCGCGGGGAGACCGCAGCCGGCGTGATGTCGGGGTTCCTGACCGGCTTCGGTTCGATCGGCGGGCCACCGCTGGTGCTGTACATCCTCGCCGGACGCGAGCCGGCGCGGCACAAGCGTGCCGACCTGATCGTCGTGTCGGGGGTCGCGCAGCTGGCCGCGGTCGGCTCGATGCTGCTCTTCGGCCTGCTGGGCTTCGACGGCGCGAGCAGCGCGGCATACCTCGTCCCGGTGTTCTTCGGCGGAGGCGTGTTCGGTGCATGGCTGTTCCGGCATGCAAGCGAACGCACTTATCAGCAGGTGGCACTGGGTGCGCTGTTCGTGGCAGCGGTCGCGCTGCTGTGCACCAACCTGGCCAGACTGCTCCTGTAGCGCTCGCCCCCGCGCACGCCCGCCTGCTCTTCGCGCCACGCCATGTCCCTGCCCGCTTTCGTCGACGTCCAGGCCGCCGCCGAGCGGCTGCGTGGCCACGCGAACCGCACGCCGGTGCTGCGCTCGGCCACCGCCGACGCGCGCGCCGGCGCGTCGCTCTTCTTCAAGTGCGAGAACTTCCAGCGGACGGGGGCGTTCAAGTTCCGCGGCGCGTTCAACGCGATCGCCAGGCTGTCGCCGACGCAACAGCGCGCGGGCGTGGTCACGTTCTCGTCGGGCAATCACGCACAGGCGATCGCACTGGCGGCGCGCGAACTCGGCGTGACGGCGACGATCGTGATGCCCTCGGATGCGCCAGCCGCCAAGCTCGCTGCCACCCGCGACTACGGCGGCGAGATCGTCGCCTACGACCGCTTCACCGAGGATCGCGAGGCGCTCACACGCCGCATCGCCCGCGAACGCGGCGCCACGCTGATCCCTCCGTACGACCACACCGACGTGATCGCCGGCCAGGGCACTGCGGCGCTCGAGTTGTTCGAGGAGGTGGGCGCCCTCGACGCACTGTTCGTCTGCCTGGGCGGTGGCGGGCTGCTCGCGGGCTGCGCACTCGCGGCGCGGCAGATGGCACCGGACTGCGCGGTCTACGGTGTGGAACCCGAGGCGGGCGACGACGGCCGACAGTCGCTGCGCGCGGGCCGCATCGTGACCATCGCGGTGCCCAGGACGATCGCCGACGGCGCGATGACCACGCATCTGGGCGAGCTGACTTTTCCGGTCATCCGCGAGCGGGTGCGCGACGTGCTCACCGTCGCCGACCGGGAGCTGGTGCAGGCGATGCGCTTTTTCGCCGAGCGGATGAAGATGGTGGTCGAGCCCACCGGGTGCCTCGCTGCTGCCGGCGCGTTCGCCGCGGCGCCCGGTTGGCGCGGCCGACGCGTGGGCATCGTCGTCAGCGGCGGCAACGTCGATCTCGCCGCCTATGCCGGCTGGATCGGTTCCGGTCGAGGCATCCGCCGGCCCTGCCCCCACCAGAGCAGCGCCACCAGCAGCAGCGCCGGGATGTAGACCCAGTGCATCGACGGCCGCTCGGTCGGCACGAGCACGCCGCCCACGGTCCAGCCGATCTCGAAGCCGTTCCTTTTCGCGCGGCTGCCGAAGCGCACGTTGGCGATCTGTACCTGGTCGCCGAGTGCGGTGACCGTGAGCCCCGCCTCCTCCAGGCGCCTGCGGCCGTCGCCGGGCTCGCCGCGCAGTTGCACGCCGACGGTCTTGCGCACTTCGTCACCCTCGAGACTGGTGCCGCGGATGACCAGCGCCAGCCGGTCACCCGGACCGAGGTTCTTCGCGACGTCGAAGATGCGCGCGGCGGGCACCTCGAAGTGAGGAGCGGCGATCCGGTCGATGAAGTAATCGGGGCGAAACAGCGCGAAGGTGGCCACCAGCAGTGCCAGGACCTCCCACCAGCGGCAGCGTACGCGAAACCACGCCATCGTCGCGGCCGCGAAGGTGAGCGACGCGACGATCGCCGCAAACGCCACCAGCGCGACTTCCCACCAGCCGTGCACGTCGATCAGCAGCAGCGCCGGGTTGAAGACGAACACAAAGGGCAGCACGACCGTGCGCAGCGCGTAGAGCGACCCCTGGATCCCGGTCTGGATCGGATCCTCGCCCGAGATCGCTGCAGCGGCGAAGGTCGCGAGCCCCACCGGCGGCGTGATGTCGCCCATGATCCCGTAATAGAAGACGAACAGGTGCACCGCGATCAGCGGGATGATCAGGCCGTTCTGCGCGCCGAGCTCGACGATCACCGGCGCCATCAGTGACGCGACGAGGATGTAGTTGGCGGTGGTCGGAACGCCCAGGCCGAGCACCAGACAGACGAATGCCGTGAACAGCAGCATCACGATCACGTTGCCCTGCGAGACCACCTCGACGAAGTCGGTCATCCGGAAGCCCAGCCCGGTGAGCGTGATGCCGCCGACGATGATCCCGGCGGTGGCGGTCGCAATGCCGATGCCGATCATGTTGCGCGCCCCGTCGTTCAGCCCCCGGACGACTTCGCGCACGCCGGTGCGCCAGGCGTCGAGCTTGCCGGTACCGCGAAAGAACGCCAGGATCGGCCGCTGGGTGAGCATCAACGCGATCAGCGTCGCTGTCGCCCAGAACGCGCTCAGCGCCGGCGACAATTGCTCGATCATCAGGCACCAGATCAGCACACCGATCGGGACCAGGAAGTGCAGCCCCGCGCGCACCGTCGGCCAGGTGTCGGGCAGAACCGGGTTGTCGATGTCGATGTCCTGCGGCAGATCGGGATTGCGCGCGGCGTCCCGCAGCAATGCCACGTGCGTGACGAGCAGCAGCCCGCCGGTGATCCAGATCGCGTTGGCGCCGAACAGTTGCTGCGCGCCGAGCGCGATCCAGTAGACCAGCGCGCACACGACGATCGTGCCGCTCAGTCCGAAGCCCCAGCCGAGCGCACGCTCGCGCATGCTGCGCGGCCGGCGCGCCGCGCTCGGGTTCATGCCGAGCTTGAGCGCCTCGAGGTGCACGATGTAGAACAGTGCAATGTACGAGATCAGCGCGGGCAGGAATGCGTGCTTGACGATGTCCGAATACGGAATGCCGACGTACTCCACCATCAGGAAGGCGGCGGCGCCCATCACCGGCGGCATGATCTGGCCGTTGACCGACGAGGCGGTCTCGATCGCGCCGGCCTTGACGCCGCCGTAGCCGGCCTTCTTCATCAGCGGGATCGTGAAGATGCCGCCCGAGACGACGTTCGACACCGACGAGCCCGAAATCAGGCCGTTCAACCCCGACGAGACGACCGCGACTTTCGCGGGGCCGCCGCGCAGGTGGCCGAGCGCGGCGAACGCCACCTGCATCATGTAGTTGCCTGCGCCCGCGCGATCGAGCAGCGAGCCGAACAGCACGTAGATGAAGATGAACGACACCGACACGCCGAGCGCGACGCCGTAGACTCCCTCGGTGGTCAGCCACATGTGCGAAATCATCCGCTCGAGCGATGCACCCTTGTGCGACACGACGTCGGGCAGCCACGGGCCGAGGAAGATGTACGCGAGGAACACCAGCGCGAGGATCGTCATCGGCAGGCCGACGGCGCGGCGCGTGGCTTCGAGCAGCAGCACCATGCCGACGGTGGCGACCACGATGTCCTGCGTGATCGGCACGCCCGGGCGGGTGGCAAGTTCGTTGTAGAAGAGCAGCAGGTAGGCGCCGGCGAAGGCCGCGGCGAAAGCCATCAGCCAGTCGCTGACGGGGACGCGATAGCGCACGCCGCGCCGGCGCGAGCCGGGGTACGCGAGGAAACCGAGGAACAGCGCCAGGGCCACGTGAAGCGCGCGCGCCTCGGTGTCGTTGAGCAGGCCGAAGCCGAGCGAGAACGGCAGCGGCGAGGCGTACCAGAGCTGCCACAGCGACCAGGCGATCGCGACCACGCTGATCACCGCGCCGGAGAAGCCCGAGGCGGCGCGCCCGCCGGTGTCGACGTCGGCGACGAGCTGCTGCAGTTCGGCCGAAGGCCTGCCGCTCTGGCTCATGCGGATCTCCCGATCGATCGCCTCGTGATCGCCTCGCGGGCGGCGCGTCACGAAAAAGCGGGCCGCGGGCCCGCTTTGTCGAAACGTCGGCTCAGGCTTGCGCCCCGGGCGCTCAGTTCACCCAGCCCTTTTCCTTGTAGTACCGCAGCGCCCCTTCGTGCAGCGGCGCCGACAGGCCGTCCTTCGCCATGTTCTCCGGCTTCAGGCTGGCCAGCGCCGGGTGCAGCTTCCTGAACTCGTCGAAGTTGTCGAACACCGCCTTCACCACCTGGTAGACCGTGTCGGCCGGCGTCTTCGCCGAGGCGACCACCGTGGCGAGCACGCCGTAGGTTTCGGTCGGCTGCGGGTTGTTCGGGTACAGGCCGCCGGGGATCGTGGCCTTCGCGTAGTACGGCTTGTCGGCGAGCAGCTTGTCGATCGCCGGGCCGGTGAGGGAGACGAGCTTCGCGCCGCACGAGGTCGTCGGGTCCTGGATGTTCGCCGACGGATGGCCGACCGCGTAGAAGAAGCCGTCGATCTTGCCGTCGCACAGCGCCGGCCCGTGCTCGTCGGCCTTCAGCTCGGCGGCCAGGCCGAAGTCGCCGAGCTTCCAGCCCAGGGCCACCAGCAGCTCTTCCATCGACGAGCGCGTGCCCGATCCGGGGTTGCCGACGTTGAAGCGCTTGCCCTTGAAGTCGGCGAACGTCTTGATGTTGGCTTCCTTGCGCGCGACGACGGTGAACGGTTCGGGGTGCACCGAGAACACCGCGCGCTCGTCGGCGTAGGGGCCTGCGTCCTTGAACTGGCCGACGCCCTTCAGCGCGTTGTACTGCACGTCGGATTGCGCGAAGCCGAGGTCGAGCTCGCCGGCCTTGATCGTGTTCACGTTGAACACCGAGCCGCCGGTGGACTCCACCGAGCAGCGGATGCCGTGCTTCGCGCGGTCCTTGTTGACCAGCCGGCAGATCGCGCCGCCCGCCGCGTAGTAGACGCCGGTGACGCCGCCGGTGCCGATGGTGATGAACTTGCTCTGCGCCGCGACCGGCGTCGTGAACGCGGCGCCCGACAGTGCAGCACCGACGATCGCGGCGAGCCGCGCAGCCTTCAGGATCTTGCTCATTCGTGCGACTCCTTGGATTCGTGCCGTTGAGACGGCGCCATTATGCTGATTGGGCCGCGCGAGGCAAGTCGGGAACACCCCGACGTGCAGCGGCGGCCCGGGTGGCGCGGCAAGCCCCGGGCCGGCGCGGGTCAGCGTGCCGCGGGCGCCAGCGCAGCGATCGACGCGTCGACCGCCTCGCCCAGGCGCTCGACGATCTGCCCGACTTCCTGCGGCGTGACGATGAACGGCGGAGCGAGCAGCACGTGATCGCCGAGCCGTCCGTCGATCGTCCCGCCCATCGGGTAGACCATCAGGCCGCGCGCCATCGCCTCCTGCCTGATGCGCGCGTGCAGCTTCAGCGACGGGTCGAACGGCGCCTTCGTCGCGCGATCGGTCACCAGCTCGATCGCGCGAAACAGGCCCCGGCCGCGGATGTCGCCGACGTGCGGATGCGCGCCGAAACGCCCGGTCAGGGCCTCGCGCAGCTCTTCGCCGTGCTGCACGCAGGCGTCGAGCAGCCGGTCGCGACGGATCACCTGCTGCACCGCCAGCGCAGCCGCGCACGCCACCGCGTGGCCCAGGTAGGTGTGGCCGTGCTGGAAGAAGCCGGTGCCGCGCGCGAATGCATCGACGATGCGCTGCTGCACCAGCACCGCCCCGATCGGCTGGTAGCCGCCGCCCAGGCCCTTGGCGATCGTCATCAGGTCGGGCGACACCCCTTCCTGCTCGCAGGCGTGCAGCGTGCCGGTGCGGCCCATGCCGCACATCACCTCGTCGAGGATCAGCAGGATGCCGTGGCGGTCGCACAGTTCGCGCACGCCGCGCAGGTAGCCAGGCACCGGGGTCAGCGCGCCGGAGGTCGCGCCGCCCACCGTCTCGGCGACGAACGCGATCACGTTGCCCGGCCCGAGCCGCTCGATCTCGGCCGCCAGTTCGGCCACCAGGCGCCGGCCGTAGGCTTCGGGCGTCTCGTCGGCACCGCGGTCGCGGTATTCGTAGCAGGGCGCGACGTGTGCAACGTCGATCAGCAACGGCGCGAACTGCGCGCGGCGCCAGGCGTTGCCGCCGACCGCCAGCGCGCCCAGCGTGTTGCCGTGATAGCTCTGGCGACGCGCGATGAAGTGCCGCCGCTCGGGTTGCCCGATCTCCACGAAATACTGGCGCGCCATCTTCAGCGCCGCCTCGATCGCCTCGGACCCGCCGGAGACGAAGTACACCTGTCCGATGCCCTCGGGCGCGTCGGCCACCAGCGTGTCGGCCAACTGTTCGGCGACCTCGGTCGTGAAGAAGCTGGTGTGGGCGTAGGCGAGCCGGTCGATCTGCGCGTGCATCGCGGCGACCACGTCGGGATGGCCATGGCCGAGGCAGGAGACGGCCGCGCCGCCCGATGCGTCGAGGTAAGCCTTCCCGTCGGCGTCGCGCAGCACCGCGCCGCTACCCGAGACGGCGACCGGATACCTGCGCCCGAGCGTGCGGTGGAATACGCGTGTCATGAAGCGCAGGATAGCGTATTCGCCGGGTGCGTCAGCGGCACGTCACTGCGCGCGTGTCCACGGCACGCGCATGCTCACTGCGATGCCAGCACCTGGTCGAGCGCGCGTCCGCTGCGCTCGGTGACGCGCATGCGCACCGGCACGATGCGCTCGTCCAGCGCGAGCCAGACGTCGATCGCCGGATCGTCGCCCGCGCCGGGGCGATTCAGGCGCAGCGCACGCACGGCGCCCGCGTCGGTGTTCACCGTCTCTTCGCCGATCACGGACCAGTCCACCGGTTCGACGCTCGAATTGCCGAGCATCGACAGGCGGATCGTCGCACCCGGCTCGAACTGCGCCGGGCGCGACTGCCGCAGCAGCGCCAGTTGTACCACCACCGACAGCCGGTCCTGGACGCCCTGCGGCGCTTCCCGGCGCCGGCCCGACCCGAAGATCACCTCGCCCTGCACGGTGTCGATCGTCGCCGAGCGCGGCGGGCGGTCGCCGCGACGCTCGTGATAGTTCGATGGAGCCAGACCCGCCGCCGACACGGTACCGACACTGTCCTGCACCAGCGAGCCGCGATAGAACCACGAGACCAGGCCCTGCGCCCTGCCCTCGCTGTGCAGCCGGTAGTGCTGCGGGCCGATCTCGAACGACTGCTCGAGCGTCGCCACGACGTTGCCGTCCAGCGGGTCGCCGTAGTGCACCCGGTAGTGCACCGTGCCCGATTGCGGTGTCACCACGATCGGCGCTTCGGCCAGGGGCGCAGCCGGCGTGGTCGTCGCGGCGGCTGCGGCCACCGCCACGCCCTGTTCGTCGGCGTGCTGCGCGGGCGTCGCGGCGCCCGGCGAGGCGCCCGTCGGCGACCCGGTGGTCGCTGCGGCATCGTCCTGCGCGGCAGCGTCGGTGGCACCGGCCGGCAATGCGTCGCCGTCCGCCAGGTCGAGCATCGCACCGAACGGATCCGAGTCGGCGAACGACGCCGCGGGGGCCATCACCACAGGCGCCGCTGCGGCAGCTTCGGCCGGCGCCGGCACGGCGCGCGGCGTCGCGCGCGGCCGCGCACGCGGCGCCGGCTTCGGTCGGGCCGGTGCGGCGGCAGAGGCGACGGGCGGCGCAGCCGCTGGCGGTGCCGGCACGATCAGCTCGACCGTCACCTGCGCCGATTCGCGCGGCGGCGGCGCGAGCCAGCCCGACACGCTCGCACCGCGCAACGCGACGAGGTGGGCGACGATCGAGCACAGCAGGAAGGCGATGACGGCCGGCGCGCGTGCGGCCGGTCGCGCAAGGGCACGCATCGTCCGATTCTATCCGCGCGGTTCGCGTCGGCACCGCGGACTGCGCGCGCAGCCCGCGTATGGCTGGACGTTCAGGCGCTGCGCAGCCGGGCCAGGCGCACCAGCGCGATCGTCGCCAGTGGCGCGACGAGCGCGATCAGCAGCACCAGCAGCATCAGCTCGCCGAGCTCGCTGTAGTCGGCCGGCACCGAGATCACCCCGCTCGTCGGATCCTTCACCTCGCGCGTGACCACGAAGGCCTTGTTCAGCCACTTGGTACCCAGTTGCGAGGCCGACAGCGCCAGATTGGTGAACGAGGCCATCACCGCGAAATAGGTTGCCTTCAGTTTCCCGGGCGCCGAGTTGGCGATCCAGGCGAGCATCGGCACCATCGCGATCTGGCCCAGCGGCGACTCGATCGCGGTGTCCACCAGCGCGATGAAGCGTGCATCGACCAGGCCGCCGGTGTGCGCGGCGCTCCAGTGGTGCAGCCCGTAGAACATGCCGACGATCGGCAGCATCAGCAGCATGCCGATCACCGTGAGGAAGCCGACGATGTAGTAGATCGAGCGCTCGGCCATGAACCGCCTGAAAACGAACAGGCCCGCCAGCGTGAGCGCGCTGCCGATCACCGAGAGCACCGACAGGAACTGCTGGTCGAAGCCGAGTTCGTCGATCATCCACCACGTCTGGCCGGCGCCGGCCGTCGGCGTGGCGCGGAACACGAACACCACCAGCGCGGTGCCGAGCAGCGTCGCGCGCGCCTGCGGCGCGAGTTCGCGCAGCAGCCGCCACATCAGCGCGACGACGATCGCCATCGATGCGCCGAAGATCAATTCCTCGTTCCACGGGAAATCGCCCAGGCCGACGGTGATCGAGATCACGGCGAACGCCAGTCCGCCGCCAAGCACCCACCCGTTCACCGGCGGACGTTGGGGGTGGACATCGAGCCGCGCCGCGATCGCGGCCGCATCGAGACCCTGGGCACGCAGCCGGCGGCCGGCGCGCCGGCGCAACCACGCAGCGAACACCACACCGGCCACCGACACCACCGGGATCAGCAGCGCCAGCTGGTGCACCAGCACGTAGACCGCGACTTTCTGCGCCTCGGGCAGCGCGCCCGCACCGCGCAGCAGGAACACGTTGGCCAGCGCCACCAGCACGCCGCCGCCGATGATCGCCACGCGACCGAGGGTCTGCATCGTGGTGTGCATCGAGCGCCGCCGCTCGTCGCCGATCGGCTGGCCGGCTTCGTCGTGATGCGGCACCGCCTCGACGGTCATCGCGTCGGCGACCACGTCCTGGGTCACGTAGCCGATCGGCGCGAGCAGTGCGGACAGCACGTACCAGGCTTCGATGCGCATCACCGTGGCCATCGCCCGCGGATCGGCGAGCAGCGCGATCATGATCAGCAGGCTGGCGGCGATCAACGAAGCGCCGAGCCAGACGAGCCAGGCCTTGTAGCGCCACATCAGGTCGACCAGGTGGCCCAGCGGCATCTTCAGCGCCCAGGGCAGGCCGGCCCAGAAGCCGAGCGCGGCCAGGAACTCGGCCGACAGGCCGAGGTATTCCTTGACGAAGAAGGTGCCGACGATCGCCGTGAGTCCGGAGATGCCGGCCGCCATGTAGACCATCAGCGGCGGCAGGTACGACAGCCGCATGTCGCGGCCCAGGGCAACGACGTTCTCGTCGAGCCAGCGCGCCAGGCGCGCGGGGGCGCTCATCGGCACCTGGCGCGATTCCGCTTCAGTGGACGTCGCGCTGCTCGCGCTGGATGTCCTCGGCAGTCCAGAACGACAGCGCGGCGATCGCGACGCCGCAGGCGAGCGCGTTGATCATCGCGATGCGCTCGTCGTCGTAGCCGAACAGCCAGGGCGACGCGGCCAACCCGACGCCCACGGCCAGGTTGCCCCATTCCTCGACGATTTCGGGGTAGTAGAAGGCCTCGACCGCCAGCGTGACGACGGCCACGCCAGCGAGCATCGCCGACCAGGCGGCCGGCTGGCGCGTGACACCGAGCACGAACGGCGACGCCACCAGCCACAGGCCCAGCGCCACCTCGATGCGATCCTGCCAGTGAGCCCTGATCATCTGCTTCGCCCCTGTCCCTGACGCCTGCACTGTAACCTATCGGCTGCGCGCGATCGACCGCCCCATGCCCGCCATCGCTCCCCATCCGCCGCTGGTCTTCGACGAGTCGGGCACGCCGCTGAGCACGCTCTACGGCGACGTGTTCCGCAGCCGCGCGGGGGCGTGGGCAGAGGCCCGCGCGGTCTTCGTCGAGGGATGCGCGCTGCCGCAGCGCTGGGACGAAGCGGCCCGGGAGTCGTCCGGTGCCTCCTTCACCGTGCTCGAACTCGGCTTCGGGCCGGGAGTGAACTTCCTCGCGACGCTCGAGGCCTGGCGCGAGCGCCGCGACCCGTCAGCGCGCCTGCACTTCTTTTCGGTCGAAGCCCATCCGCTGTGCCCGGACGACCTGGGGCGCGCGCTCGATGCGCTTGGTGCGTTCGGTGCGGCGCCGGCCGACGTACGACGACTGCTCGCACAGTGGCCGGCGGCGCTGCCGGGGATGCACCGCGTGGCCTTCGAAGCCGACGCGGCCACGCTCACGCTGTGCTTCGGTGATGCACGCACGCTGGTGCCGAAGCTGCGGCTGGGCGCCGACGCGTTCTTCCTCGATGGCTTCGCGCCGACGCGCAATCCGCACATGTGGGAGCCGGCGCTGCTGCGCACGCTGGGCCGTCTCGCGCGTCCGGGCGCCACGCTGGCGACCTGGTCGGCCGCCGGCGCGGTGCGCGAGGCGCTCGCCGCGGCAGGCTTCGAGGTCGAGCGTGTGGCGGGCCACGGCGGCAAGCGCCATCGCCTGCGCGCCCGCCACGCCCCTCGCTGGCGCGGCGCGCCAGCGCCCG
>JAANMV010001964.1_pt1 | contig 21217 bp, 23 predicted proteins | sample 7279661 | NCBI WGS metagenome assembly JAANMV01 (sample SAMN14094540, study PRJNA606508) | bioreactor metagenome | isolation source: A lab-scale SPAN reactor treating ammonium-rich wastewater day 121 | place: Ireland: Galway | collected 2017-05-16
CAGGAATTTGCCAATCTGGAAGAGGAACACCGCAAGGTTTTCTACCGCAGTGATTTTGACGGCGACTACAGGATTGATGAAACTGCCGAAGAAGACGTGACTATTCAGAACTTAACCCTTTACAATCTGATAAAAGCATACAAGTATGCAATGGAACATCAGCCCAAAGAAGTAGTGCATAATATCCAGAGGCTGAACGTAAGCATTGATGACCAGATAGAGCATGTAAACATGCTCTGCTCGCAGAATGAATATGTATCATTTCTTGAAATGATAACAGGAATGGAAAAGATAAGAGTTGTTGTTACATTTATAGCTATACTTGAAATGGCAAAAAATGGGATCCTTGGGATAAAAATTAATGAAAAACTTACAGATTTCCTGGTTTTTAAAATCGCCGAACTGCCCGAAGAAGGTTTAATAGAAACAACCAGTTTTAATTAATTTTTGTTATATTTATAGCAGAAGTTCAGTATAAAGTAACCGGAAATTACCTTAAAATTATTATTATTTTGCTCTTTTTTTACCTAAAAAGCTTTATTATATTCGTAATCTGCTAAAACAATTACGGATTTTTCACGGGTGTGGTATCTCGTTTTAATTTGTAAGTAATTATTTTATAACAATATATACCATAAATGAATTTCGACGGTTTAAAAAAAATTGTAGAAGTACTGATCTTTTCATCCGACAGGCCGCTTACATTAAAACAGATGAAAGATATTATCAACCAGGAAAAATCCGAAACGGGAGTAACGGCTGATATTCGCAATATTGAAAAAGCCGTTAATGAGCTGATTGAGGAATATAAAAACAGCGAACATTCTTTCAGTATATTGCAGCTTGCAGGCGCATACAGGTTTGCGACAAAAAGGGAATATGCCCCATGGCTTGCAAAGCTTAACAAAGAAAAATTAAAACGCCGCCTTTCACAATCAGCCCTGGAAACACTGGCAATTATAGCTTACAACCAGCCTATCACAAAAGGTGAAATAGAAGCAGTGAGGGGCGTTAATGTTGATTATATAATCGGTTCACTGCTTGAAAAAGATCTGATAACAATTAAAGGCAGGGCAGAAGTTGTTGGCAGGCCTATGTTATACGGCACCACAGATAACCTGCTGGAGTATCTTGGATTGAATTCAATAGAAGACCTGCCGCATCTGAAAGCAATTGAGGAGATCATTAAATCAGGTCCGCCTGAAGGCGTTACGCAGTCAGATATTGATTTCTACGAGGAAATAAACCAGATTCGCGAAAAGATGGTTTCTGAGGGCAATTCTGCTGCACAGTTGATTACGGAAGTAAATGCTGATAATGAAATTAATGCTGTTATTCACGAGCTGAATACCGGCAACAGCGGTGAAAATTTGCCCGGTGTTTTAAATGGTGATAACGAAGCCGGTACCGGCGCGGGCTCAGAGGGTGTAGAAAGTATCAGCGATGAAGAAAGTAATTAAGAAACGCACCTTTAAAAGATCTGATGATGTACCTGATTACATAAACCCGGAAAAAAAATCATGGAAAAAACATGATCCGGAAGAAGAAAATTTTGAAGAAGTAAATGATTCAAACGAAACAAAACTTACCAGATTAAACAAATTCATTTCCAATGCGGGTGTAACCGCGCGCAGAAAAGCTGATGAATTAATTTTTACAGGAAGGGTTACAGTAAACATGCAGACTGTTACGGAACCGGGGACAAAAGTTAACCCGGAAAAAGACGTTATAAAAGTTGACGGGGAAAAAATAAAGCCCCAGTCAGAGTTTATATACGTTGTGCTATTTAAACCCAGGGGTTATGTTACAACCACTCACGATGAAAAAGGAAGACCTACCGTGATGGATCTTATCGGTCTTAACACCCGCCTGTACCCGATAGGCAGGCTTGATTACGATACTGACGGAGTACTTCTGCTTACCAATGACGGCGAATTTTCCAATATGATGATGCATCCGCGCCACAAAGTATTTAAAACATACTTTGCCAAGCTGGATAAGCCTATGGAAGAAAATGATGTAAAAAAGCTCCGCGAAGGTATCATGCTGGATGGCAGGCCGACCTCCAGAGCAAAAGTAAGAATTATCCCGAACTCAGGAGAGCAGAATATCTGGATCTCAATTCACGAAGGGCGCAACCGCCAGGTAAGAAGAATGCTTGAATCAATAGGCTATATGGTTCAGAGATTAAAACGCGTTGAATATGCAAGGATTGGTCTTGACGGGTTAAAGCCGGGTGAATGGCGTTATCTTTCACCTGAGGAGCTGCTGGAAGCAAAAAAACTTGCTACCCCTAAACAGGTTGTTATCCGGAAACCCAAGCCGGAAATACCTGAAGCGCTTGAAGAAGTTAAACAGGTAAAGAAGGGCAAAAAGGGAGGCAAGAAGAAGAAGAAAAAAGAAAAGATGCTGAAGAAAATGATGAAAACCCAGCCGCAAAATTCAGATTCCGGTTCAGACGTTCTGGAAAGCATTTCCAAAGAGCTTGAAAATATATCTGAGCAGATCTCAGATAATAAAGAAGAATAATAGTTTTTTAATTCTGAATTTTTAAAGGACACGGGATTTTTGTATAACTGGTGTCCTTTTTTTATTTAGGAAGTAATTTAATAATCAATTTAAGGAGAAATTTTTTTGCAGGAAACCAACGATCTGGTAAAACAGCGCTTATTGGCGCTGGAAGAGATAAAAAAGCTCGGGATTAATCCGTACCCCCACAGGTTCGATGTCACGGCAGATTCAGCCGGGATATTAAGCACATTCAAAGATCCAGCTGATGAAGCTGAAGCAGAAGAACAAAAAAAGAAAACAGTTTCTGTTGCGGGCAGAATTATGGCTATCCGCAAAATGGGCAAGGCCAGCTTTTTCCAGATCAAGGATGAATCCGGAAAGATACAGATATATATCAGGCAGAATGATGTTGGAGAACAGCTGTACAAATTGTTCAAGCTGCTTGATATTGGTGATATTGTAGGGGTAAACGGATTTGTTTTCCGCACAAAAATGGGTGAAGTATCTGTACATGCTCAGTCAATCGAGCTTCTTGCAAAAACAATACAGCCCCTGCCTGTTGTAAAGGAAGAAGTTACCGAAACAGGGGAGAAAATTATACACGATGCATTTGCAGATGTTGAGCTGCGTTACAGGCAGAGATATATTGACCTTATAGTTAATGAGCACGTTAAAGATACATTTGTAAAACGTACCCGAATAATACACTCGATAAAGCGTACACTGGAAAAATATAATTTCTTTGAGGTGGAAACTCCTACTCTTCAGTCAATTTACGGAGGCGCAAATGCAAGGCCGTTTGCAACACATCATAATGCGCTGGATATTCCGCTGTACCTAAGGATATCGAATGAGCTTTATTTAAAGCGGCTGGTTGTCGGCGGTTTTAACCGGGTATATGAGCTTGTAAAGGATTTCAGGAATGAAGGAATAGACAGAACACATAACCCTGAATTTTCACAAATAGAATGGTACCAGGCATACGGAGACTATAACGACAGCATGAACCTGTTTGAAGAAGTTGTGGAAAATGCATGTCTTGCCGTTCACAATACGGCAAAAGTGGATTACCAGGGTACTGAAATTGATTTCAGCCGTCCATGGAAACGGCTTAAAATGGTTGATGCAATTTCTGAAAAATGCGGAATTGATGTGCTTGATATGAAGAAGGCTGATATTATAAAATACATGAACGATAAGAACATTGAGTTCGATCCAAAACTTTCTCACAGCAAAGGACTGGTCATAGCGGCATTGTTCGAAGCAGCATGCGAGGAAGATCTTGTTCAGCCAACATTTGTGCTTGACCATCCCATAGATACAACTCCGCTGTGCAAACCGCTGCGCCGGTACAGTATGCAGCAGCTAGAAGAAATGAGACAGGACCCCGAACAGGTGATATTTGTTGAAAGATTTGAACCCTATATAAATAAATGGGAGCTTGGCAATTCATATACAGAGCTGAATGACCCTGTACTGCAGCGTAAGCTGCTTGAAGAACAGGTTGAGCGGGGCAGGGGCGGCGAAGAAGAAACCCATCCGCTTGATGAGGATTTTTTGCGTGCTATTGAAATTGGCATGCCGCCGACTACAGGAGTTGGACTTGGAGTTGACCGGCTGGTTATGCTGCTTACTAATTCACAAACTATCAGGGATGTATTGTTCTTTCCGTTAATGAGGCCGCTGTAAGTGAAGGATTTATTTATAAATAATATTGAGTTGCCGCGCCATTTATGGCGTGGATACATTGGCACAATATACGGGACTTTAATCCCTAATGTAAGAACCTGAATGCTGTACGAAGAAAAAATAATCGGATATTTATTTTCAGCTGATAAGGAAAAATTACAATTTGATGTAATTCATAATTATCTTTCAAATGAATCATACTGGTCAAAAGGTATTTCAGCGGATATTTTAGAGCGCGCCATCAGGAATTCTGAGTGCTTCGGAATATACGATAATTCCGGAAAACAGGCCGGATTTGCAAGGGTTGTTACAGATAAAGCAACATACGGATACATAGGCGATGTGTTTGTACTTGAACCGCACCGCGGTAAAGGGCTGTCAAAATTCCTTATGGAATTTATACTGAACCACCCGGAACTGCAGGGATTCAGAAGATGGATGCTTTTAACCCGGGATGCGCAGGACCTGTATAAAAAATACGGGTTTATTGTTTTTCATGCTCCTGAAAGATGCATGGAGCTGTGGGACCCTGAAGTTTACACAAAAAAAGATACTGACAATTAATATTAAATATCATGAAAGTAGCAAATAATATATTAGAACTTTTCGGAAAAACTCCCTTAGTAAAGCTTAATCACATTACAAAAGATATCAAAGCATCAGTTTACGCAAAAATGGAATCGATGAATCCGGGCGCAAGCGTTAAAGACAGAATTGGTCTTGCCATGATAGAAGATGCGGAAAAACGCGGGCTGCTGAAACCGGGCGGTACAATTATCGAAGCAACCAGCGGAAACACAGGTATCGGACTTGCAATTACTTCCGCTGTAAAAGGCTACAGGTGTATTTTTACAATGACTGAAAAAGTTTCGATGGAAAAACGCCGTTACCTTCAAGCGCTTGGCGCTGATGTCGTTATCTGCCCCATGACGGCAAAGCATGATTCCCCTGAAAATTATGTAAATGTTGCAAAACGCATCAATACAGAAACACCGAATTCCCTTTTTATATACCAGTATAACAATCCCTCTAACCCTGATGCTCATTACCACACAACCGGACCTGAGCTTTGGGAGCAGACTCAGGGAAAGATAACTCATTTCGTCGGAAGCCTTGGTACAGGCGGAACTGTAAGCGGAACAGGCAGGTTTTTAAAGGAAAAAAATCCGGAAATAAAAATTATAGCGGCTGACCCGTACGGCTCAATTTTTAAAACTTATAAAGAATCCGGTGTTATGACCGAAGGTACTCCGTACCTTGTCGAAGGAATTGGGCAGGATATGCTGCCAGAGAATGTACATTTTAAATATATCGATGAGATAATCAATATAACAGATAAAGAATCGTTTCACCTATCCCGCAGAATGGGGAGGGAAGAAGGGATATTTTCCGGCGGATCAACCGGAACAAACCTTGCAGCAGCGCTGCGGGTTGCAAAAGACCTTGATAAGAACGGTCTTGTAGTTTTTATAGTGTGTGATACAGGTGAACGGTATTTAACTAAACATCACAGTGATGAATGGATGAGGGAAAAACGCCTGCTGGAAAAAGATAAAACCACACTTGGCGTCGTTCACCAGACAAAGCTTTCAGGCGGCTTGCCGAATATGATATTTGCTTCACCTGAGGAAACAGTTGGCGAGGCATTGGCAAGAATTGAACAATATAATGTTTCTCAGATACCTGTTATAGAAGGGAACCGTTCGGTGGGCTCACTTGATGAAGCTGATATTATGAGCATGATACTTGAAGATCCCGCTACTGTTGAAAAGAAAGTAAGTGAAATTATGGGAAATGCTTATCCTGTAGTTGATGAATCAGAAGATATTAAACACGGGATTCAGTATTTAAAAGAATCATCGGCAATACTTGTCAGCCAGTACGGCAGGATAGTTGGAATACTGACAAGATATGACGTGCTTGATTTTGTGTGATAATAATTTCAATTTTTCACGCTAAGGCGCAAAGCCGCAAAGAGAAGTGTATTTTTAAATTTCAAATGATTCAAAAAAAGAATTACAAATTATAAATATTCTAAAACATTAACAGGGATGCAAATCCGTAAATTTACTTAAAGTAATTTTGCGTCTTTGCGTCTTCGCGAGAGTTAAAAACATATGAAATTTTCAACTAAAGCTATACATGCAGGAAATAAACCTGATCCTACAACAGGCGCAGTAAATGTTCCGATTTATGCAACATCAACATATGCCGATGAAGCTTTCGGTGTATCAAAAGGATTTGATTACGGCAGGACAATTAACCCGACACGTGTAGCGCTGGAAACAAACATTGCAGCGCTGGAAAATGCAAAATACGGTTTCGCTTTTTCAAGCGGCATGGGTGCAACCCATGCAGTAGCAACATTGCTTCAAAAAGGCTACCATGTTATTGTATCACAGAATGTTTACGGCGGAACCTACAGGATTTTTGAGCGTGTATTCCGGAAAATGGGACTGGATTTTTCATGGATCGATACATCAGATGAAAATGAAGTCAAATCAGCCTTAAAACCCAACACGAAAATGATATTTGTGGAAACACCCACAAACCCAATGCTTACTTTAACAGACCTGGACATGATCTCAGGTTTTGCAAGGAAGAATAAGCTGATATCTGTATGCGATAATACATTTATGAGCCCTTATTTCCAGAATCCGCTGGATATGGGAATTGATATCGTTGTTCACAGCACGACAAAATATATCAACGGTCACAGCGATGCAATCGGCGGCTTTGCCGCAACAAATAGTGACGATATAGCTGAACAGATCAAGTTCATACAGAACTCAGTTGGCGCAGTGCCTTCGCCGTTTGACTGTTATCTGGTTCTGAGAGCAACAAAAACCCTTGCATTAAGAATGGAACGCCATAATCAAAACGCGGTAAAAATTGCAGCAGAGCTTCATGAAAATTATAAAAATAAAATTAAAAAAGTATACTACCCCGGTCTGGAGTCACATCCGCAGCATGAGCTTGCTAAAAAGCAGATGAGGGGTTTCGGGGGAATGATATCAATTGAGCTGGGTTCACTTGATAATGCCGTTAAATTCTTTAACGGGTTAAAGATATTTTCCCGGGCAGAGTCTCTTGGCGGAGTTGAAAGCCTTGTTTGTCATCCTGTCAGCATGACGCACGGCGCTGTACCGAAGGAAGAACGCGAAAAGTTCGGGTTAACAGATGGGCTTGTAAGGCTTTCAGTCGGCGTTGAAGATTACGACGATCTTATTGAAGATATTAAGAACGCGCTTTCAAATTTATAAACAAGTTAGGGTATATAATTAAAGAACAGTATGCTTCCAAATCACGATGAAATACGCGCGCAGTTTCCGTTTACAGAAAAGTTCATATATTTTGATGCAGCGCATTATACTCCTTACCCGCTGCTCTCAGTTAATAAGCTGAATGAATTCATAACTAAATTTACAACAGATTACCTTAATTTAAGCCTTGTAAACATTAACCAGTCCCGCGAATTCAGGAAAACCTGCGGCAGGCTGTTAAATTGCGGGGCTGAAGATATTATCATAACCAGCAATACAACCCATGGAATAAATATATTTGCAAACGGAATAAAGCTGGACCCAAATGATAACAATGTTGCAATGCTTGATTCAGAGTTTCCGGCAGTTGTTTATCCCTGGTTAAACCAGGAAAAGCTTGGCAGGGCAAATGTAATGCTTATTCCAAGCGATAAAGGCTATGCAAACGAAGCCCTTATTAAAAGAACACTTATGGATTTTAATATCAGGGTTTTCACAATCAGCCTTGTTCAGTTTCTGGGTTACAGGCATTCAATACGCAATATTGCCGAGTTCTGCAGAAAACGAAACATATTCCTTGTAGTTGATGCTATCCAGGCAACAGGTATTTGCCCGGTTGATGTGCAGGAAATGGGGATAGATTTTTTAAGCACCGGGAACCAGAAATGGCTTATGTCGCCCGCAGGGCTTGGATTTACATATATTTCAAAAAAATACAGGGAGCTTATCAATCCCACTTATGCCGGTACTACCAATGTAAATTATAATTTTGACAGGTTTCTTGATTATAAGCTTGATTTTAAAACTTCCGGGGAAGCTTATGAAAATTCAACGCTGAATACACTTGCAATGATAGGGACAGATGAAGTGCTGAAGTATTTTATGGAGCTTGGTGTAAATAATATTTTTGAGCATATTATTGATATTCAGAATAAGGTTATAAACCTGCTGGATAAGACCAAGTACAAAATTGAAAGTGATATTTCACAGGAGCACAGGTCAAATATTATGATCTTTTCGCATGTTAACAGCAACAGGAACAAAGAAATACAGAAATATCTTGAGGAAAAAAAGATATATATTGCAGTGAGGGAGGGTTATTTAAGGCTTTCACCTCATATTTATAATAATTACAATGATGTAGAAACTCTTGCCGAAGCTTTGAATTCTTTTGAATAATTTAAAAATAATGTTATGGCATACCACAATTCTAAAACAGTTACAACCGGTTTCGAAGAAACTATTGATATAGTTACCGAAGAGCTTAAAAAAGAGGGCTTTGGGGTCCTTACTGAAATAGATGTAAAAGAAACGTTAAAGAAGAAGCTTGATGTAGATTTCAGGAAATACAGGATACTTGGGGCATGCAACCCGCCGCTTGCTTACAAAGCTTTAAGCAGTGAAGAAAATATCGGTGTTATGCTGCCATGTAATGTTATTGTACAGGAAAAAGAGGGCGGTATTGTGCAGGTATCTGCAATAAATCCTATGGAATCAATGAAAACAGTAGCAAATCCGAATCTGGAGGAAGTAGCTGAAACGGTTTCACAAAAGTTAGCAAACGTAATTTCTAATTTAAAGTAAATATCATATAATTGCCGTCAATATTTTTAAAAAAGAACGAAGACAGAAGAATACGCAAAGGGCATCTTTGGGTATTCAGCAATGAAGTTGCTAAAATTGATGGTGAGCTTCAAACAGGCGAAGTTGCTGAATTATATGATCACAATAAAGATTATCTTGGCAGCGGATTTTACAACAAAAATTCACTGATCTCATTAAGACTGCTAGGCAGCACTTACCAGGGCGATATTCCCGCTTACATAAAACATTCTTTAAGGCAGGCTTACAGCCTGCGGAAACAGCTGTATCCTCACCGGGATTCATTCCGGCTCTGCTTCAGTGAAAGCGACCTTCTGCCTGGCCTGATAATCGATAAATACAATAACACTTTCGTTCTGCAGGTTTATTGTTTTGGAATGTATGTTAATCTGGAACATGTTATCAGCTTTCTGAAAGATGAGCTTGGGGCAGAAAATATTTTTACCAGGAATGACCACTATTTCAGAAAGCTGGAAGGGCTTCCTGAAGAAGATAATCTGTACCACGGCGAAGCCGTTAATGAATTGATAGATGACAGCAAAATAAAGTTCAATATTAATTTTTCCTCCTCACAGAAGACCGGGTTTTATTTTGACCAGTGCGATAACAGGGAATTCATTGAAAAGATATCCCGCGGGAAAACTGTTCTGGATGCATTCTGCAATTCAGGCGGATTCGGTATTCATGCTTCTTTCGGCGGGGCGGGATTTGTTACTTTTGTTGATTCATCGGAAACTGAAATTACAAATGCCGAAAACAATTTTGCTCTTAATAACTGCACTGCCGAAAATGATTTTATTGTAATGGATGTATTTGATTACTTCGGCAAATGTATAGATGCAGGCAGAAAATTTGATATTGTTATGATTGATCCCCCGGCATTTGCCAAAAGCAGGAAAAGCATTCCGGCTGCACTTAAAGGATATGCTAAGCTTAACAAAATGGCTTTAAGCTGTGTTGGCAAAGATGGTTATTTGGTAACATCATCATGCTCTCATCATATAACACAAACGGATTTTCTGGAATCAGTTGTAACCGGTGCATCAAAAGCCGGTAAAAATCTGCAGCTGGTACACTATAATTCAGCATCGCTCGATCATCCGTCGCTTCCGGCAATGGATGAAACAACTTATCTCAAATTCGCCGTTTTTAAGGTGATTTAAGTATGAATTTCTAATCCGTATTTTTTTACTGTAAGAATTAATGGTGAAATATTATCTTCATCAAATTTCTTTTTTGAAACTAAATATGGTTCAATTCTTGAGTCGGTATTTCTGATTAGCTTCCACGCAATACTTGCACGGGTATCAGGATCCATATTGTCATCAGAAACAATAAATACGTCAATATCACTATCATCAGACATAGATCCATCAGCATAACTGCCGTACAAGTATGCTTTATTAACAATTATACCTGATTTTTTTAGATCATTCAGATAATTCTTAACTTTATTTATAATTTCGATTTCAGCCATGAAGTAAATTTAGTAGTATAAATATAATATTCTGAAGCTTTTTTTGTTTATCAGGAATTTCAGGTTTATATTCCGGATATCTCCCTTCAATTTGGTACTTCATTAATATACCTGAAAGATTATCAAACTCATCAGGTAATTCAATTTTAGCTTTTTCTGCAAGAAAAAAAATATTATGTGATTTTGGAGCAAAATCCCCTGTATGTTTTACTACGAGCGCTTTTTATTAACTTTTCAACAGATAAATGACAAAAGAATAACGAATGCAGAATTTTACCATTATCGAGTAAAAGTTTAGATGTTTCCAGGTCAGAATCAGATCCGTTTACCCAATACAGCACTTGTGTTTCTTTGTTTTCCATTATTACAATATAAATTTATTAGAATTAATTTATTATGGAATTATTTGGGATATTTTATAATATAGAAATATTAATATCTAATAAAATCTTACTTTTTATATTCAATCATTACCCTTATTTTACATGCTCAATATCAATTTTTAGTAAAAAATGAGCAAATATCCTCCGGTATATTATTCAGACTATCTTGGGCTTGATAAGCTTTTATCCTCACAAAAGCCTAAAAGCGAAGAATATGGTTATAAAGCCCATGATGAAATGCTTTTTATCATTGTTCACCAGGCATATGAGCTTTGGTTCAAACAGATCCTGCACGAGATCGACTCAGTGAACAGGATGTTCCGGGATGATGTTGTTGATGAAAGAAGCATAGGGATCGCTGTATCAAGACTGCACAGGGTAACTGAGATCCAGAAGGTGATAATAGAACAGCTTCGGGTGCTTGAAACTATGACGCCGCTTGATTTTCTTGAGTTCCGTGACTTTTTAATTCCGGCAAGCGGCTTCCAGAGCTTTCAGTTCCGTTTGATAGAAAATAAGCTGGGGCTATCCGATGAAAAACGAATTCAGTATAATAATGTTGACTATCTTAATACCCTGGAAGAACCGCACCGGAAGCTGATAATGGAAACGGTCAAAGATGCTTCACTGTTCGAGCTTCTTAACAGGTGGCTTGAAAGAACTCCTTTTTTGAACACTGAAAAATTCAATTTCTGGCAGAGCTACAAACAGGCGGTGGAAAAAATGCTGGAACATGATAAGAATATCATTATAGAAAATAAAACACTGACTGAAAAAAAGCGTGAATTTCAGCTAAAAAATATTGAATTAACCAGGGAAAACTTCGATGCGTTGTTTGATGACAAAAAGTATATGCACCTGGTAGCCGAAGGCAAAAGGCATTTTAGCAGCAGGGCAATGCTGGCAGCAATTTTTATAAATCTGTACAGGGATGAGCCAATTCTGCATATGCCGTTTATGCTGCTTAATCACCTGGTTGAAATTGATGAGCTTTTCACTGAATGGCGCTACCGCCATGCGCTTATGGTACACAGGATGATTGGCGCTAAGATAGGAACCGGGGGCTCATCAGGTCACCAGTACTTAATGCAGACAGTAGATAAACACAGGGTATTTACCGATCTGTTCAATTTATCAACTTACCTGATTCCGCTCTCAGACCTGCCAAAGCTGCCGGATGAGCTTATTAAAGAATTAGGCTTTAATTATAGTAATAAATAATTCAAAAATAATATTTTAACCACGAATTGCGCTAATTACGCGAATTAAGAAATGAAAATCGATCTGACAGGAAAAAATGCAGTAGTATGCGGTGCATCACAGGGCATTGGAAGGGCTATAGCAATTGAATTTTCCAAATGCGGAGCTAATGTTGTAATTGTTGCACGCAATGAAGAATCATTGCGGAAAGTGCTGAGGGAGCTTCCCGCTGCAAAAACGCAGAACCATAATTTTATAGTTGCTGATTTTACTCAGCCTGAGGAACTTCGTAAAAAAATGCTGAACTTTGCAAGCGAAGCTAAGCCCGTGCATATACTGGTAAATAATACAGGCGGTCCAAAGGGCGGTGAGATCCATAAAGCCGAAACGGCTGAATTTGAACAGGCTTTCAGGAATCATTTAATCTGCAACCAGATTATGGTGCAGGCTTTGCTTGAAGGTATGAAAAGAAATGAATACGGCAGGATCATAAATATTATTTCAACATCAGTTAAGCAGCCTATAAAAAATTTAGGAGTATCTAACACTATACGCGCTGCTGTTGCAAACTGGTCAAAAACACTTTCAGTTGAGCTTGCTCCGTTTGGTATCACAGTTAACAATATTCTGCCAGGTGCTACAAAAACTGAAAGACTGAACAGTATTTTTAAAGCAAGATCCGAAGCTAGCGGAAAATCACTTGATGAAATTGAAAACCAGTGGCTTGCGGAAATTCCCGCAGGCAGGTTTGCTGAACCCGAAGAGCCTGCATATGCTGCTGCTTTCCTTGCTTCACCGTTTGCATCATATATTAACGGAATTAACCTGCCTGTTGACGGCGGCAGGCTGAATTGTTTGTAAATTTTATAGAAAAGGTTTATTAACCACAAATTTCACAAATTTCACAAAAACTTATGGGTGAATTATTTTATAAAGAAGAATCTTACAAAATAATAGGATGCTGTATTGAAGTACATAAAGAGTTAGGACCGGGATTCCTTGAAGTTGTATATAAGGATGCACTTGAGGTAGAATTCCAGTTAAATGATATTCCATATTCAAGAGAAAAATCGTTTGAAATTATATACAAGGGCACTACACTTGACAGAAAATATAACACAGATTTTGTAATTTATGATAAAATTATTTTAGAAGTAAAAGCATTTAAAAGATTATGTGATGAAAATTTACTACAAACTTTAAATTATTTAAAAGTTACAAAATTTAAATTAGGTATACTGGCAAATTTTGGAGAAAGTTCATTTAATTCAAAAAGAGTTATTTTTTAATTAGTGTATTTCGTGAAATTCGTGGTTATTTAAAAATCAATTATAATATTTATGCTATCATATAACGTAACAATTAATGTAGATGACTCTGTGCATGATGAGTGGCTTGACTGGATGACATCAGAGCACATTCCCGATGTAATTTCGACAAGGTGTTTTAAGAACTACAGCATGCACCGCATGCTTTCACCTGAGCCTGAAGAAGGAACAACTTACGTGATACAGTATATCTGCGATAATGTAGAGGATTACGAGCGCTACCAGATAGAACACGCTGCAATCCTGCAGAATGCACATAAGGAAAAGTTCGGCGGAAAATTTACTGCAATCAGGTCTTTGATGGAAGAAGTCTGATGCAATGTGCAATGAGTAATGTGCAATGAGTAAATAACAAGCTGTAATTTTATTAATTACGGATAATACAATTTTATCATGGCTGAAAAGGATTATGATAAAAACAAAGATGCTGATGATAATGATAAACTGGAAGAGCTTTTTAAAAAACTGAAGCTTGAAAGATACCAGTTTTGCCCGTATTGCCAAAGCGCAGTTGAATTTATTTGGGTTCACGGTCATTACCAGTGCCCTAAATGCAAAAATGTTGTTATCAGCTGCTGCGGGGAATCTTAAACAGCGAACTAGTGAAATGGTGAAATGGTGAAATAGTTGATGATGATGAAAAGTAGTGTTCGGGAGTTTTGAAATCATTAAACTGTATTGAGTATGGAAAGATTAAATTTAAGTTTATATAAAAAGTGGTTTGATGAAATCTTAACAGGTACAAAAAAAATAGAGTATAGGGAAATAAAACCATATTATAATAAAATATTTGTTAAAGAATATTCTGAAGTAAAATTTGTTAATGGATACGGCAATGAAAGACCATTTATGATTGTAGAAATATTAAAAGTTTTTAAAAGCAAAGAATACTACGAAATTCATTTAGGAAACATTATTGAAAAAGGAAACCTGTAAACATTTAGAACTGTGGTAAAGAATTACATAAACGGCGAATTAAGGGAACCTGTATCAGAGAAATACTTTGATAACTATGACCCGGCAACGGGAACGGCATATGGAATTGTACCTGATTCAGATGAGCGGGATATAGAATTGGCTGTAAGCGCTGCCGAAGCTGCATTTAATGACTGGGCAACACTTCCGGTAATGGAGCGTACAAAATATATGCTTAAAATTGCATCGCTTATACAGCGTGACCTGAAGGAGTTTGCAAGGGCTGAATGCGTTGATAACGGCAAGCCGTTAACTCTTGCAAGGACAGTTGATATTCCCAGGGCTATTCAGAATTTTGAATTTTTTGCTTCTGCAATTCACGGGTTTGCAAGTGAATCACATCAAACTGAAAATAATGCAATAAATTATACACTTCGCTCTCCTGTTGGAATTGTCGGCGCAATTTCACCTTGGAACCTGCCTTTATACCTTTTTACCTGGAAAATAGCGCCAGCATTAATTACAGGCAACTGCGTAATAGCAAAGCCTTCTGAAATAACCCCCTTTACAGCATTCATGCTGGCAGAAGCTTGTATTGAAGCAGGATTGCCTGCGGGAGTGCTTAATATAGTTCACGGTTACGGACAAAAAGTTGGCAGGGCAATAACCTCACACCCTAAGATCAAAGCAATTACATTTACCGGGGGAACAAAAACCGGCGCTGAAATTGCCTCGATAGCAGCTCCGATGTTCAAAAAGCTTTCACTGGAGCTTGGAGGCAAAAATCCGAACATTATCTTTGCCGATTGCGACTATAACAAAATGCTTGAAACAACACTGATGTCTTCATTCCGCAACCAGGGTGAAATATGTTTATGCGGTTCAAGGATCTTTATTGAAAAACCTTTGTACGAAAAGTTTAAGAATGATTTTGTAAAAAGGGTAAAGGAGCTGAAAATAGGCGATCCGCTGCAGAATGATACAGACCAGGGTGCAATTGTATCAAAAGAACATATGGAAAAAGTGCTGTCATATATTCAGCTTGCAAAAGATGAAGGGGGTGTAATTTTATGCGGCGGCAGCCGCTATGTTCCCGAAGGCAGGTGTGAAAACGGCTGGTTCATAGAACCCACTGTAATTGACGGGCTGCCTTTTAACTGCCGGACAAACAGGGAAGAGATATTCGGACCGGTTGTGACACTGATTCCCTTTGAAACCGAAGAAGAAGTGCTGCAAATGGCAAACAGTACTGAATACGGGCTGGCATCTATTGTATGGACAGAGAATCTGAAACGCGCCCACAGGGTTGCAGGCGCTTTGGAAACCGGTATTGTGTGGATAAACTGCTGGATGGTACGGGACCTGCGCACGCCTTTCGGCGGGGTAAAATCCTCCGGGGTTGGCAGGGAAGGCGGCATGGAAGCACTGCGTTTCTTTACCGAACCAAAAAATGTCTGTGTAAAATTATAAAGTTATAAAATGATTTAATTTTCTCCGGGGGGAGTTTATGGGAAACACAAAAGTTTTTCATAATTTAATTAAATTAAAATGACAGGAATTTGTATTGAATTAAAAACCAGCTGCGGGCACTGCAGCTCGCCTTTAATGCTTAATGCCGTAACCAATGATTTTATCTGCCCTGCATGCAATAAAAACAATTATTTTTCAGATGAAGACTGGCAAAATCTGCTGGATGATGCCGTTAAGGAAGGTCCGGGCTTAAATGACGGTGAAGGTCAGCCTTCAACAATAATGCGCGGTGCATATACTTACCAGCTTATGTACGGCAAACAGCAGCCCAGGTGCGGAAAATGTAAAACAAAGATTGATGTAAACAAGCTGGAAGAGTATTCTGCAAAGAGCAATTATTCCTGTCCAAAATGCTCCAATGAAATTTTTATCAGGAGAACAAATGATATTCTGCAGAAGGAGTTTTCCGGGATAAAATTCCTTGTTGGAGAAGATGACGATATGCTAAAAGTGAATCCTCTTAAAGGCAAACTTCCCTCATCTGCCAAACCGGTACTCTTCACCTGTCCTTCATGTGCGGGAAACCTTGAAATTGACGGCACTGACCGAATGGTATCATGCAAATACTGTGATTCGCAGATATACCTGCCGGATGACCTTTGGCTGAGGCTTCATCCTGTTAAAGAAGTATCCCGCTGGTATATGGTTATTGATGAGAATGCACTTCCCGCAAAAGGTACTATGCCTGAATGGTATTATCTTTCTGATGTTTTATCTGACAGGGAAGGAAATACATATTTTGCAACTGCTGATGATGGTGAAGGTGATTTTATTTTATGGTCAATAGATAAAGAGCTGAATACCCGCTGGATCAAAAAAGGATTAAAGTTCAGCCATGAACGGACCGGAATGTGTGTTTCTGATGACGGGAATTTGTTCCTCTTTAATGAGAACAGGAATTCAATACTAAAGCTTTCTTCAAATGACGGCTCAGAAATAAAAAAGATCGGCGGTGATTCTGCCGGCGGCATAAAAAGCTTTAAAGGGATCAAAAGGCTGGTATCCTGTCCGGACGGAACTTTGCTTGCTATTATCAATCATGTATTTGTCAGATTTGATGAAGAAGGAAACCGTTTAAATCTGTGGGAATCAAAAAAGTTCGGGCTGTTTTCAGCGGGAATTGGTAATGAAATACCGCAAAATGACAGCGAATGGGCTCCGTATGTTAAAGATGTCGGCAGTATCCCGAAGAAGCTGAACGGGGATTTTACTTATATGAATGTTGGTCTTGACGGATATCTGTATATCCTTGACCGTAGCTCTTCAGACGGAGAGCTAGCCAAGTATGAACAGTCAGGTACTAAGGTTTGGTCTAAATATATTCCGCTAAATTACAAGGAGTGCCGCCCGTGCCAGGATTTAAACGGGAATATTTATATAATCGGATCAAATGATAAGGGAGATACCCGTATTCTGAGCTATAATACATCTGATGACAGGTTCAGAGAAATTATTAAAGACCTGAGTGAAGGAAGTTTTCTAGAAGAAGAGGATAATATTTCCGTGCTGCCTGATGGTACAATACTGGCTGTCAAGTTCTATAACAGGCTTAAGGTATTCTCACCGCTGCACGAAATGATCTACCGCTCAGAACAAAGCAGGGAAGATGATGAGATGTTTAACAGGAGAAGAAAAGATAAACGCGAAAAAGATGAAGAATAGTTGATAAGTTTATGAGTTAATAAGTTGATAAGTTTATGAGTTAAAAAGCTGATAAGTTAATAAATTAGTAATTTAATAAGTTAAGTAGATAAAGAATTTAGTAAAAATTTATTAATAAGTTTATTTAATATGGCAAGTTTTAAGAGATTTGAAGATATTTTAGCATGGCAAAAGGGCAGAGAATTGGTTACTATTAACTACAATTTAATCCAGAAGAATACCGGGTTTCAAAAAGATTTTATACTTAAAGACCAAATTACCAGGGCTTCATATTCAATATGTTTAAATATTGCAGAAGGTTTTGGGAGAAGAACTAATGGAGAATTTAAACATTTTCTTGTTATTTCACATGGGTCTGTTTCTGAAATACAGTCAGCATTATATTTAGCTCTTGACAGAAAGTATATTAATGATGAAGAATTTAATGAGACATATTTAAAATGTGAGGAGATTTCAAAAATGTTAATGGGTTTAATAAAGTATCTAAAGTAATAACTTCATTCAAAAACTTATAAACTCAACAAACTTACAACTCAACAAACTTATAAACTCAACAAACTTACAACTCAACAAACTTACAACTCAACAAACTTACAAACTGTTTAACTTTTTTAATATTACTCTTGATCTGGCCCTTAACCCCGGCGTTGTATTTTTTAAAGATAAGTTTATAGTTTCAGCCAGTTCGTGTTTAAGGTCAGGAAATTTTTCAGCTATATTCGCTGCTACAGTCATTGAAAAACATTTTACAGATACTGTTTCAAAAGGGTTACTTATATATTTAATACAGCAGTTAAAAACTTTGGCATAATATTTTACCGGAAATTTAAGGAATTGCAGTACCCTGATTATATTTCTTTTTACTGCTGAGTGGATATTTTCATCATCAAGCCTGCCTATGATTTTGTCGATATGTTTTTCTACCATCTCCGGCTGTTCTTCTGCCAATGTGCTTAATACCCATGCTATACGCTGTACAACAATGTAATCGTCATTAAGGAAAATCTGAAGAAACTGCCTGAACCGGTCTTCATCATTCCCGATCCAGACAGCAATTTTTAAAACCTGTCGTTTGGAATGATCCTTTAATATTTCATCCCTTAGGTTCATTAAATGTTACATTGGAGCTTCATCTGCAGTCGGGCCGTACATCCCGGGTATGGGAATATCCAGCAGCCTTAAATAAACACCAAGCTGTGCGCGGTGATGGTAACTGTGATTAAATGTAAATGAGCGGAGCACAGCTGCCTTGGGCAAAGTAAAAAATATCTGTTCGCCCTGCCGCATGGTCCAGTTCTGCATAAATGTTTCATCGCTTGTTCTGTTAAGGCACTCTACAGCCTTTGCTACCTGCTCATCGAATTTTTTAACCAGCTCGTCTGCCGTTTTTGGTATTTCCGGCTTATATTCGAACTTTGCAAAATCAAGCTCATCCTGGTCAAGTGTAACCATTGTCCACCCGGGAAGTTCTGCAACGTGGTTTGCCAGGTTCCCAAGCTTCATTGATTTTGTATGCGGCGCCCAGTCAGGTTTATCCATCGGAACGCGTTCCAGCAGCTTTCTTGTTGATGCAGCTTCCTGCTTCAGCTCTGCTATAAATGCATCTTTAATTGCCATAATGTAATATTAAATTTGTTATTAAATTGTTATGCAAATTAACAACGGCTGTTTTTAATCACAATGATATAAATTTTGATTTGAAATTGATTTTAACCGGAACTTTACAATTGTTTTTACCCTACAATATTCATAATTTTGTTAACTTAACGGAAGTTGAAAGCTTCTGAAAATTGCTGAAAATATGAAAAAAATTGCATTTTTACTGTTTCTTTTTATTGTAGTAACAGGCGTTTATTCAGCTGATCCAAGCTGGTATAAATATCTTACAGGTACAATTGATTCTTACCCGGTAACAATGAGTATTGTAAAGTTCGGGGATGAAATACGCGGGTTTTATTATTATGACAAATATAAACAGCCGATGGATGTTTACGGTAATGTGAAAGGTGATTCAATATCACTTTATTCCTACTCAGGCTATGATGATACGGAATCGTTCAAAGGAATTTTAAAGGGAAGCAGTTATACCGGCACTTGGGATAAACCTTCACAGAATAAAGTGTTAAATTTTTCGATGACAGTAAATAAAAAACAAAGCTCTTATTTTGAATTTGTATATGTTGAAGGAAAAGAACGTTATTTTAAGGACCTGGAAGCGCCGTTCTGTAATTATACCGAAGGCACTATATGGCCTGCAGATGATTATCCTTATTCCGGGTTTGTAAGAGATTATATTCTGAAATCCAAAAATATGAAAACCGGTGCTGAAGCAATTGGTGACCAGCTTTTAGCAAATAAAAAGAAATATTTGAAGGAATTCAGGGAATATAACAAAGACCTGAACAGGGATGATATGGGCGACGGGTGGAGCTACTCTCTTGAGAGCCAGAATATAAACATACCGGTATTTTTAAGTGATAAATTATTTGTTGTTTCAAATTTTGATTACTCATACACCGGCGGCGCGCACGGAAACTACGGAACCGGGTTTACAAATCTTGACCTGAAACGGAAAAAAGTACTGGCACTTAATGATGTAATTACAAAAAAAGGAATTGAAAAGCTTCCGGCTTTGCTTGAAAAATATTTCAAGATACAAAGAGGTGTGCCGCAGGAAAAAACATTAATGGATGCCGGTTTGTTTATTGATACTATCCCGGTAAATGAGAATTTTATGATATCACCCGGAAATATCATGTTTAACTATGTGCCGTATGAAATTGCATCATATGCCGATGGTGAAATAAAAATTACAATCCCGCTAAATGAATTTCAGGATTATGTTAAACCGGAAGTAATTGAACTTTTTAAACAGTAATGAAAAAATCTGACGATATAAATTCTTCAAAAGCGCCGGAGCCTGTTGGGTTATATCCACACGCAAAGCGTGCAGGCAGCCTGCTGTTCCTATCCGGGGTGGGGCCAAGGGAGCGCGGTACAAAAAAGATACCCGGTGTTACACTGGATGAAAACGGGAATATTTTATCATATGATATCGAAATTCAATGCAGGTCTGTTTTTCAGAATGTAAAATGGATACTGGAAGAAGCAGGTTCCGGGTGGGATAAGCTGATTGATGTAACAGTCTATCTTACCAATATGAAGGATGACTTTGAGGTATATAACAGGCTATGGGCTGAGTATTTTAAGGATTCGCAGCCATGCCGTACTACTATAGAAATTAACTGTTTGCCTACACCTATTGCCATTGAACTGAAATGTATTGCGCTTGCAGAAAACAACGGGCAGAAATAATAACATTTATTACTGCAATTGCATTATTAATTTTTTTACCCGCATATTTTATGATTAGTGAAAACTCTGAAAAAAAATTCAACTACCTGGCTTTGGGTGATTCATATACTATCGGGGAAAGCGTTTTAGAAAGTGAAAGGTTCCCAGTACAGCTTGTAAAAAGGCTGCAGGCAGATAGTATAAATATAGTAGATCCCCAAATTATAGCAACTACCGGATGGACAACAGATGAGCTTCTTGCAGCCATTAAGGAAAAGAATATTAAAGATACATTTAATATTGTCACTTTGCTTATTGGAGTTAATAACCAGTACAGGGGAAGGGATGCTGAAAACTACAGGG
>JAANMV010001966.1_pt1 | contig 21200 bp, 17 predicted proteins | sample 7279661 | NCBI WGS metagenome assembly JAANMV01 (sample SAMN14094540, study PRJNA606508) | bioreactor metagenome | isolation source: A lab-scale SPAN reactor treating ammonium-rich wastewater day 121 | place: Ireland: Galway | collected 2017-05-16
TTCCGCAACCGCGGCGTGACCATCGCCCGCGTCGAGCCGCCCACCATCACCGTCTACGTCTACGAACTCGTCGAGCGCACCGTGCCCGTGCGCGTCGAGGTCCCCGAGGGCGAGGCCGACGGCCAGCCCGTCCCCTCCGTCGAGACCGCCCGCGTGCGCCTCTCGCGCGAGGCCGACGCCGCGCTCACCGGCACGCCGACGCTCGTCGCCCGACTCACCAGCACGGACCTCGCCGCACTCACGCCGGGACGCGCACAGCAAGTTCGCGGCGTGCCCCTCGTCCCCGGACCTGCGCTCGCGGGCGTCGATCCACTCCTCATCGCGCCCCAGCGCGTGGATGTCACCATCACCCTCCGCACACGCACCGACTCCATCGTCCTGCCGAACGTCCCCGTCCACCTCCGCCTCGGACCGCTCGAACAGGCCCGCTGGATCGTCGAGATCGCTCCCGAGGACCAGGCCCTGCGCGACGTCCGCGTCACCGGCCCCGCCGAGTTCATCGCCCAACTCCGCTCGGGCCAGCGCACGCTGATCGCGTTCGTGCCGCTCTCGTTCGAGGAACTCGAGCGCGGCATCGCCGCCAAGCAGGCCGAGTTCGCCGACCTCCCCACCACCGTCCGCTTCGAGGCCGGCGACCGCGAGGTCCGCCTCAACATCCGCGCACGCGACGAGTCCACCGGCGACCGGCAGGACGCAGGCGGCACGAACCCGTAGCCGCACCGCCCGATGCAGCCCCATAGACTCGCGTCGATGCCCGAGCCGACCATGCCGCCGAAGCGCGACCTGCTCCTGCCCCTGGCGAGGCTGTACGCCCACCTCGAACTGCCCCGCTACGGCTACTTCCTGCACTTCTGCGGCATGAACTCGCAGGAGGCGTGGCGCGACGCCCCGACCGTCCAGTGCCGCGAACGCTTCTTCGGACTCCGCGTGCGCCTCGACCTTGCCGACTTCTTCCAGCGGATCGCGTACTATTTCGGCTGCTACAACGAGTTGGACGTGCTCTCCGCCGTCTCGTGCGCCGTTCGCCCAGGCGACGAGTGTATCGACGGCGGTGCCAACATCGGCCTCGTCACCCTCCACATGGCCGGCTGCGTCGGCCCGACAGGCCGCGTCCACGCCTTCGAGCCGGGGCCGAAACCGCTGGAACGCCTCCGCTGGCACGTCGAGCACAACCGCCTCACGCACGTGGTCGTCCACGCCGAGGGGCTGTCCGACGAACCGGCGACGCTCGAATACAAGCGCCCCGGCTTCGACAACCTCGCCAACGGCACGCTCGGCGCGGTCCCCGAACGCTACGGCGACGCCGTCTTCGACCGGCAGCGCGTCCGCGTCGTGCGCGGCGACGACGTGATCGACACGCACGGCGACAGGCCCCTCTTCATCAAACTCGACGTCGAGGGCTTCGAGCACAAGGCCCTCCAAGGCTTCCGGAACACCATCGAATCGCGCTCTCCCGCCGTGCTCCTCGAAGTCAACGGCGAGATGCTGGACGCGAACGGCTCGACGCCCGAGGCCGTCCACGACGAACTCGCGCGGCTCGGCTACGTCGCCTTCGCCCTCGACCGCTCCGGCTTCCGACGCCGACACCGCCTCTTCCTCCACCGCCTCACGCGAAAGCAGGTCGGCTACGAGAAGGACGTGCTCTGGTTGCGACCGGGAACCGTCCACTGGACACGCGCGGAACCGCACATGCTCGACCCGACGAAACACCAATACTGGCGACACATTCTGCTGGCATCGCGCGGGTACGACATTTACTAGGAGCTCGAACAGCCCGTGCGCCGCGGGAAATCGAACTTCTTTAGCATCACGCAAGTCGCTATGGGATACACCGCGGACGCCTGAACACATTGATAGCCTTCGGCTTGTCGTTGTCGTACACACCGGTGGAGTTCTCGTACAATCGCTCCAAGGTTCCGCTCGTTGGCGAAATAAGCTCTTTGAAAAAGACTGTACGACGAGGAGAATTCTCGAGCTTTGCGTGGAATGCGATGTATAGCTGCTCGCCTCCACCGGAGTCTTTCACCGGAAAGACACACGGGCTGCCGAAACTAGCTGGGCCGTGGGTACCCAAGCTTGAGGCGGGTATGTTGTACCGATCGCTGCGAAGGAGCAGTTTCTCAAAAACGGTATAGTGCCCATCACTCCCTAGGTCGAAACTCTCAAAAGTAAAATTAGTAGACCTATGCCGATAAACGATCTGGTATGCAGCAGAATCCCATGTGTTGCGTGAGATCAGCACATAATAGCCGCGCCCGCTAATATAGCAGGCCGCCGACGCTTCAGCAACTCCGCCCCAACACCACGGATTCATCATCTTGTCTAGCCTGCCATTAAGATGCCCTCCAATTGTGAAGTTCGAGTTGCGGTTGTTCGCGATTCGAACTGCGGACGTGTCCGCTCTAAACACGTACTGCAAACTCGACAGCTCGTGAGCGGCGACATGATTGCCCCAAACGCCGTTATTCGGGTCTCGGTAGTTGGATGGGTTTCCGTACGCGTCGTTCCAGTCGTACAGCAACCAGTTCTTGCCAGTTACAGGATCATGGAAGAACGAAGGCCCCTCGGCCATGAATGTATGTGATGCCCACGCACGATGTCCCCAGCCACGCCCTGGCAGGGAACCCGATCCACATGGGGCCGACGTCCAAAACCGCTGCTCCAACTGTCCCTGGCTTGGCCCAGCGAGAACATTCGGATCCCCGCTGCAAGGAATCCCGCGATTTACTGCGACCCCGCCGTCGTAGCGTAGCACACCATTGTACGAATACGCATACCAACTGGGATTCGATCCAAAGCGCGGTCCGATATCCGCGAACCAGTCTTTGTTATGCCAAGACAAAAAATTGCCGAGGCCGATTGAAACCAAGAACACAGAGGAGTTATTCAACTCCGCATCGGCTAGCGCTGCCAAGAAAGTCGCCTCATCGACGTACCCAGGTTCGCCAGGGAATGGCGGTGGATTCTCAATGGCGCTGAACGCTAAATAAATCGTGCCCGACTGGTCGCCCGGCACCCGGTAGAGACTCGGCGAAACGAGATTGATGAACCGCCGATTGCCGCCATTGAGGTACAGAAGGCGATAGATACGATCCTGCCCCGATCCTCCGCGATTATTTTCATCAAAGGCAGTCATATGCACTTCGAAGTTGTAGAAATCTTTAGTTCGGTAAATAACAAAATTGGCATGTTGCGTGCCAAGAATGGCCAACTCGTCACGATTGCTGCCAGTGCTCGCGTCGCCAGTGAAATTGGTGACTACATCCGGTGCCCCACAAGTTCCGGTGATGTAGTACCAAGTTTCCGCGTTTTGACCAACATTATCGATCCGCATCACAGATGGATCGGCCAAGAGAATGGGCTGGTTGCGTTGGCCGGGATTCTGTCCCGGGGGATTCTCTCCGTTGGGCCGTAGTGCGAAAAGAAACCAGTCGCCTCCACTTGTCGGGTAGTAGAGCCCCTGCTTTGGACCCCATGTGTACACCCCGACGCCTCCATCCTCCATATAGCGCACGCTACCGCCGTTCAGGTTCTGCCAGTTCGGTATTTCGTAGAAGGTGCCCGTAGGTGATGGCACATACGTTGAAGTAATCCTCGGGGCCCCGGAGTAGGGAGCGGAGCAGTTCTGAGCGAACGACCAATGGGATCCGAGAAACTGAACCAGTGCGAACAAGAAAGTAGCTACTGTCAGTTTGCCGGCTGAACACGCTTGGTCGCAAAGAATCCCCGCCGCGCTTGGTTGAATTGGGCGATCACGCAGCAGCACAGCAGCCTCCTTCACTCCAGATTGAAACGCTCATCACTTTGTGAGAATGAGGAGTGCCGCAAGCGCTGTCAAGAAGAAAATGGAGAAAACCGACGGAAAAGTTGCGCGCTAGGGGGCACTCGGGTTGTCTGCGGCCTCGCCAAGGCTTCGTACCCCTGACATCGCAGCGCTCCCAGGGGCGTTTCCCCTGACTCCGGCTATGCCACGCCCTCGGCGTTGCAAACCGCGCACCGATCCGGAGACATCCGTGGGCCCCATGTCCAACTCTCACGGAGCGGCTTCGCCCATGCCCTTCCTTCTCGACGCACGTGAACACCGCCCGATCTGGATCAGAACTGCCGCCGCAGCCGCGCGCTCTGGATGCCCAGCTGCGCCCGGTACTTCGCCACCGTCCGCCGCGCGATCTCGATCCCGCGCTCCTTGAGCTTCTCCGCCAGCGCATCGTCCGACAGCGGGTTCGCCTTGTCCTCCGCGTCCACGACCTCCTGGAGCGCGGCCTTGATCGCGTCCCACGAGATCTCCTCGCCGGTCTCCGTCTCCGTGCCCCCCGTGAAGAACCGCCGAAGCGGCACCACGCCACGCGGCGTCATCACGTGCTTGTCCGCCACCGCCCGGCTCACCGTCGCCACGTGGATGCCCAACTGCTCCGCCACCTGCGTCATCGGCAGCGGCCTGATCGCCTGCGGGCCGTAGTCGAAGAACTCGCGCTGGTGGTCCACCACCGCGTTCAGCACACGCTGCAGCGTACGCCGGCGCTGCTCGACCGCGTCGATCAGCCACTGCGCGTTGTTCAGGTTCGTCCGCAGGAACTCCCGGTCTCGCTTCGGCACCGCACGGTCGCGGACCATCTCCGCGTACTCCTTGTTGATCCGCAGGTTCGGCAGGCGCGAATCGTTCAGGTACGCGATGTACCGGTCCTGCTCCTCGTCGTACTCGACGATCGCGTCCGGGACGATCGGCTCCGGCTGCTCGCTCACCAGCCGCCGCGCCGGCGCGAGGCTCAGCCGACGAAGCAACTCCAGCCCCGCCTTGATCTCGTCGATCGTCAGCCCCGCGCGCTCCGCGATCCGAGGCAGGCGGTTCTGCGTCAGGTCGTCCAGATGGTCCGAGACCAGCGTCCGCGCCACGCGCAGCGTCGCCGAGCGGTCCTCGTCCGAGTCCCACCCCTCCCCGTCCTCCATCGCGTCCAGCTGCAGCAGCAGGCACTCCCGCGCGTCCCGGGCCGCGATGCCCGGCGGCTCGAGGAACAACTGCACGGCCGTCAGGGCACGCTCCAGTTCGGCAACGCCCACGCGTGAACCGTCCGGACCGGGCGGAGCGTTCGCCGCGATCGCTTCCAGCGGCGTACGCAGGTACCCGTCGTCGTCCAGGTAACCGATGATGAGTTCGCCCGGACGGCGAAGCGACTCCTCCACGTCGGACAGGTGCCACTGGTTCAGCAGCTGCTCCGGCAGCGACGCCGAACGCGCCGGCGCGGCCGCCATCGCGTCCATCTTCCCGTCACGCTCGCCCTCAAGCCTGCGCGAGACGGCACGCTCGCCGCGATCCCGCAGCGGCGTGGCGGAAAACTCGTTCTCCGCCGCCTCCGGGTTCGCACGCTCGTAGCGGTCGAGGCGATCGAACCCGTCCCCGGTCTCGCTCGCCTGCCCCGCGCCGTCGCCGCGCGCGTCCGCACCCGCTTCGGGCCGGTCCGCCCCCGGCTCGACAAGTTCGAGCGTCGCGTTCCCCGCCAGTTCCTGCTCGATCCGCTCCTCCAGCTCCGTCAGCGGCATCTGCAGGATCTCCATCGACTGGATCACCCGCGGCGCCAGCTTCATCTGCTGGCCGAGTCGCATGTGCTGTGAAGTCTCGAATCGCATGAATGACCTGATCTATCACCCGCCCCGCGACCTCTCCGTCACTTCATCACTCCCCGCTTTCTCACTCTACCTTCTGCCTCCCCAGGATGGCGTCCGCCAGCACCGCCTTGTTGGCGTACTCCAGCTGCGATCCGCTCGGCAGGCCCCGCGCCAGCCGCGACACCGCCACGCCGCGCTTGTGCAGTTCCTCGGCGAGATAGAGCGCGGTCCCGTCCCCTTCCAGCGTCGGGTTCAGCCCGAGCACGACCTCGCGGATCGGCACGCCGCCGGGGTTCTTCGCCGGGTCATCGACGCGCGCCAGCAGGTCGCCCGCCGTCAGGTCCTCCGGACCGATCCCGTCCAGCGGGCTGAGCCGCCCCATCAGCACGTGGTACAGCCCCTTGTACATCCCCGTCTGTTCGAGCGCGATCAGGTCCTTCGGCTGCTCGACCACAAGCACCGTCGATCGGTCGCGCGACGGGTCCGCGCAGATCGCGCACGGGTCGCCCTCCGCGAAGTTCGAGCAGACCGAGCAGTGCCGAACCGTTCGCTTCACGTCGGCGATCGCACGCGCCAGCGCCATCGCCCCCGCCTCGTCGCCCTTGAGCAGGTGGAACGCCAGCCGCTCCGCCGACCGCCGACCGATCCCAGGCAGGTCCGACAGCCGCTCGATGAGCCGATCCACCGCTTCGGGGTACGCGCGCGCCCGAGCCGCCGCGGGCGCCGGACGACCCGCGCCCGCCCCGGCCCCCTCCATGGCGCCAGCGCGATTCACCATGCACACATGGTAGGGTCTACGATCCGTGCGATGCCCGAGCAACCACGCGCGGCCTTCTCCGTCGCACGATTCCTCCGCAACGCCCTCGCGATCGCCCTGATCGTCGCCGGCGGTGTCCTCGCCTACCGCGAGTGGGTGCGCCCCAACCTCTTCCCCAAGAACTTCGGCGTCGTCACCGAGGGCGTCCTCTACCGCTCCGGTAAACTCACACCCGCGGCCACCGAGAAGGTCGTCCACGCGCACGGCATACGCACCATCGTCGATCTCGGCGCGTTCGAGCCGGGCACACGCGGCGAACGCCTCGCCCAGCGCACCGCCGACGCGCTCGGCGTCGTCCGTATCCGCCTGGACCTCGAGGGCGACGCCACCGGCAACCCCAACTACTACGCCCAGGCCCTGCGCATCATGACCGACCCCGAGCGACAGCCAGTACTTGTGCAATGCGGCGCAGGCTCGGAGCGGACCGGCTGCGCCATCGCCATGTACCGCCACCTGGTCGAGGGTGTGCCGATGGACGACGCCTACGCCGAGACCCTCCGCTACAAGCACAACCCACGCCGCAACCCGCGCCTGCGCGAGGTCTTCGACGCCTGGACCGAGCCGGTCGGGCGAGCGCTACGCGAGGGCGGCCAGGTGCCCGGCGCGAAACCGCTCACACTGCGGTAATCAGTTCACATCTTCTTCCCCACCACCAGCCCCACCACGCCCGCCACCAGGGTCACGCCCGCGCACACGCCCACCCACATCCAGTGGTTGTTGCCCACCGCCGACAGCAGCCCCGCCGACGCCCCCGTCATGGCGAACAGCACCACCGCCAGCGCGAACGCGCACGTCGCCACCACTCCCAGCGCAAGACCGCCGACCAGCCCGGAACCCGGCCCGTCGATCACTTCCGCCACGAAGATCGGCGCGGCCGCCGGCGCGGACTCCGCCTCCGCGCCCGTGGACTCGAACAGCGCGGACGGTTCCCCGCCCACCGCCGACGCCGCCGCAGTCTCCTGCCCCCCCCCGAGCACGTCCTCCAGCAGGTCCGCGCCCAGCGAGGTGTCGTCGCTCTCCCGCGTCAGGTCCAGCAGGCCCGACCCCGACGCCCCGGCGTCGATCTCGAATCCCGCACCCAGCGCGGTGTCCGTGATCTGCGTCTGCGCCGACGGGTCCGCCTCCTCCGCCTCGTCGGCGTCGAAGATGCTGATCCCCGTCTGCTCCTTCGGGTTCTCCACCCCGAGCGAACTGCCCGAACCCGACGACGTCAGGCTGATCGGCTCCAACTCGTCCGCCAGCGGGATCGCGTCGTCGCCGCCCGCCAGCAGGTCCACCTGCTCGCGCTTGAAAACCAGCCTGTCGCGATCGCGGAACTCCTGCAACTGCCCGCTCGCCGCCATCTGCTTCACTTCCGCCTCGGACTTGCCGAGTTTCGCAGCCGCCTCTTCGAGCGAGTAGAACATCTTGGCCATGACGACTCTCCGCGTACCGATCGGTTCGGGTGGGGCAGGCCTCACGCCCGCCGACGGTCCATCATACTCGCCCCACCGGCCCCGCCGAGCGACCCTCCCCATGCCTCACACGCGACCCGACACCGCCTACCGCCGACCCGTTCCACCCTACCCCATTGAAACCCACGAACTCCCCCTCTCTTCTCTCCCCTCCGCGCTCAACGGCTTCCGCGTCCTCCACATCTCCGACCTGCACGTCCGACGCCTCTGCCTCCGATCCGGCCTCCTCGGGCGAACCCTCGCCGCCCTGCCGCGCACGCCACTCGAACTCGTCCTCCTCACCGGCGACTACGCCGATCGACCAGGCCACGAGCACGCCGCCCTCCGCACCCTCCACGCCCTCGCCTCGGCGTGGCGAGCCAGGCACGGCGCCGTCGCCATCTTCGGCAACCACGACACCGCCCTCATGCGACGCCTCGCGCGCGATGTGCCCGGACTCCGCTGCATCGACACCGGGGCCATCGATCTCCCCGACCTCCCCCTGCGCATCCTCGCCGCGTCCTACCCCGAGGACCTCTTCGCGGCCGCGCTCTCGCGCTCCCACGACGACCGCTTCGAGATCGCCCTCGTCCACGACCCCGTCGCCGCGATCGCCGCCGCGGAACTCCGCGTGCCCCTCGTGCTCGCCGGACACACGCACGGCGGGCAGGTCCGCCTCTCGCCGCGCGCCATCCCGCACACGTCCTCCGACCTGCCGGCCTCGCTCGCGTCGGGCATCCTCCGCATCGACGGCACGCTCTGCTGCATCAGCCGCGGCCTCGGCGACGCCATGCTCCCCATCCGCCTCAACTGCCCCCCCCACGCACCGCTCTATGTCCTGCGCCGAGCCCCCGAACTGCACGGCCCTTCGCAGCGCGCGCCCCGAAGCCTCCGCCCTTGGTAGCCCCTACAGCGACGCGAGAATCCGATCCACCGCCCCACGCGCTCCGCGCCCCGACCGGGTCAGGCCGTACACCACGCCCGGCGGCGAGCCGTCCGACACGCGCCGCCAGAGCAGGCCCGCACCCAACGCCGACCTCAACGCGGCCGCCAGCGCGCGATCCGTGATCCCGGGCAGCGCAGCGCGAATCTCGACGAACCTCCCCCCCCCCTCGCCCACCGCCCACACCACCGGCAGCGTCCACTTCCGCAGACCCACCTCCTCCAGACCGCGCCGGCGCAGCATCCCCCACAGCGACGCACAGGCCGGCCCGATCCGCGCCCCGCGCGACGTGAGCACGAGTTCCGGTCGCAGCGGGTGCCCGTAGCCGGGGTTCCGGCGCAGCCAGCCGTGCGCGGTGGCGAACTCCACCGTCTCGCGCAGTGCGCCCCGCCCCACGCCGAGCCGGTGCATCAGCCCGATGAACCGCGCGCCGGTCGAGTCCCTGCTCGCCGCCGACCAGTGGACCTCCGCGATCACCGGCAGGCACCATCGGCGATGGAACAGGTTCACCAGCGCCTCGGGGCAAACCCTCACTATCGCTCCAGCCGCTGCCATCCATGGCTCCCTCTGCCACCACCCTCCGGCCACCGGCCTTGACTCAAAAGTATAGCCACTATACTTTATGACTATCGCCCCCGCAACCCGCGGCGGCACGACCACGGAGCGAAACCATGACCGGCACCCCCAAGTACGACGGCGGACTCACCATCGCCACCCAGGTCAGCAGCCTCGACAAGGCTATCGACTGGTACACCAGCGTCCTCGGCATGAAACTCCTCTACCGCGCCGACCACATCGGGTGGGCCGAAGTCGCCAGCCCCGTTGCACGCGTCAACGTCGGTCTCTCCCAGGTCGATCGTCCCAGGGTCGGTGCGGGCCCCGTCCCTACCTGGGGCGTCCACGACATCGACAAAGCCCGCGCCACCCTCGAATCACACAAGGTCCGCTTCGACGGAGACACCATGACCATCGAGGGCATGGTCCGGCTCGCCACCTTCTTCGACCCCGACGGCAATGCGCACATGCTCTACCAGAGCCTCTCCCAGCAGTAATCACACGCCCGGTGCGGGGCCGTGCAGGCCCCATGCCCCCGCGGCCTACGCACACCCCCCCCTCCCGACTCCCCACCGTCACTCCCGCGATCCCTCCCGCATACCATCCCCGAACCCCCGGGGGTGTACGCCATGACCAGCCCGAAAGTGCTCGCCTTCGCCGGCAGCGCGCGCCGCGACTCGATGAACAAGAAGCTGCTCCGTGTCGCCGCCGCCGGCGCGCAGGAGGCCGGCGCTGCCGTCACGCTCCTCGACCTCACCGACTACCCGCTCCCCATCTACGACGGCGACCTCGAAGCCGCCGAGGGCATCCCCGACAACGCCCACCGCCTCAAGGACCTCTTCCTCCAGCATCACGCCCTCCTCATCGCCTGCCCCGAGTACAACTCCTCCATCACCCCGCTGCTCAAGAACACCATCGACTGGGTTTCCCGCCCGCGCGACGCCGATGGCGGCCCGCTCGGCTGCTTCAAGGGCAAGACCGCCGGCCTCGTCGCGGCCAGCGGCGGCAACCTCGGCGGACTGCGCGGACTCGTCCACGTCCGCGCCATCCTCTCCAACATCGCCGTCCTCGTCGTCCCCGAGCAGTTCGCGCTCCCACGCGCCGACACGGCCTTCGACGAAGCAGGCCGACTCAAGGACCAGGGCGCGGAGAAGTCCGCCAAGGCCGTCGGCGCGGCCACCACCCGCGTCGCCGCCAGCCTCCTCCGCTGATCCCCTCGCAACGTCCGTCCGCAAGAACCGCGTGCCCCGACCTTCGGCTGCTCTGAGCCGAAGGTGGTGCTCGCCGCCCTCCCCTTCAAAGCCTTCCCACCGTGGACCGCACCCGATCCAGCGCACCACGCAGATCCCATCTCTGAGATGCGCGGTCCCCCGTCGTGTTGCTGATCGCTCGCACTTCCACGAACGGCACGCCGATGCGCCGCGCCGCCAGCCCCGCCGCCGCACCTTCCATCGCCTCGGCGACCGCTCCCGTCCGTCTCGCCACGTCCGCCGCTCGCGCATCCGTCCCCGAGCACGTCGAGACCGTTGCGATGCATGCCGCCACGCCCCCGAGCGTGCGCATCGTCGCCACCAGCGCATCGTCTCCCGGCACGTTCATCCCCGGCAGGTCGCTCGGCGGGAAACCCAGTTCTGCCTGTGTCACGAACCCTTCCGGCGTCGCGACCCCGTCGTCCGCGAACACCGACGCCGTCGCCACCACCAACCCCACGATCGGGGGTGAAGACGCTCCAGGCAGCGATCCTGCCACTCCCAGGTTGACAACCGCGGCGTGCCGAGATGCGTCGAGCGTTCGCGCCACGGCGCCCGCCGCATTGGCCTTCCCAACACCCGAGATGACCAGGTCGAACCGCTCGTTCAGGGGTGTCAGGGTCCATGCCGGGGGGACTTCGCCCGCCCAGCCCAGCCCGGCCAGCACGGCCTGCGCCTCCGACGGCGCGGCCACCACCAGCAGCGTTCTGCGCCCTGCCGCGATCTGGAGCAGCCCCGTGCCCACGGCCCGATGGTACGAAACCCGTGCGACCGGACCGAAAGCCCGCCCAAGCCATAGGATTGAGCCGGAACTTCCGTACGACTCGGCGGTAGGTCTTCAGGAGGGTCCATTGCCCGTGCGGTTGCGGTTCGCGCCCCACAAAGGAGCGGTCGGCATGGCAGTCCAGCAGCAGAGTTCCGCGGCACACCGCCGGGGCATGAGCATCGTCAAGATTCTGGTCGGGGGGTCAGCCATCCTTCTCCTCGCGTTCGTCGCCGTCTGGGCCATGGCACGCCCGAACGGTGGCGAAGCGCGCACGGTCTCCGCCGCCGACGTCGCCCGCGCCCAGACCATGAGCTTCGAGATCATCACGACCGCGACCGGCGAACTCGAGGCCCGCAACCAGATCGAGGTCCGCTCAGGCCTGGAGACGCAGACCACGATCATGGAGATCGTGCCCGAGGGCAGGCAGGTGCGCAAGGGCGACCTGCTCGTGCGGCTGAACGCCGAGGCCCTCCTCAACCAGATCACCGAGGAAGAAGACCGCGTCGAGCGCGCCAAGGCCGACCTCATCGCCGCCGAGAACGCACTGAAGATCCAGATCAACGAGAACGAGTCGAGAACCCGCGCCGGTAAACTCAAGATCGAACTCGCCCAACTCGCGCTCGACCAGTGGCGAGAGGGCGAGGTGATCCGCAAGAAGCAGCAGCTCACGCTCGACATCGCCCAGGCCCAGCGACAGGTCAACCGCCTCCGCGACAAGTTCGAGAAGTCCGTCGAACTGCTCTCCCGCGGGTTCATCAGCCAGGACGAACGCGACCGCGACGAGATCGACAAGATCGACGCCGAGGCGCGGCTGGCGAACGCGAAGCTCGACGAGGACGTCTACCTGACCTACCAGTACCCGCGCGACCAGAAGACGCGCGAATCCGACCTCGAGGAGGCCAGGGCCGAACTCGAACGCATCGAGGCCGTCAACGCCATCAACCTCGCCGCCAAGCAGGCCAACCTCGACAGCGCGATGCGGCAGTTCCGAAACCGCGAGGCGCGCCTCACGCGCCTGCGCGAGCAGTTCGACGCCGCCACCGTCTATGCACCCACCGACGGACTCGTCGTCTACGCCACCAGCCTCGAACGCAACCAGCGCATGTGGGGTGGCGGCGGCGAAGGCCCCCTCCAGATCGGACGACAGGTCCGTCCCAACGAACTCCTCATCATCCTCCCCGACACGACCCAGATGGTCGCCACTGTCCGGGTCCACGAGGCGCTCGCGGGGCGCATCCGCCCGGGCCAGACCGCGCGTGTCAAGGTCAGCGCCGCCGGCGGCGAGACCTTCGAAGGCCGCGTCGAATCCATCGGCGTGCTCGCCGAGACCGGCGGCTGGCGCGACCCCAACCGCCGCGAATACTCCGTCCGCGTCGGCCTGAACGTGGACAACACCGCCGGCGAGCTCAAGCCCTCCATGCGCGCCGAGGCGGAACTCACGCTCGGCCGCGTCGAGAACGCCATCGCAATCCCGGTGCAGGCCGTCTTCAGCGACGGACCCGTGCGCTTCGTCTACGTCCCCCGCGGCTCGCGCTACGAGCGCGTGCCCGTCCGCGTCGGCCGCGTCTCCGATACACTCGCCGAAATCTCCGCCGGCCTCACCGAAGGCCAGCAGGTACTCCTCCGCGAGCCGTCGCCCGGCGAAGTCCTCGACCGACCATGGGACGCCGAGCGTCTCAAGGCCGTCGGACTCGCGCTCGACGAGGCCGGCAGGCCCGTCGCGCCGGCCATCCAGCCCGGCAACGGGCAACCGATGCGAATGGCCATGCCCTCACAAGACCGCGGCGCCGGACAACGCCCCGACGGCGCAGCCACGACCGACGCCGCGGAGGGTCGCAGACCGCAGGGCGACTTCCCCGAGGGGCGCCCGCGCCGAACCCCGGGCGCCGAGACGCCCGCCTCGCCCCCCACCGAAACGAACCGCTCCCGCGGATAACCGCACACCCGGTATGCTCCGCGCCGAGTGAACGCCAACGGCTTCGCCACGCTCGACTGGATCGCCCTCGGCGCCTACTTCGCCCTGCTCCTCGCCAGCGGCGTGTGGTTCGCACGCAGGACACAGCGAACAACCGAAGACTACTTCCTCGGCGGGCGACGAATGCCCGTCTGGGCCGTCGCGGTCTCCATCGTCGCCACCAGCCTCTCCGCGGCGTCCTTCATCGGCGTGCCCGAGGCGGGCTTCAGGTCCGATCTCACCTACCTCACGACCAACCTGGGCCTGGTGATCGCCGCCGTCATCATCGCTGTCTTCTTCATCCCCGCCTTCTACCGCTCGCGCGTGCAGACCGTCTACGAACTCCTCGGCCGACGATTCGGTCAGCCCGCAACCGTCGCCACCAGCGCGGCCTACCTCGTCGGACGCGTCATGGCCAGCGGCGCTCGCGTCTACATCGGCGCCATCCCTGCATCGCTCGTCCTCTTCGGCGACACACAACCCCTCCATCTCCTGGGCGCCATCGCCGTCGTCTCGGCCGTCGGCATCGCCTACACCTTCGTCGGCGGGGTCGCCAGCGTCATCTGGACCGACGCCATCCAGATGCTCGTCTTCGTCGGCGCCTGCGCCCTCGCCGTTGTCCTCATCCGCGCGGATATCCCCGCTTCAAACGCCGACATCATCGCCGCGTGGAGCACCGGCGCCCCCGACGGCGGCTCCAAACTCCGGCTTTTCGACCTCTCCCCCGACCCCTCCAGGCAGTTCACGCTCCTCGCCTCGCTCGTCGGCTTCACACTGCTCGGGCTGGCTTCCTACGGCGCGGACCAGGACCTCGTCCAACGCATGCTCACCTGCAAGGACGCCAAACGCGGCTCCTGGTCCGTCATCTCCGGCATCCTCCTCGGCATCCCCTCCGTCGCCCTCTTCCTCCTCGTCGGCCTGCTCCTCTGGATCTACTACGCACGACCCGACCTCATGGGCGAGAACACCCCCCCCTCCGTGCCCGACGACTCCCGACAGGTCTTCCTCCGCTACATCATCGACCGCCTCCCCCCCGGCGTCACCGGCGTCATGATGGCCGGACTCTTCGCGGCAGCGCTCAGCAGCCTCAACTCCACCATCAACGCCATGAGCGGCGCCTTCATCAACGACCTCTACCGGCGCATCGTGCCCCGCCGCGACGAACGCCACTACCTCCGCGCAGGCCGCGCCGCCGTCGTCGCCACGGGACTCGTCCTCTGCGCTTTCGCCTCCTTCTGCGTCTTCTGGCAGCGGGCGCACGACCACGCCGGCGGCGGGGGTCTCCTCGGCTTCGCCCTCAACGTCATGGTCTTCGCTTACGCAGGGATCGCCGCCGTCTTTGTCACCGCTCTCTTCACCCGCCGCGGAAGCAACGCCAGCGTCATTGCCGCGCTCATCACCGGCTTCATCGTCGTCCTCATCGTGCAGCCCAACGCCATGAACCTGTGGACCGCGTGGACGACCTGGGCACGCCCGCTCGCGGGCGTCTCCCTCGCCTTCCCCTGGCAACTCACCCTCGGCTTCGCCGCCGCCTTCGCCGTCTGCCTCCTCGGCCGCGCACACCCGGCGAGCCGCGACCGTGGGGGAGCGGTCCCCACGAGTCCCAACGAGCCGAAACCGTGAGCGCGAGGTCCCTTGTTCAGAACAACCCTGGCCCATCCTCCACCGGCGCCAACTTCCCACCCACCAGCCGCATCCGCGGCTTGGCCCGACGCGCCGGCTTGGGCGCGCTCCGCGCACCACCGCTCTCCCGCGTCGCCTCCCGAGGCTCCTTCGCGCTCGCTCGCCTCTTCCCCCCCCCACTGGGCCGGCTCTGTGCGCCGCCCTCCTCCGGCGCGGCCGGCGCGTCGCTCCCCCCCGGCCCCCCGCCCCGATCCACGACGATCACCCCGTCGTCCTCCTCCCCGGGCTCGGGGCGGGACTTCACCACCCGCCCCTCCTCGTCCAGCACCGCGTCCGCCACCGCCGTCCGCCGACGCGCCTGCTCCAGCAGCGCGGCGTACAGCCGATCCGCGTCCGTTCCCGTGATCGCGTGGCACGCCTTCGCCACCTCGCCTACGTACCGCTCGAACACGCCCCGCCGCTCGCTCTCACGCTTCATGTGCTGCCGCTTGCGCACGTACGCGCCCAGCTTCCGCCCGCACTCCTGCAGCGCGAGTTTCATCTCCCTGCGAATCTCGTCGTAGTCCGCGATCGCCTCCTTGCTCTCGCTCGTGAACGGCACCCACACGCTCGCCATGTGGATCATCACCACCAGCGGCCCGACCGGCAGCGACCCCCGCGGCTGCCCGAGCCCGTAGTTCTTCCACGACGTCTCCACCACGCTCTTGAACGCGCAGCACGCCGACTGCTGATACAGCAGCGGCACACGGTTCGCAAACCGGATCACCCGCGCCGGTTCCTCCGCCGGCAGGTCGCCCCCGAACGCCACCGCCGCCTCGATCTGGAACGGGTTGCCGCGGTACACCGCCGGCTCCCGCGTCGATGCCGCGTAAAACTCCGCACGCACCCCCTTGAGCATCCCCGCCAGCAACTGCCGGACCCCGATCGGCGCCAGGCAGTCCGTAGGCGGCGGCCTCAACTTCACGCCCTGCAACGCCGTGTACAACCGCTCCGCAGTCTCCGTGTCGATCGTCTTCAGCCACGTGTGCCCGCTCAGTTTCGTCCCGTTCACGCTCGCCTTCGCGCACACCTCGCCCACCACCACCGGCGTTACCCGGCTGAACTCCTCCTTCAGAAAACCGCCCAGCTGCGCCGCCTTCGCGTTCTTCAGCATCGTCAGGAACGTGCCCAGCTCCACCCCGTACGGGTGCGGCCGGATCTCCTTCGGCTCCGGCGGCAACGACCCCACCGTCCGCGGGTACACGACCCGATCCACCAGCGCCGTCGTCCGATCGAACCCCGTGTCCGCGGCGTTCCCCCCCGAAGCCGCCGAGTCCTCACCATCGCCAAGCCTCCAGCTCCCCTGCTCCCGCTCCGCGCTCTCCGCGTCACCCTCCGCGGACTCCGCGCTCTTCCCGGGAGGCACGAACGTGATCGAAGCGTGCGGGTTCGCGATCGCCGTCTGCTCCAGGTATTCCTCGACGCTCGCCCTCCCGCGCGCGTACCGCGCCTCCAGCTCCACCGTCACGCTCGTCCCCGTTCCCGTCGAACTCGCGTAGAACTCCTCCGTCTCCCGGTCCACCGTCACCTCGGGCCGGTTCTTCGTCGTGTCCATCGCCAGCTCGATGTGGTGCGCCGGCTTCTTCGGGTTCGGCCGCGTCAGGATCACCATCGGCTTGCCCGTCGTCATCAGCCCGTACATCCCCGCCGCAGATATGCCGATCCCCTGCTGCCCACGGCTCATCTTCAGCCGATGGAACTTCGACCCGTACAGCAGCTTCCCGAAGATGTTCTCCACCTGCCGGCGCACGATCCCAGGCCCGTTGTCCCGCACCGTCACCCGGTACCGCCCCGACTTGCTCGCCGAGGGGGGGGGCGACACCTCCACGATCTCCACCAGCAGGTCCGGCAGAATCCCCGCCTCCTCGCACGCGTCCAGCGCGTTGTCCACCGCCTCCTTCACCGTCGTCAGCAGCGCCTTGCGCGGGTTGTCGAACCCGAGCAGGTGACGGTTCTTCGCGAAGAACTCCGACACCGAGATCTCACGCTGCTTCTCCGCCATCGCCTCCGCGGCCAGCAGCGGCGCGCCCGAGCCGCCGCCTCGACGAGAACGCCCCACCGTCGAACCCGTGCTCGCCCTGCCCCGTTTCGTCGGCATCCCTGCCTCCCGATCCAACCCCCGATTCGGAACACGATAGGGTCTGCACGACCGCAAACCCCCCAGTTTCACGCCCGCAACGCCGACACCCACTCCCTCTCTCGGTCGGACGAATCAGGGTTCGCGCAGTTTTAGCGTCTTTCCGCACCAAGCGTCGGCACACACGCCAGCCCTACCGGATAGCCTATGGCCCGCCGATCGTTCTTTCGTTCACGATCGGCCCATGGCAGGAGAGATCACCGGATCGCGCAGCGCACCGGCGCCGTTGCCGGCGCGGACGATCCGCCCCCGCTGGGGGAGAAGCACGCACACACGCAGGAGAGACAAGAGATGAAGAACCTGATCGCTCTGTTCGCCGCCGCCGGCATCGCCTCCGCGGCCAACGCCGACGTCCTCGCCAACTGGACCTTCGAAGTCAGCGTTCCCGCCGACGCCGGCCCACACGCCGCCGAAGCCGGCATCTACGGCGGCGACGCCACCGGGTTCCACGTCAGCCAGGCCGCCGTCTACTCCAACCCTGTCGGCAACGGCTCGCTCGAATCCTTCTCGTCCAACAACTGGACCGAGAACGACTGGTACCAGTTCACCACCTCCACCATCGGCTACCAGGACATCACCTTCGGATGGAGCCAGACCAGAAGCTCCACCGGCCCCGGAGACTTCCGCGTCCAGTTCAGCAACGACGGCGTCAACTTCTCCGACCTCATGAACTACACCATCGACGCCATCACCTGGTCCAGCGTCTCCTTCAACCCCGACTCCGTCTTCGGACCTATCGCCCTCCCCGCCGCCGCCGACAACCAGGGCACCATCTACGTCCGCCTCACCAGCAACGTCACCACCGCCTCCGCAGGCACCAACCGAGTCGATGACATCATCATCAGCGGCACCCTCATCCCCGCCCCCGGCGCGCTGGCCCTCGTCGCGCTCTCCGGCCTCGTCGCCGCTCGCCGCCGCCGCAACTGATCCAACAAACCTCGCTCGACATCCCCGAGGGCGACCGGTCCAAACCCGGTCGCCCTTTGCATTGCGCCCCTCACTCCTCCGTGGCGCGGCCCGCCGCTTCCGAGGCCGGGCCTTGCACGCCGCATCTCCCCCTCTCCAACCCCCTACACTCCCCCAGCCTCACCCCCGGGTGGAGAAAGGCGGCCTCGGTGCTCACCGGCAGCCTCACCATCCAGCGACTCCTCGCGTCGATGAAGAAACTCGACGCCTCCGATCTCCACATCAAGGTCGGCCTGCCCCCCGTCTACCGCGTCGGCGGACGCCTCAGGCCCATCGATTCCCCCCCCCTCTCCGCCGACGAGTGCGACCACCTCCTCGATCCCATCCTCACCCCCGGACAGCGGCAGCGATTCGAAGACGTCGGCAACCTCGACTTCGCCTGGCACCTCCCCGACGGCGACCGCTTCCGCATCGACATGTTCCGCTCCGGCAACCACGTCCACGCCGCCATCCGCCGCGTCAAGGCCGAAATCCCCAGCTACGAGGAACTCCACCTCCCACCCGTCTACTCCCAGGTCGTCGAACGCGAGAACGACGGACTCATCCTCATCTGCGGCGTCACCGGCAGCGGAAAGTCCTCCACCATCGCCGCCATGGTCGAGCAGATCAACCGCACCCAGGACGTCAACATCATCACCATCGAAGACCCCGTCGAATACCGCTTCATCCCCAAAAAGGCCATCATCTCCCAGCGCGAAGTCGGCATCGACATCGACTCCTTCAAGACCGCGCTCCGCTTCGTCGTCCGACAGGACCCAGACGTCATCTTCATCGGAGAGATGCGCGACGCCGAGACCGTCCTCGCCGGCATCCAGGCCGCCGAGACCGGACACCTCGTCTTCGCCACACTCCACACCGCAGACACCATGCAGTCCCTCGCCCGGATGCTCGAGTTCTTCCCGCCCGACGAGCGCGACTTCATCCGCTCCTCCCTCGCCAACACCGTCAAGTGCGTCTGCGCCCAGAAACTCATCCCCGCACTCCCTACCTTTGAGACCAAGGTCGTCCCCGCCTGCGAAATCCTGCTCTCCAACGCCGTCGTCCGCGACAAGATCCGCGAGGGCGAGGACGCCGACCTCCCCGCCATCATCAGCGGCTCGCGCGCCGAGGGCATGAGCTCCTTCACCACCGCCCTCGCCGACCTCGTCGAGAAGGAGTGGATCGACCTCCAGACCGCGCGCCAGTACGCCCCCAACCGCGACGCCCTCGAGAGCATCCTTAAGGGCGTCGAGGTCAAGGCCGCCACGCTCGTCCACCGCATCAAGGGCGGCGGCGCCTGACGCCCCGTCATCCCCCCCCTCGGGGCGGGGCCGCGCGGGCCCCGTCTCATCCCTACCGCCTTGGATTCCTCTTCCGGTTCGCCCGCGCAGGCCCATGCGGCGGGAACGGCCCCCGCTCTGCCGCGGGCGCACCCTCCACCGCAGCCTCCTCACGCGCCGCTTCCCCCTGCTCAACCTCCGGGGTGCTGTCCCCCGCCGCACCCGCAAGCCGCGCGAAGATCATCCGGCCCGCGCTCGTCTGCAGGCTGCTCGTCACCACCGCCTCGACCTCGCTCCCCACGCGCTCCGCCGCTTCCTCCACCACCACCATCGTCCCGTCCGGCATGTACCCCACGCCCTGGCTGCGCTGCTCGCCCCGCTTCATCAACTGCACGCGCAGCGTCTCGCCCGCCAGCACGCTCGGCTTGAGCGCGTTCGCCAGGTCGTTCAGGTTCAGCACCGGCACGCTGTGGATCGCCGCCACACGCGCCAGACCCGTGTCCGTCGTCACGATCACCGCCGGCAACTGCCGCGCACGCTCCACGAGCATCTGGTCCACGCCCACGCCCGGCACCGGCGCCTCGTCGATGCCCACGTCCACCAGCGGGCTGCGCTGCAACTTCGCCACCACCTCCAGCCCGCGACGCCCGCGCGCCCGCTTCATCCCGTCGCGCGAGTCCGCCAGCGCCTGCAACTCACGCACCACGAACTGCGGGATCAGCACCGGCGCCTGCACGAAACCCGTCCCCGCAACCTCCACCACCCGCCCGTCGATCAGCGCGGACGTGTCCAGCAGCAGCGGCCTCGTCCCCCGCATCTGCTTCGCAAACTCCACGTACGGGATCACCAGCCGGAAATCGTCCTGCGTCTGCAGCACCGTCGAGATGCCCAGGTAGCACAGCGACACCCCCACCAGCACCTTGATCGTCCCCACGATCTCCTTCGGCTCCGCGAAGTCCCACGACTCCGCCACCAGGTCGATCACGAACCCGAACGCGATCGTCGCCAGCATCCCCGCCATCAGACCGAACACCACCGCCGACAGCGTCGCGATCTTCTTCCGCGGCGTCAGCAGGTCCACCGCCAGGAACACCACGAACAACGCCAGCGCGGCCGACAGCGGGATGTACCACCGCTCCGCCAGCCAACCCGCCTGCCCGGCCCCGGCGCCCCCCGCACGCTCGCTCACGCTGATCACGTTCAGCAGCGTCACCGTCAGCAGAAGCACGAAGAACGTCATCCGCACCGCGTTCACCATCCGCGAACGGTGACGCGCCGCGACCTCCGCCGGAGACAACTCGTGCAGACCGGTCACGCCACCATCCTACCCAGCCCCCGATCTCCGCATACCATCAGGCACCGTCGCCCCCGCAGGCGGCCGGGCCCGGTGCACGGGTGGCCCGTGAACCTGGTCAGGGCTTGACCGCAGCAGCCATAAGCGGCCGTCATCCGGTGCCCCCGGTGTCCTGGCCGCCTGCAGGCGCGACGCAACTCAGAGCCGCGGGCTTCAGCCCGCGCTCCTGTGCGCAGCGAGCCTCCGCGAGAAAGCCGCCGAGTACGTTTCACTCCACCCATGCCGCACGGCCCGCTCCCCCCGCTCGCTCCTCACCCTTCGCGCCGACCCCTGATCTCCACTCATGCCCCGATGCCCCGTCCCTCGATGCCTCTCTTCCGTCCAACTCCCCTCCCCGCCCCCCTCCCCTTCGTTCCTATTTGCTATTTGACCATTTGCTATTTGCCATTTGCTCACCCCTCCCCCCGCTCCATCTCCCCCAACAACTCCATGTCCGTCCCCAGCAACTTCAGCCGCAGCATCCCCAGCGCGCTCATCGCCGACCACGTCCGCACCGCGTC
>JAANMV010001970.1_pt1 | contig 21171 bp, 16 predicted proteins | sample 7279661 | NCBI WGS metagenome assembly JAANMV01 (sample SAMN14094540, study PRJNA606508) | bioreactor metagenome | isolation source: A lab-scale SPAN reactor treating ammonium-rich wastewater day 121 | place: Ireland: Galway | collected 2017-05-16
CCGTATTCGAGGATCCCCTCTGCCTCCTTTGTGTTCTTTGTGTCCTCTGTGGTTCAGTCGTTTTGTTCTTCCCTCAGCACTCATCACTTGACACTCAGCACTCGGAGAAGCCCTCTCTGTGATCTCCCCGTTCTCTGTGGACTCTGTGCCCGCTTTTTGCCCTTCCCTCACGACTCATCACTTGGCACTCGGCACTCGGAGAAGCCCTCACCCCCGGCCCCTCTCCCACAAGGGGGAGAGGGGAGAAGGACGTGCGTGGGAGTGGGGGGCGCGAGGCGAGTGAGCGGGCGGGGCGGCTCTACGAATCTCTCTTTGTGTCCTCTGTGTTCTTTGTGGTTCAGTCGGTTTACCCTTCCCTCAGCGCTGCCTCAGTCGGCGGCGGCGGGTTCGTCGGCCTCGTGGCGGAACTGACTCATGTACAGCTCGTAGTACGCGCCGCGCTGTTCGAGCAGGCTGTCGTGCGTGCCGCGCTCGACAATATCTCCGTCTTTGAGCACCAACAGCAGATCAGCGTTGCGTATCGTGCTCAGCCGGTGCGCGATCACGAAGCTGGTGCGCCCTGCGAGCAGCTGTTCGAACGCACGCTGAATGATGCGCTCGGTGCGCGTATCCACGCTTGATGTCGCCTCGTCGAGGATCAGCAGGCGCGGGTTCATCAACGCCACGCGCGCAATCGCGATCAGCTGGCGCTGGCCCTGACTCAACCCGCTGCCACGCTCGCCCAAGACCGTCTGATACCCGTCCGGCAGCTTCTCGATGAACGTGTCGGCGGCGACCAGCTTGGCGGCCGCGATCACCTCGTCGTCGCTGGCATCCACCCGGCCATAGCGGATGTTGTTCATCACCGTGTCGCTGAACAGGAACGTGTCTTGCAGCACGATGCCGATCTGTGAGCGCAGGCTGGCGATGGTGACGTCGCGCACGTCGTGGCCATCGATCGACACCGCGCCGCCGGTCACGTCATAGAAGCGCGGCAGCAGGTTGATGATGGTGGTCTTGCCCGCGCCGGTCGGCCCGACGATGGCGATCATCTGCCCCGGCTCTGCATGAAAGCTGACATCCTTCAACACCGGCACGCCGCGCTCGTATTCGGCGCTGACGTCGTCAAACGTGACCCGGCCCTCGATCGGCGGCAGGTCTTTGGCGTCCGGCTTGTCGGTGATGTCCGCCTTCTCGTCCAGCAGGCCGAAGATGCGCTCTCCGCCGGCGATGGCGTTCTGGATGTTCGTCCACAACAGCGCGATCTGCTGGATCGGCTGAGTCAAGCGCTGGACGTACTGGATATAGGTGATGATGAGGCCGAGCGTCACGACACTGCCGATTCCGAGCAGCGGCGCATTCTGCAGCATCGACAGGCCGCCGGCCACGACGACGATAGTCAGTGCCAGATAGCCGAGGGCTTCGAGCATCGGCGTCATCGCGGTGGTGAAGGTCGCGGCGCGGACGTTAGCGTCGCGGTTGGCGGCGTTCGACTCCTGAAATTCGAGGATCGTCTCGTTCTCGCGGTTAAAGGCCTGCACCTCGCGCGCGCCGGCGATGCTCTCCTGCAAGTCGGCGTTAACGTTGCCGAGCTGCTCACGGGCGCGGCGATACGCCTTGCGCGCCTGTCCGCTGAAGTAGATCGTTGTCCACACCATGACCGGCACGACCAGCAGGCTGATCAGCGCGTAGACGAAGTTCGTTTGCAGCATGCGCAGCGCGATCCACGTCATTAGCAGCGTACTGCTGAACACTTGCAGCAGCGAGTTGCTGAACACCTGCTGAATGGTGTCGGTGTCGTTGGTGATGCGGCTCATCACGTTGCCGGCCTCGTGGCGGACGTAGTAGCCCAGCGACAGCCGGTGAATCTGGCGGAACAGCGCCTTGCGGATGTCGCGCAGCACGTTCTGGCCGCTCCACGCCATGGCGTAGAACGACAAGCCGGTCAGCACCGCGCCGAGCACGTACAACCCGATCAACGTCAGCACGACACTACCCACGCCGGCCAGCTTGGCGGTGTTGATCGCGCCCTGCTTGTCGGCTTCGGCGATGGTCGTGTCGGCGTTGATGCGCGCCGCGATTGCCGCGGCATCGTCGTCCGTCCACCAGCATGTGTCGGCGGTGGCGGCCGCTGCGGCATCCTCGCCCATCACCGCGGCGGCCATTCCGGCTGTCGCCTGTGGCTGATACAGGTAGCAGTCGACGGCTTGGCCGATGAGTTCCGGCGTCGTCACCTGCGCCCATGTCGCTACCATGATGAATATCAGTACCAGCAGCAAACCCGGCCAGTACTTCCGGAAGTATCCCGCGAAGCGCGCCAGCGTCACGCCGACGTTCTGCGGCTTGGTGGTTTCCTGATCGAGCAACCTGCGTTGCATATCGAGCATATCGGTCGTTCCTCCCTAGGGGGCAGGGGACAGTTTTCAGGGATCAGTTTTCAGGGATCAGTTTTCAGGGATCAGTTTTCAGGGATCAGTTTTCAGGGGTCAGTTTTCAGGAGTCAGCGCGAGGTACTGCTGACCGTTCTTCACTAACGACTGCCCACTGACAACTGCCTACTGACAACTACCCACTGACAACTGCCCACTGTCTACTGACAACTGCCCACTGACAACTGCCTACTGCCTACTGCCCACTGTCCACTGACAACTGCCTACTGACAACTGCCTACTGACTACTACCGTTCAGCGACTGCGTCGCCGATGAGCTGCGAATTGTAGATTTCGGCGTAGATCGCGCTGTTCTCAAGCAGGTCGGCGTGCGTGCCGATGGCCGCGATCTTGCCCTTGTCCAACACGATGATCTGGTCGGCATTCAAAACGGTCGTGATGCGCTGGGCGATCACAAAGCTGGTGCGGCCGCGCATCAGGTTGTCGAGCGCGCGCTGGATGTGTGCCTCGGTCTGGAGGTCAACCGCGCTGGTCGAGTCGTCGAGGATCAGCAGGCGCGGGTTGAGCAGCAGCGCGCGTGCGATGGCGATACGCTGTTTCTGTCCGCCGCTCAGCGACGAGCCGCGCTCGCCCACCGGCGTGTCGTACCCTTGCGCAAAGCCTGTGATGAAGTCGTGCGCGGCGGCGGCTTTCGCCGCTTCAATCACGTCCTCCAGCGGCGCGTCGGGCCGGCCGAAAGCGATGTTGTCGCGGATCGTCCCACCGAACAGATTGGTCTCTTGCAGCACGATACCGATCTGACTGCGCAGGCTGTCCAGCGTGACGTCGCGCACGTCATGGCCGTCGATCAACACGGCGCCTTCGCTGGCATCATAGAAGCGCGGGATCAGGTTGATGATCGTGGACTTGCCGCTGCCTGTCGCGCCCAACAGCGCAATCGTCTGGCCGGGCTGGGCCGTGAAGCTGACGCCATCCAGCACCGGCGCACTGCTGCCGAAGTAGCGGAATGTCACGTTGCGAAACTCGACCTGTCCGCTGACCGCCGGCAGATCCACGGCGTCCGGCTTGTTGGAGACATCGCTCTTGGCGTCGAGGATTTCAAACACGCGGTTGGATGACGCGGTCGCCTGCGCCATCAGCGAGATGATGAAGCCGAGCTGGCCGATGGGGAAGAACACGTACAGCAAATACAGCGAGAACTGCTGATATTCGCCGAGCGTCAAGCTGCCGTCGATAATCTGGCCGCTGCCGAAGTACAGGATGAGCGCCTGCCCGAGCTGTGCCATCAGGAACACGACCGGGAACAGGAACGCGAACGTGCGCGTCACTTTCAACGCTTGTGCGAACACGCTGTCGGCCGCGCCGTCGAAATGCCCCTGCTCGTGCGACTCGCGCACGAATGCCTTCACCACGCGGATTCCGGCGAGGTTCTCTTGCAAGATCGTATTGAGCCGCGATAGGCGCTTCTGCACTTCGGCGAACAGCGGTTGAGCGACCGCGCCGAAGATCATGAACAGCACCAGCGCGAAGGGCAGGATCGGGATGACCACCAGCGTCAGCCGCCAGTTGGTGAGCAGCAGGATGATGAGCGTCGCTGAAAGCAGCAGAAGCGCTTGCACCGCCAGCACCAAGCCCTGCGCGATGAACAGACGCACCTTTTCGACGTCGTCGGTCGCGCGGATCATCAATTGGCCGGTCTGATTGCGGTCGTAGTAGCTGAACGACAGCCGCTGCAGCTTGGCGAAGATCTCGTTGCGGAAGTCGAACGCCAGCCCTTGCGACGTCACCTCGGCCATGTACGCCGACGTGAAGCTGAAGCCGGCGCGGACGATGGTGAACATCAGGATGATGGCCGCCGCGCCAATCAGCCATGACTCGGCGTTGAGGTTGAACGCTTCGAGGCGCTCCGGCGTCGTGCCCAGCCCCTGCTGAACCGCCAGCGTCGCCAATCCGCGCGTGACTGGATTCTCGATATTGAACACCGTGCGGGCCACCGCGCCCTGCGTCACCGTGTCGATCATGTTCTGCGTCAGCAGCGGCACGGCCAGCTGGGCCAGCGTCGCCACGATCAGCGCGCCGTAAGCGATGATCGCGGTGCGGCGCTGCTTGCCTAAGTAGCGGATGGCGCGCCCTAGCGTATTCGGCCCGGATTTCCGGCGCGCACGCCCACGTCCTCGTTCCATCGGTTGAACAGCTTGCATCCCTATGTCCCTCTCTCGGTAGGTATGATTGCGACGCTAGTCGTCGGTCTTGGTCGCCTCATGTGCAAGGCGCTCGTGCAGTTCCACCCGTTCGCGAATATCACGCAGCATGGATTCTCCATCAGGTAGGCGTGAGACCAGCTCCGTCAGCAGGCCAAGCAGCGCGCGGGTCTTGTCCTCGCCCATCTCGCGCAGGCCATCCGCTAACGGGTCGTGCTCCAGTGTGAAGGGCACCATCGTAAAGGCGCGCCGGCCGGCTGCCGTGAGTTGAAGCGGCATACGCCGCCGGTCGTTTGGGTCGCGCTCACGTTTCACCAGTCCGCGCTTCACCAGCGCACTGACACTAGGTACGAGAGTCGAGGGGTCGAGGTTGAACTTTCGACTCAAATCGCTCAATGTCAGGGGTTTTGTGCTAAGGGTTCGCAGCAGACCGTACTGTAACGGCGACAGCCCACAGCCATGACTCGCCAGATGCGCGCCCATCGTCTGCATCCATGTTTTATGGACGACGGAGAACAACGTCTGGATTTCACGAACTGACAGCTTCACCGTTTCCTCGGTCATTTGCGCCTCAATCGTTGGTATACCAATTATTGGTATGCCAAACATTACGCCCGAATCCGGGTTGTGTCAAGAAGTCAAATTTGGAAATTTGGAAGTGTAGGGGCGCGTGGTACCGCAGACGGGCTTTCGCGCGGATCAAACCGGAGCTTACGGGTCGACGACCTCGAACGCGCCGATTACGAGGTTAGGCTCGCCCTCGACCTGAAGCGGCGCATCGACCGTCTCATAGTAATAGACGACCGCCAGCACGGAGTACGTCCCCGGCATCAGGTCGGCGGGCAGGTCGATACTGTGCCGGTCGAAGATCATCTCCCTGACCGGCCACTGCGATGTCGGATTTTCGGGCGACGGGCCAAAGTGTTCGGCGCGGGTGCGGCCCTCGGCGTCCAGCACGAACAGGCCGACGGTGTAATCGCGGTCGGGCAGATCGTCCACCTGCCATACGAGATCGACGTGCAGCGTGCCGCCGACCGCGACCTGTGCCGGAACAACCGCATCCGTCAGCGCGAACAGGCCGCCGAACACACGCGGTTCGGCCGGAGTCCGCGGACGGACGAACAGCGACACCTCAACCTCTGGATACAGCCGATACAGCGGATCGTTGATCCCGACCGGCACGCGCCCGGCGTGAACGCGTGTGTATCCGCGCTGTTCGAGCATCCCGGCGAGGCGCGGCGGGACGTTCCAATATACGAGCCACACGCGTTCTTCGCGTGCCAGCGCCGCCTCGAGATCGGCCAGCATCGCGGAATCGTCGGGATAGTCGTACTCGTAGAACGACGGGAAGATGCGCCGGTCGAGATCGGGCAGGACTGTTTCGAGTTCGTAGGCAAAAGCCATGTCGTCGAAGCCGGTCTCAAGCAGCACGAAATCGCCGGGACTCCAGCCCGCCGCGACCGTCTGCGCGACAAGGTCGCTGTTCAGGCGCGGAATGACGTTCTGCGGCGTGAGGATCGCCCACGCGACCAGCGCGCCGACCAGCACGGAGCGCCCGCGCGCAGGCAGCACGCCAGCGCCCACGGCGAAGCTCAGCGCCAGCGCCGGCACGGCGGCGGTGAGCGTGCGTTCGCTGACGATGCCAATGCGCAGGTTGACGAGCAGCATGGCCGTCACCGTGCCGGCCCCCGCCGCCAGCACGACGCGCGCCGCCACCATCTCGAAGGCGGTTCGTCCACGCCACGCGAAGCCAACCGCCAGCGCCAGTAAGCCGAGGCCCAGCGCCGGCTGGCCTGCCGTCAGCAGATCGGCGGCCTGCGCAATACCGGCCGGCGTGGTGGCGATGCTGTTGAGGTAACCGGTGATCGCGCCAGCGTTGATCTTGTTCACCATCCCCGGCAGGGCGTAGATGAGCCACGGCGCGAACATCAGCGCCGCCGCCGCGTAGGCCGCGATCAGCCGCGCCTTGAGCCGCAGCGGCGCACGCCAGAGCGCCAGCACCGCCAGCCCTTGCAGCGCCACGGCGATCAGCCCGACGTACAGTGAGTAGGCGAGGAACGCGACCGCGCCGGCATAGGCGGCCCAGCGCCCCCACGCCGGACGTTTCAACGCGCGCACAAGCGTCCACAGCGTGAGCGCTTCGCCCAGCAGCAGCCATGTGTAATGGCGAACGCTCTGCCCGTAGTACACCGGCTGTTCGAATACGGCGAACATCAGCGCCGCGGCGATCCCTACCCCGTGGCCGAAGGCGTCCGCGCCGGCGCGGTAAATGATCGCCGTAGTTAGCACGCCAGCCGCGATGCTGAGAAAACGCAGCGCCAGCTTGCCGTCACCGGCGACCACCTGCCAGCCTTGCAGCGCGAGAAAGTACGCAGGTGGATGATGATTCGCGGCGAGGCGTTCGAGCATCAACGCCGCGCCATCACGCGTCACCCAGATGTTCCACGCCTCGTCCGACCAGAACGGCAGATGACCTGCGCCGAGGATGCGCATCGCCGCCGCCAGCAGCACGACCGCGCAGGCCGCGGCGATCAGCCAGAATTTATGGGGCGAAGAACTGGTCATACAGCATATCGCCGATACGCCGGTTGAACGCCACCGACGCGTGCGAATCGAACGGCGAGACGATGCGCTCCTCCAGCGGCCACGCCGCCGCCTCGTCGGTCAGCTTGAGGATGTCGGTGATCCCGCGCGCCTCGAACACTTGCGCAACGCGATCAACGTACGGCACGCTGCCGACCGGATCGAGCAGGTTGGGGAAGATCAGGACGATCAACCGCGCGCCGCGATCCTCCACCGCGTCGATCAAACGCTCGATCTCCTGCCGGTGGATGTCGAAGATGTAAGCGTTGTCGTACGCCGCGTAGTAGAACTCCCACTCGGTGCGCCCGTCGTGTACGTTGTGGAACAAACGCTCATAGTTGGCGCGCCAGAACAAGAAGCTGGCGAGGTACGACTGATCGGCGATAGGCGGCACAGACGGCGCGGCGAAATCCCACTGCATGCCGTTCGATTTCGCCGCGATGTCGATGTCGTTGATGAAGTACTGCAAGATCACGACGTCGGGCGGCTGATACGGGTACGTTTCGAGGAATTCCAGCTCGTTGATGGTCGATTGGCCGGCGCGCGCCAGCGTGACCACGGCGTAGTCGTCTCCGAGATGGCGCTGGAGCATGGCGGTGTAGCGGTCGGCGGGGTTGTTGATGCCCCAGCCCTCCGTGAACGAATCGCCCAACACAAAGACCGTCGTGCGCGATTCCAACTCCTCGACCGTCCATTCGCGGTCGCGGAAGCCGAGGCTGTTGCGCTCGATGTATTTGTTGGCCCAATTCATGCCGTGCAGGCCGAACTCCATGCGTGAGTCGGCGTAGATGTAGCGCACGTAGAACTCGCCGGCGGCCAGCGCCAACACGATGACGGCGTAGCTGACGAGCAGCCCGCGCGCGACACTCTGCGGCCGACGGTAACGCCGCTGCACCGCCAGAACGACGAGCAGCGCGCCGACACCGATCAGGCCGATCAAGAAACCCGCAAGAGTCATGGCATCTCTTTGTCCTGCTGACGTGAGCCAGTATACGCCGCGCGAGTGTCACCGGCTAGGGGACGCGCAGCGGTGCGGCGCAGACCGCGTGTGACACCTCATTTCGCCCCGCCGCCGCGTACGCTGGTACTAATTCGTCATGCCTGACGAGGGAAGATGTTACAAATCTCTCAGGGTGCATGCATTGACAAAGCATTTACGCACGGTTGACAATCATAAGACCGACAACGAATGAGAACAATCATCGATGGTCGATGTGTTGGAATGGGGCCCGGTACTCAACCTCAAGGTCGCTGAGATCGTCCTGACCGATCAATCGCAGCGCACGCACAGCATCGCCACACTGACCGGTTCGCGCGGCCTGCTGCTGGCATGCCTGAGCGAGTTATGGCAGCCGGTGAACGTGCGGCGCGTGCTCTGGCTTCAGCGCCACGCGGCGAATCTCGCGCTGATGGGCGTTCCACCCGCGGCGATTGTCCAAGCGACGCCGAACGCGGTGCAGACCTTCAGCCATACCATGCCGTTTCCGCTGACGTTCTCCGTGCTGGCCGATCCGCTCGCCAGCGCCGCCGTCCAGTACAACCTCGCGGGGCGCGGGTGCATCATGCTGATCGATCCGCGCGGCGTGCTGCGCAGCAAGTGGGTGCTGCCGGACACCATCGCATGGCCGAAGATGTCGGAAATCCTGCACGCCGTACAGACGATCGACGGGGGCGGCAGCTCGGCGCAGCCGTTCTAAAGTAAGAAGTTGAAAGCGGCGAGTGACAGGTGATGAGAAAGCGCCAACTTTTTTCACTCGGCTGATGTCGCGATTCGGACAGTTTTACCCACCGACTTTCGATAACCTACTCAAAAAGTCAGCAAACCCAATCTTCCGCCTCAGAGGGTTCCACGAGCGGTGAAGTCTGGTAGCCGCTCAGGACTCAGCACTCGTCACTCAGCACTTTCAACTTCTTACATGAAGCACTTCGTCATAGCGCGAGCATGCGGCCGGCCAGCCGTGATCCGCCGATCACAACGACGGCAAGCAGTCGCGCGCCTTGAGCGCGTGCAGCCCATCTACGACTCGGTCGGCATGACCGACCCGTTCCGCCGGCCCGATCCCAACCGTCCGGAAGCCGCCTGCTTTGGCCGCGTCGATGCCAGCCTGCGCGTCCTCGAACACCACACAGCGATCCGGCGGCAGATCCAGCCGGCCAGCGACCCACACGAACAGGTCGGGCGCGGGTTTCTGGTTGACGACGCTGTATCCGTCGCCGATGGCGCTGAATAAGCCGGTGATCTGAAGCTGTTCCAGCACGTCGCGGGCGTTCTTCGACGCCGAGCCGAGGCCTAGCACCACGCCCAGCGCGCGCGCTTCGGCTAGAAATTCGCCCACGCCGGGCAGCAGGTCGGACGGCGTGATGTCGTGTAGAAACTCGCGGTAGTACGCGTTCTTACGCGCCATCAGCCGCTGCATCTCGTCTTCCGGCAGCTCGCGCCCCTTGAGCACCAGCTCCAAGCTGCGCCGGCGCGGAACCCCGCGCAGGGCTTCGTTGTCGTGCCGGTCGAACGGGATGCCCAATTCCTGCGCCAACCGCTGCCACGAGCGAAAGTGGTACTCGGCCGTGTCGGTAATCACGCCGTCGAGGTCGAAGATGTAGCCGATGGCGTCAATCACGGCTGCACCCTCGCGGACTCGGCCGCGCTGGCATGGGCTTCCAGCCGGATCGGACGGCCGCGCCACCGTACGGTCACCGCGACCCTGCGCCAATGTGACGGCAGCGCCGGGTGGATCTGCGGGCCAGAGTCGGTCAGCTTGAGGCCGAGGAATCCGAACACGACCGCCTGCCACAAGCCGCCAGCGCTGGCCGCGTGGATACCGTCGTGCACGTTGCCCTTCCGGTCTTCGAGGTCAATCGCGGCGGCGTACACGAACAGCTCGTAGGCCGTCTCGATCAAGCCAAGCCGCGACGCCACCCATGCGTGAATCGACGGGCTGAGCGACGAGCCGTGATCGACGACCGGATAGTACGTCTCCCAATTGCGCCGCAGGAACGCGCGGTCGCCCAGTTGATCGCCCAGCAGCGCCATCAGCATCACGACGTCGGCCTGCTTGATGACACGCGATTCCTGCGTCTTGGCGTGGCCCAACAGCCAATCCATGTTGGCCGTGCGCGGGCTGAAGTCGTGCAGCGGGATCGGCTTGAGCCGGTCGAAGAAGCCCTCGAACTGCTCGAACACCACGCCGTCGCCCTGATCGCTAGTCGGAATCCACATCTTGGTGGCGATATCGCGCCACTTGTCAAGCCGCGCCGCGTCGATCTGGAGCGCTTCGCCAAGCCGGCGCGCCTCATCGGGATGATCCGCGGACAGCCATGCCCATACGTTCAGGGCTTGCTCCAAATGCCACGCCGTCATGCGGTTGGTGAACACGCTGTTGTCGACGTTCTCGTGATACTCGTCCGGGCCGATCTGCATCGACAGCTCGTAGCGTCCGGCGTCCGCGTTCCACTCGGCGCGGCTGCCGTAGAACACCGCCGTATCGAGCACGATTTCCGCGCCGTAGTCCAAAAACCAGCGGTCATCGCCCGTCCAGCGCCAGTACTGCAAGACGGCGTAGGCGATGTCGGTGCTGATGTGCTGTTCGTTGTCCCCCGTCCAGATGCGGATGCGCTCGCCTTGCGCATTCAGCTCGTTGGCCCAGCGCGGCGTGGTTTCGAGGCCGGTGTCGGTGCTCTCCCACGGATACATCGCGCCTTCACAGCCGGCCTCGCGCGCCTTCTCCCGTGCCCCGTGCAGGTTGTGATAGCGGTACATCAGCAGCGAGCGCGCCCGTTCGGGGTAAGACAGCGTGAGCGGCGGCAGCATGAACAGCTCGGTGTCCCAGAACACATGCCCCTTGTAGCCGAAGCCGCTGAGGGTCTTAGCGCCGATGCTCACGCGTTCGTCCTGTGTCGGCACGGCGATCATGATGTGATACATGCTGAAGCGCACCGCGACCTGCGCCAGCTCGTCGCCGTCGATCACCACGTCCATCCGCTGCCATACGTCCGACCACGCGGCTTCATGCGCCGATTTCAGCGCGTCATAACCGGCTGCGACCGCGGACTTGAGCGTCTGCTCGGCTGCGCTCGCGGGGTCGCCGGCGTCGCGCGTCGTGTGCAGCGCGACGATCTTGGTGAACGTCACTTTTTCGTACTGAGCAACCTGTAAGGACGCCTTGTGCGCCGCGACACGAGAGGCCGACACGTCGCTCCACGCCGCGCCGACATCCGCTGACGTATGCGCGCGCATCGCCACCCGGTACGCGCTCTGCGACGTCGTCCCGTCAAAGCGCAGCACCGCGCCGTCCGCGCTCAACGTGCGTTTCGACCAGTGATCGACGTTCATCAGGTTGTTCCCGGTCGCGTCCAGCGCGTCGACGATCTCCAGCGTATGCGCGCCGTCGCTCATCACCTGCGCCATCACGCGCAGCGCCATGACGTGCGGGTTGTCGAGGCTGGCGAAGCGTTCGAACAACACGCGCAGCGTAACGCGGTTCGGGCTGAGCCACAGCACGCCGCGCCGGAGCGCAGCGGTCTTGAGATCCAGCACGCGCTCGAAGCCGATGACACGGCCAGCGTTCAGGGCGAAGGTCTCGCCGTCAACCCGGACGCGGAACGACAGCCAATTCGGCAGCACGGGAAGCTCTGGCACCAGTTGGCCCTGCGCGTGGTTGAACACGCCGGCGGCCAGCACCGTCGCCGACTCGCCCGGATAGCCTTCCTCGAACGCCCCACGAACGCCGACCAGTCCATTGCCGATGGTGAAGATCGTCTCGGTATGGGCGATGCCGTTAGGTCTAAACGGCGCTTCTTTGACCTGCCATAGACGCTGCTCAAAAAGGTTCATCGCACGTCCTCTCTCGTCCTTTCGGGCCTCTCCCGAATGTCCTACGGGCGGCGATTACGCCTTCGCCCGAACGCGGCCCTCTATGCCGTCCGCCGCGCCAATCACATTGACCCCAACCCGCGCCAGTCCATCTCTAAATCGTGCTGCTCCCCCGGATCACCAGCTCAGGCTGGATCAACACCTGACGCGAGCTGATGGGCTGCCCGTCCAACTGCGCCACGAGCATCTCGATCAGGATTTCGGCCGCGCGGTTCACCGGCTGGCGCAGCGACGTCAGCGACGGGTGCATGAATTCGGCGATGGGCGTGTCGTCGAAGCCGGTGATCGCGGCGCGCACTCCCGCTGCGGCGCAGGCACGCATGACGCCGGCGGCTAACACGTCGCTGACGCACACTACGGCGGTCGGCGGTGAATCGAGGTCGAGCAGCCGCTGCCCCGCCTCATACCCCTCCCGGACATGGTTCATGACCCGGATGTCGTATTCCGCAGGCGGCGTGTACCCGCACTCACGCATCGCACGCATGTATCCCAACCAGCGGCTGTCGCCGGACACCGAGCCGGCCGGCCACCCGACAAATCCGATCTGCTGGTGTCCGTGCTTGATGAGATGCTCGGTGGCGGCGTGCGTCCCGCTTTGCCCGTCCACGTCAACCCAGAACACCTCGTCGTCCAGCGGCGTATTGCTGCGCCCGAACGCGACGAACGGAACGCCCGCCTCGTGCAGATACACGAACCGCGGATCGTCCTGCACAGTATGGCTCAGGACGAACCCGTCGACTCGCTTGGCCGCCGCCAGCTCGCGATAGATAGCGACGTCGGTGCTGTCCTCGGCGCTGAACACCAAGACGTTGCGGCCGTGCGCTTCTGCGTTTCGCAAAATGGCGTACAGGAAGCTGTCGAGCACCGGGTTGAACTCGCTGCGCTGCTTGTCCCACGCATAGCCGATGACGCGGCTCTGGTTGTCGCGCAGGCTGCGCGCGCGCGAGCTGCGGATGTACCCGAGCCGGTCGACGACCTCCAGCACCCGCTGCCGCGTCTCCGGACTGATCGACCCTTTTTCGTTCAGGACAAGCGAGACGGTCGCGACCGATACACCGGCCTCTTCGGCCACATCACGAATTGAAGGCATTCTCCCTCCGCACGCTGCGGACGACCGCCACACGGTCAATCACCGCGGCGCTGCCTATCGCGCCTAGCGCGCCCCATGTCAGCACCAGCCACGCAGCGATCAACACCGTGCTGATCGCCGACAGCAGCACGACACAGGCCATAATCACCAGTGAAAAGAACGGATTGCGCAGCAGCATCACCACCGCATTCCGCGACGCGCCCCATACGTCAGGCTCGGCCATCTCCAGATACAGCGGCCAAGTGTACAGCAGCAGCCCCATCCAAACGACGGCTCCGAGCATCCACCCGACGCGCAAAATCTGGATCACCGGCCCGTTGTAAGGCGCATAGCTGATCAGGTTGCTGGCGACCACGAACCCAAAGGCCGCCATTGCCAGCCCCCACGGCAGCGCCTTCCAGACGTGCGCCTTGAACGTCTCCCAAAACAAGTCCAAATCCGCGCCGCGCGCCTCGGTCTGCGCGTGATGGCTGACGGTGAACAGCGCCACCAGCGCCGCCGGCATCGTCACGACCGGCAGGCTGAGCGCAACGAAGGCGAGGTTTGCCCAGATATAGACGTACCCCTGCCGGCGCACGTCGTTGAGCGCCTGCAGCACCACGCGCAAACCGTCGATCACCCGACACCCCCATCCCGTAAGCGCGCCGCCGTCATCCCTTGAGGCCCGAATAGCTCACGCCTTCCACGAAGTAGCGCTGGAAGACGAAGAACAGGATCGCCATTGGAATGGTGGTGAACACCGCGCCGGCGAGGAACGTGTTCCACTCCAGCGTCTCGCCGAACTGCCCCCTGAGCTGCGCCATGCCCAGCGGCAGATTCCATAAGTCCGCCTTGCCGCCGACGATGATCAGCGCGTCCATGAAGTTGTTCCACGTCCCCTGAAAGCTGAAGATCGTCAGCGCGGTGAGGGCCGGCGTCGCCATCGGCAGCACGATGCGGAAGAACATCGTGAAGCGGTTAGCCCCGTCCACCTGCGCCGCCTCCTCGATCTCGGTGGGGATCGACTCGAAGAACTGTTTCATCAGAAACACGCCGAACGCATCCGCCGCCAGCGCGAAGATCAGCCCCTGATAGGTGTTCAGGATGCCGATCTCGCGCAGGATGATGAAGCGCGGGATGATCAGCACGACTGCCGGGATCATCAGTGTGCCGAGCACGACGAAGAACATCAGCCGCCGCCCCGGAAAGGTCATCCGCGCCAACGCATAGCCCGCCAGCGAATCGAACGCCAGCCGCAGTATCGTCACGAACACCGCGTAGATCACCGTGTTGGCGAACCACGACGGGAACGGGTAAGAACCCAGCACCTTGTTGTAGCCTTCGAGCGCCGGTTTGAACGTCAGCCCGCTGACCGTCTCCTCAAGCGGGATTGCGCCGCCGGACGCCGTGCGGCAGTCGATCGTGCTGAGCTGTGACGGGATGAACGCCTCTGGCGCTTGGCGCGTCCCCGGCAGGCACTTGAACGAGTTGGAGACCGTCAGCACGAACGGGACGGTCTGGATCAGTGCGAACAGGATCAGGAAGCCCAGCCCGAAGACCGTCAACAGCCGCCGCCTGAATCCACCGCCGCCTCCCGGTATCTCCGCCGCGGCGGATCGTGTCATGGTCGATGTCGCCATATCGCCGCCTCCTTAATACGCATCGAGTGATTCGCGGGTGATGCGCCGCTGAATCAGGGTGAACGCGAAGATGATCGCAAACAGGATCAGCGCGGTCGCCGCCGCCAAGCCCATCTCCGAATTGTTGAAGCCGTTCGAGTACACGATGTAGGCGATCGTGAGCGTCGTCTTGGCCGGCCCGCCGCTGGTCATCACCGCGATCTGATCGAACACCTGAAATGTGCCGATCAAGCCGAGCGTCACCACGAAGAAGGTCGTCGGGGCCAGCAGTGGCACGGTGATACGCCGGAATGTCTGCCACGTGGTCGCGCCGTCGATGGACGCCGCCTCGTACACCTGCGACGGGATGCCTTGCAGCGCCGCGAGGTAGATAATCATCAGCGTGCCAATGGTCGTCCACGTGTTCAGGATCATAATCGTGAACAGCGTCACGCTCGGCCCGCTGATCCAGTCCCACAGCGTCAAGCCGACAATGCGCGAGCTGGCCCAGTCGCCGACCGTGTCGCGCGTTATGCCCACCAATCCGAGGATGTTATGGATTACCCCGTTCGGGTCGTTCAACCATGTCACGGGGTCGTAATTCGGAAACAGCGCGCTAATCAGCACGTTGACCACACCGCCGCGCGCGAACAACCACAAGAAGATGATTGAAATCACGACCGACGAGGTGATCGACGGAAAGTAGAATGCCGTGCGGAAGATGCCTTTACCCTTGAGCCATTTCTGGTTCACGATCACGGCCAGCACCAGCGCCAACACGGTCTGCGCCGGCACGACACCAAGCACGAAATAGACCGTGTTTTTGAGTGACAGGAAGAAGTCGCGCTGGCGGATGCCCTGTTTGAACAGCAAATCTTGATAGTTCGCCAGCCCGACGAACTGATAGGCGTTGTCCTGCCCGCTCGCCAGCGCCGACGGGTTGGTCACGCTCACGGCCTCGGCAAGGTCGCCCTCGATCGCGGTGATGCTGTCGCGGCGGGTGTTCCCGCCCGAACCGGCGAATTCGTCAAGCGCGACGATTGATCCTTCAGCGGTCGCTTCGGTTCCCGCTTCTAAGGTGACATCCGCGGTGAGCCGGTAGCGGATCGGGCTGCCCCCCTCGGTCGTGACAATCGTACCGGCCGGGATCGTGACTGGATCGGTGGTCAGGTTGGTGAACAACACGACGCCGGTCGTCTGCGATTGAGTCTGGCCCAACGGCGTGATGCCGTTCCAGTTGGTGAAGCTTACAAACAGCGCGAACGCAATAGGGATAAAGAGAAAGATCAAGAAGATGACCATCATCGGGGACATGAACAGATAGCCGGCGATGGTCTCCTCGCGGCGCTTGTCCGCCATGGTTGCCGTAGCGGGCGCCTGAGTGCTAGTCATGCTGGTCATATTGGGCATCCCAGTTCTGCAGATGAAGCCGGGCCGGCGCGGGCCGATGGCGTGTAACCGCGATTCGGTGGCGTCGGGAGCTGGGTTCGCGGCGCGTCTGCGCGCCACGCTGCGAGCGAGCGCGGCGCATGGTCGCCCATCCGCCGCGCCCGCCGTGCGATTTGAAGCTAGCCGCCGTGGATCTCTTCGGCGACGAGCGAGACTTCGTAGATCATGTCATCCACCGTGACCGCGCCGGTGAACGCCTGTTCGAGGCCGGCGTTGAACGCGTCCACGAACGGGCCGTAGCCGACCGGAAGCTGCCAGCGGTGCGAGTTTTCACTGCCGGCGATGAAGGCGTTGAAGTCGTGTGCGTCAACGTTGGCGTCTGCGGTGCGGCTCACCCAGCTGTCGATGTAGGCCTCGGCCGCCGACATACGGGTCGGCATCGGGCCGAAGCTGCTCTCGGCAACCGACAGCGCGCCTTCGTCGTTGGTCAGGAAGTTGACGACGGCCCACGCGGCATCGGCCTCAGCGCCCTCGATATTGGCCGCCACGCCGTAGCATACGGTGAAGGCCATGGTCGCCTCGCCCGCCTCGCCGGCCGGCAGTTCGGTGACGCCCCAGTTCAGGTCGGGGTAGTTGTCGAGCAGGAACTGGATCACCCAGTTGCCTTCCATCGCCATCGCGGCGCGGCCGAGACCGAACGCCTCGCCGCCCCAGCCGGAGTCCACCGACGCCGGCGTGCCGCCGATGCCATCGGTCGAGAAGCTGACGTAGTACTCAAGCGCCGCGCGGCCCGCATCGCTATCGAGCATCAGATTGCCGTCTTCATCGAACAGCTCGCCGCCAGCTTGATACAGGAATGGCAGCCAACGCTCGAAGTTGGGCGGGGTGACAAGGCCGATCACGCCGGCGTCCGGGTCGGTCAGGGCTTCGGCGGCCGCGCGCAGATCGTCCCACGTCCAGTCGGCGGTCGGGTATTCGAGGCCGGCCGCGTCGAACAAGTCCTTGTTGTACTGCAAAGCCATCGTCGAGAAGTCCTTGGCCGGACAGTACGTCACGCCGTCGAGGGTGAAGATGTCGAGCAAGTCAGGATACAGCCCGTCGGGATCTTCGATCTTGTCTTCGCCAACCGCCACGACACCCGCCGCGACCCAATCGGGCAGCTTGGAGCTGTCGATATAGAAGACCTGCGGATATTCGCCAGAGGCGAACGCGGTTTGCATCGTCACGTTGTGGTCGCTGGACGGCACGAACGCGACCGAGATGTTCGGGTTCTCGGCCATGAACGCGTCGAGGCGGGCCTGCAATGCGGCGTCCTCCGCGGGGTTGGATGACCAGCCTGCAATCGTAATATCGATCTGATCCTGCGCGGCAACACCGAACGCCGCCATGCACAGAACCACGATTAGAAGGATGGAACTCAATGTCTTGTTGCGCATCGCTACAGTACCTCCGAATTCCGTTCAACAACTCGCTGATCGAGGTCAGCACGGGCTACTAGAATCGCTCTGGTCTTACGAGAAAGCCGGCCGATAGAACACTCCTTTTCGGTATGACGAGCGTCCGCGACGCGTTAACCGCGCGTGCGGAGATCGGCAGCCGACCAGCGGGCGTAAAACGATTTACTAAATCGTTTAACTTACTTTATCATGGAGGGCTGTCTTGTCAATTTCACTCATCAGATTCTCAGAATGTAGTAGGGCCAAGTTGAGCAAAAATGGGCAGCGCCGCGCATGTTCGATATGTACAGCAAGCGCGGTGTCTATTTCAACAACGAAGTCCACGGCATGCACTACGGCGAGTTCGCCAACTACACCGAATACTTCGCACAGGCGCTGCTGTCAGGCGGCGATTATTCGCCCGGCCTCGCCGAAGGCCTCGAGACGTTCTGCATCATGGAGGCCGTCAAGCGGTCGGCTCAAACCGGCGCGCCGGTCAAGATCGCCCCGCTGCTGGACGAGATCGGCCTGTGAACCGGCGCGCTCGGCCCTGACCTCAGATCACCTCGAGGGCGTTGATCCCCGGCAGCGGCGGAAATGGCACATGCGGCTCAGTCTGATACCAGAACGCCGTCGACGCGATGTCATCTTGAAGCGGCAGATAACGGCCGCCGCTGCGCCATCCAAGCGCCTGTATCGTCACCTTGAGGCGCTCGCGGAAGCGGATAGGGTCGGTGATGTGCCAGCGGTACATGCCGAAACGCTGTTGGCTCTGATACAGGCCGTCCGGCGTGATCACCTGCGGCATGCCGGAGTACGGAGAGGAGAACACGCCGTACTGTCCCTTCGGAAACTCGAAGTTCCACGCGCCGCCGAAGTAATCCTCGGTGCCCGTCCCGCAGATCGTCGGGTAGTCCTCGTCGTCGTCCATGTAGAACTTGATCTCACCCTCGCCCCACCAGCCGCGGTTGTTGACGCCCCACGCGATGTACGTCCCGACATAGTGCCCCTGTCCGCGCACGTCGTCGAGCAGGGTGTGGACGGTCTGATACGGCAGTGGATTGCTGCGTGTCCAGCGGGCGTGCAGGTAGGCGGCATCCTCAGGGACGTCGGTCAGGGTGTACGTGATCTGGTAGTAGAACCCCCGGATTTCCTCGTCGGACAGGTTTTCGATCGTGACGCGCGCGTGCGCACGAAACGGCATCTCCCAGTACGCATTGAAGCCGCCGGCGGGATTGACGGCCACGGCCAGCGAGGTCACGTTGCAGCGCTGGCACCAGCCGTTGCAGAAGAAGTCGCCCAGTGGGACTTCGATTGACGGCGCGTCTTCGTTGTCCCAGTAGAACCGGATAATCAGCTTGCGCCACGCTTCCGGCGTGACGGTGATCCAGATGTGCTGAATCGCGCCCGGCCCGGCGATGTCGGCCAGCACGGCGGTGGCGTTCGGCTGCAGGTGAATGCACGGCGATACCTTCCACCCTTGCCCCAGCTCGCGTGAGGCCAGCGCTCCAGCGCCCTCAACCGCCATGCCGCCCTTGCCCGCCTCACCGGTGAAATTCTCCGCGCTGATGGATCGCGTGAGCGCGTTCGATAGGCGAGACAAATTCCCTAAATGCATGCCCAGTCCATTCGACATTACTTAGCTCTCCTGAGGGGTTGATCACCCGACGAGTATATCCATCACACGCGCCGTCTGGATATGGCAGCTGCCACAGGCATCCAGCGGGGCCTTTGCGTCTATCCCAACCGGATGCGCGGGTTGAGCGCGGCGTACAGCAGGTCGGCGATCAGGTTCGCCAGCGCGAAGAAGAAGATCACCACCATCACGCATGCTTGCAGCAGTGGGATGTTCTTGCCTTCGACCGCCTCGATCAGCAGCGCGCCGAGGCCGGGAAAGCTGAACACGTTCTCGATCACGATCAGCCCGCCGATCAGCCAGCCCACGCTCAACGCCACGACTGTGACGGTCGGCATCAGAGCGTTGCGCAGCACATGCTTGACGATCACCGTGCGCCGTGGCAGGCCCTTGAGCGTGGCGGTCTGGACGTAGGGCTGGCGCAGTTCTTCGAGCATACCGGCCCGGGTCATGCGCACGATGTAGCCAAGCAGAACGAACGTCGCGGTGATGGCCGGCAGGGTCAGCGCACGCAGCCAGTCGCCGAACGTGAAATCGGGCGAGATCAGCGCGGTCGGCGGGAACCAACCGAGGCCGGTGGCGAACACGTTGATCAGCACGACGCCGGTCACGAACTCCGGCAGCCCGACAACCGACAGGGACACCAGCGAGACGACGTTGTCGACCCATGTGTTCTGGCGCAGCGCCGCCACCACGCCCAGCGCGATCGACAGCGGCACGGCGATCACCAGCGTCAGCGCGGCGAGGCGCAGCGTATTCGATAGGCGCGCCAGCACCAGCGGCTGAACAGGCGGATTGCCGGCGCTGTAGCTGATCCCCCAGTCGCCGGTGACAAATCCCGTCAGCCAGTTGACGTACTGTACCGGCAGCGGATCGTTCAGGCCGGCGCGTTCGCGGAACGCCTCCAACGCCGCCTCAGACGCCTCACGGCCCAACTGTAAGCGCGCAATATCGCCGGGCAGCACCTGAGTCAGCGCGAAGATCACAGCGGACGTGAACAGGAGCGTCACGCCGAGCAGGAGGATACGGCGGATTAGAAAGCGAGTCATCGCGCCTCAGCTCTCTACGGGAAAGGAATAGAAGGGATGCGTGATGAGTATAAACCTCATCGCGCCTCACTGCCCGTCGCCCCCGTGGGAGTGCTGAGTGTCAAGTGATGAGTGATGAGTAAAAGGCAAACCGATTGAACCACAGAGGACACGAAGGACACAAAGGGGTCTTGTAGGGCCGCAGCGTGTTGCACCCGCCACGCTCCACTGTCACGTACGCGTCCTTCTCCCCTCTCCCTGAGGGAGAGGGGCCGGGGGTGAGGGTTCAGGGGCCGGGGGTGAGGAGGAAGTGCTGAGTGTCAAGTGATGAGTGCTGAGGGAAGGGCAAACCGATTGAACCACAGAGGACACAGAGCAAACACGAGCGCACAGAGAGGGTTCATGGAGCCGCCCCGCCGCCCCGCCCACCACCCACTACCACGCACGTCGTTCTCCCCTCTCCCTGAGGGAGAGGGGCCGGGGGTGAGGGTTTCTCCGAGTGTCAAGTGCTGAGTGATGAGTGCTGAGGGAAGGGCAAACCGATTGAACCACAGAGGACACAGAGCAAACACGAGCACACAGAGCGACTTTCACACTCCTACGCACACGTCCTTCTCCCCTCTCCCTGAGGGAGAGGGGCCGGGGGTGAGTGGTTTCGGCGTTGAGGTGGTTGCAACAATCCCCTCTGGATCAGGAGGGGAGAATAATTGGCAAGTTTCAGTGCCCCGAAGGGCGTTGGGGTGGTTGCAACCGGAGGAGTACCCCATCACCATATACGGTGGTGGCGTGTTTCAGTGCCCCGAAGGGCGTTGGGGTGGTTGCAACCGTTGTGCATGTACATACTGAACGAAGATAGATGCGAGTTTCAGTGCCCCGAAGGGCGTTGGGGTGGTTGCAACAGCGAAAGCTTTGCTGGTCAGCTGGGGGTATCCAGGTTTCAGTGCCCCGAAGGGCGTTGGGGTGGTTGCAAC
>JAANMV010001975.1_pt1 | contig 21137 bp, 20 predicted proteins | sample 7279661 | NCBI WGS metagenome assembly JAANMV01 (sample SAMN14094540, study PRJNA606508) | bioreactor metagenome | isolation source: A lab-scale SPAN reactor treating ammonium-rich wastewater day 121 | place: Ireland: Galway | collected 2017-05-16
TTATTGTTTTTTGTTGGAATGGTGCTTTTTAGTAATGAACCACTTGATATTCCGATTGAAATTAACGGTACAACTTTAGAAGTGGTCGATTTAAAATCAAAGTTAATTTTTGTGTTCTTGATTATTTCGGCTTCACTAATTGTTTATGGTTTATTTCTTTTTCGAAAACTATTACGTTTGTTTCAATTGCGAATTATTTTTGATGAAGAGGTTGTTGCCCTTTTAAAAAGATTAGGATTTGTTATCACTTCATCTGCTTTGTTAGGAGGAATTCCTAATTTTGTTTCAGAATTATTAGAAAATACAATTTCATTGAGTTTAGGATTGAATCCTTTTGTAATGTTATTTTCATTAGGTTTGTTTTTCTTAGTTTTGAGTGAAGTGTTTGTCATTGCAAAACACTTAAAAGAAGAAAACGATTTAACTTTTTAATTATGCCCATTATCATCAATTTAGATGTCATGTTAGCCAAGAGAAAAATGCGTTCGGCAGAATTAGCAGAAAAACTTGGCATAACCACAGCTAATCTTTCCATAATAAAAACAGGGAAAGCAAAGGCAATTCGATTAACTACGTTAGAAGCAATTTGTGAAATTTTAGATTGTCAACCAGCCGATATTTTGGAGTACGTAAAAGAGAATGATTTAAAATAGAATTTTAACTCCTAAACAAATCCATCAAATCGCGTTCTTCTTTTAATTTCTTCAACTTTTTCTTGTCTTGGATGTTAAAAGTTAATAGCATAATTGCACAAAGTACGATGTAAGAAAGTGCAACAACGGTATAGCATAACGGATAGTTGTAGTCAAAATAATAGATTAAATGCAGCGTATTCTGGAGCAATTAATGTTACTAAAACACCAATTATAATTATCCTAAACCAATATTTTTTATAATAATTGGGACGGTTTTCTAATTCTTGAATTTGGTAATTAAGACTTTTTAATCTTCGTTCTTTTAAATCACTCATAACTCAATCGCGCGTGGTGTTTTCTAACGGCTTCAATAAAATTGATACATCAACAATTAAACTATTTTTTAGGAATAAAATCGATTAATATCATAATTGCTATTACAATAAATCCAAACCAATAGAATCCTTTTATAAACTTTGTAATTGCAGTTTTGTTTTCTAGATAAAATTTAATAGGCTGTTTATCTAAATTTTCTGAATTGTTCTCTTTATGAAATTTTTCAGGACGATTCAATATAAATTCAATTAGATATTTATTCCACAAGAAAACAACTACGAAAAGAATTAAAATAGTCAAAAGTTTAGTCAAGAATGCCATTAAGTTTAATTTTTAAAATTTTAAGTTCTAAACAAACCTACCCAAACAATTCACTTACCACATCTTCAATTTTCGCGACTAAAACAACTTTAATTCCCGTATTTTTCAAGGAAATTTTGTTGTGTTTGGAAACAAAAATGGTGGTAAATCCTAATTTTTCTGCTTCTTGAATGCGTTGTTCAATGCGATTAACGGGTCTAATTTCGCCTGAAAGTCCAACTTCTCCTGCAAAGCAAAAACCTTCTGCAATGGCGATGTCTTCGTTTGAGGATAAAATGGCGGCCACAACCGCTAAATCAATGGCTGTGTCTTCTACTGAAATTCCGCCTGTAACGTTTAGGAAAACGTCTTTTGTGCCTAATCTAAAGCCAGCACGTTTTTCTAAAACCGCTAAAATCATGTTCAAGCGTTTGGCGTTGTAACCCGTTGTGCTTCTTTGTGGTGTTCCGTAAACTGCGGTGCTTACTAACGCCTGAATTTCAATCATCAACGGACGCATACCTTCTAAAGTAGTAGCAATTGCCGTTCCTGAAAGTTGTTCGTCTTTGTGTGAAATCAAAATTTCAGAGGGATTATCTACTTCGCGTAAGCCTGAACCTTGCATTTCGTAAATACCTAATTCGGCAGTAGAACCAAAACGGTTTTTTAAGGAACGCAAAATGCGGTACACGTGATTTCGATCACCTTCAAATTGTAAAACAGTATCGACCATGTGTTCCAAAATCTTCGGTCCAGCGATGGTTCCGTCTTTGGTGATATGTCCAATTAAAAGTACCGGTGTATTGGTTTCTTTGGCAAATTTTATCAACTCGGCTGTGCATTCTCTAATCTGAGAAATACTTCCTGCCGACGATTCAATATAATCGGTATGTAAAGTTTGAATCGAATCGATAATCACAATATCAGGTTCAATTTCTAAAATTTGGCGAAAGATATTTTGGGTTTTGGTTTCGGTTAAAATGTAGCAATTATCGCCATTAGAAGTAATACGTTCGGCACGCATTTTTATCTGTTTTTGGCTTTCTTCTCCCGAAACATAAAGTGTTTTGTAGGGTAATTTTAAAGCAATTTGCAACAGCAACGTACTTTTTCCAATTCCTGGTTCGCCACCTAACAACGTAAGTGAACCTGGAACTAATCCGCCACCCAAAACCCGATTCAACTCGTTATCAGTCGTGTTCAATCGGATTTCTTGTGCGGTGTCTATTTCTTTTACAAGTAAAGGTTTTGTAACTGCTTTAGAAGTAGCCGTAGTGGTTTTCCAAGCTACTTTTTCTTCTTTTTGAACCAATTCTTCTACAATGGTGTTCCATTCTTTGCAAGCATTACATTGGCCTTGCCATTTTGAATATTGGGTGCCACAATTTTGGCAAAAAAAAGCGGTTTTTACTTTACTCATTTTGTTTTATTCCTGTTTTTCTGTTGGTTCTTCTGTTGGAGTTTCAGCTGGTACTTCCGCTGGAACATCTTCAGTTGGTTTGTCTTCTTTACCTTTCAAAGCTTCGGCTCTATTTAACATGAAATCTTTTGTGATCTCGCGAATCGCTTCTTGAGTAAAAGCACGTTGATACGTTTTAATTGCTCTTTTGTAGTTTCCTGTTTTTTCGTAATACAATGCTTCGTGGTACGTCCCTAAAGTTGTTTTTGGATAATGTTTGTTAGCATAATCACTTAATGGTAACAACTCATTATACGCTTTATTCTTCATGATTGCTGCTTCAATAGCTTTGAAATCGGTCAATCTTGGTTTCATTTTAAAACCAAAACGTTTTTCTAATTCGTCGTATTTGGCAATTAAATAATCGGTATAACCTGCATCTAACTTTAGGATTTTATCTTGAAATTCCACCATTGAAATCGGTTGGTAGCCATCAAAAATAAAATAAATAGAATTGGGAACCGCTTTAGCTACTAATGAATAATGCGAAGCACCTTTGAAAGCATCGTTTTGATATTTAAACGTAGCATTTGGAATCGCTTTGATGTTTGCATCTAATTCCGCAGCTTTTTCGTTGATTTCTTTTAAATCACCTTCGCCTGTAGCTTGATAGTAGAAAATAGGTTTTGCTATTTTAGCCAAACGTTCTGCTACGCGTTTTTCCATTTCTGGAGCCATTTCTGGAGCTAACGAAATGTAGGCGTTAAAAATTGGGTTGTCTTTGTATAAATAAAAGTTCAAGAATCCAGCTGTGGTGTCATGCCCTGCAATCATTCGGAAAGGAATGGTGCGGTATTTTTTATCTATGTATGGATATAATTCTTGACCAATGAATTCGAAGAAATTCGCTCCAGATCCTGCTGGAAATCCAGCATCGTCAAATTCACTATCCGCAAAACGAGTTTCACCATAATTTTGATTTACAGCGATGATGATCATTTCTGGCAAATCGTCCCAATATGCGCCATATTTTAAAATTCCTTCAAATGGATCTAACAGATATTCGCCATCTAAAACTAATAAAGTTGGGTAGCTTTTTTCTGGACTAGTAGCGTATGATGGTGGTGTTACAACCGTAAAAGTTCGTGTGCCTAATTTTTTAGATTCGATAGTTTCTGGCGTGCGTTGTGCAAATAAGCATGACGATACCAATAAAGCAAAAAGGAAAAGTTTGGTTTTCATTTTAAATAGTTTGGTTAAATAGATTAGCAATTTACTAATTTATTTTTTATTTAAAATAGGTAAAAGCAAATAAGATAATAATCCCAAGAAAATGGTTAACAATGTTTGTGAAACCCAGATTAAATAACCAAAGGCGGTTCCAATTCCTTCCGAAATTCCATACAAACCCAAAATTGAAGCTACGGCTAAAGGATAAGCACCTAAGCCGCCATTAGTAAACCCAACGGCAAGTGTTCCAAAAATAAATCCCATTACTACAACATCAAAACTAATATTGGTGGTTTCAGGTAAGGCAAAAATGGTTACATAAAACATCGCTAAGTAAGAAAACCAAATAAAGAAAGAATGAAAAATGTATTTCCATTTGTCTTTCATTTTTAAGATACTTTGCATGCCTTCAATTAATCCTGAAAGTTTTTGTTTAAGTTTTAAGATAATCTTCCATTCGGCATAAATCCAAATTAGAATGAAAATTATAAATAAAACAAATCCTAAAATTCCAGCCCAAATTAAAGTCTCGAATTCTACGCCGTTATTAACTAGATATTGATAAATAGTGTCAAATTGCAATAAAAATCCAATAGCGACAAAAAGTAAAAAAATCAACATGTCTACAATGCGTTCGGCTACGATAGTTCCAAAAGCCTTATCAAAAGGGACATCTTCATATTTTTTTAGTAGCATTGCTCTCGATACTTCACCAGAGCGAGGAATAGTTAAGTTAACTAAATATGAAACACAAACCGTAAAAAAATCGTTGTGAAATTTAGTATGATAACCTAAGTGTTGTAAAGCAAATTTCCAGCGGTAGGCTCTAGACCAAAACCCGAAAAGAGCTATAAAAAGGGATAAATAAATGTAGAAATAATCGGCTTTAACAAAGCTGATTTTGATTTTTTCTAATTCATCAGGCGAAAGCGTAGTAAACTGATAATAAATAATTCCTAGCCCAATTAAAAGAGGGATAGATAGACTTAAAAATTTTCGGATACTAGCTTTCAAATTACGTTAAAGAATTATCTTTCTCGTTAGGAAAAACTAAAGTAGGTTTGAATTTTTTAGCTTCTTCAAAGTCCATAATTCCATAAGAAATGATAATAACAATATCACCACGGTGTACTTTACGAGCTGCAGGTCCGTTTAATGTGATTTCGCCTGTATTTCTTGGTCCTTTGATGGCATACGTTTCTAATCGTTCGCCATTATTGATGTTAACGATTTGTACTTTTTCACCTTCAATAATGTTAGAAGCTTCCATTAGGGCTTCGTCGATGGTGATACTTCCTATATAATTCAAATCAGCACCTGTTACGGTTACTCTATGAATTTTTGATTTTACTACTTGAATTTGCATGATGCAAAGGTAATTAATTTAGTGAAATATTATCAATTAATCGGATATTCTCAATAAAAATTGCGATAAAACCGCGGTATTTTTTATCTGTTTCTTTTTCAGAAACGGGCAAAAGTGTTGCTTCATCAGCGATTTCAAAATATTCCAATTGAAATTCTGGATGTTTTTTGAATTCGTTTTCAACTAATATTATGGTTTCTTCTGCCGAATGGCTTTGAAAAAAATCTTTAGCTGTATTTAAAATTTGATGAATTATTGCTGCATTTTTTCTAGCTGTTTCAGAAAGGCGTTCGTTACGTGAACTCATAGCCAAACCATTTGTTTCTCTGTGAATGGGACAACCAATAACTTCAACCGGAATGTTATGTTTTGAAACCAATTTTTTTACAATTTGTAGTTGCTGAAAATCTTTTTCGCCAAAATACGCTTTGTTTGGCTGAACAATTTCGAACAATCTTTTTACGATGGTTCCCACACCATCAAAATGTCCTGGACGGTGTTTGCCTTCCATTTGATTTTCTAAACCATCGTAATTAAAATTTTCAGAAACAGTATTTCCTTCATAAATATCTGCCACTTCGGGAGCATAAACAATGATGTTGTTGCTAAGTTCTTGCATGATTTGAACATCGCGCTCTAAAGTTCTTGGATATTTATCCAAATCTTCAGCATTATTGAATTGTGTAGGATTTACAAAAATACTCATCACAGTAATATCGTTTTCAGAAAGCGATTTTTCAAGTAACGACAAGTGTCCTTTGTGTAATGCTCCCATTGTAGGAACAAATCCAATGGATTTATTTTGGTGAATTAATGGGCTTAAAAAAGCACTTAAATCAGACTTTTTGTTAAAAATGAGCATTTTTATATTGATTAAATCAGGTGCAAACTTACTATTTTAGTAGATAAATCCATAAAATTTTGTAATTTTGCAAGGTTTTTTAAACCAATAATTAACTAGAATACATTATGGAAGACAAGAGGATATTATATGTATCATCTGAAGTGGTGCCTTATTTAGCCGAAAACGAAGTGTCGTTGCAGTCGTATGAAATGCCAAAAATGATAAATGATTTAGGAGGTCAGATACGAATTTTTATGCCTAGATATGGTAATATTAACGAAAGAAGACACCAATTGCATGAAGTTATTCGTTTATCAGGTATGAATTTGGTGGTAAATGATATGGATATGCCTCTTATTATCAAAGTTGCTTCAATACCAAAAGAAAGAATTCAAGTATATTTTATCGATAATGACGAATATTTCAAGAGAAAAGCTACTTTTTCAGATGAAGAAGGGGTTTTGTATCCTGATAATGATGAAAGAGCCATTTTCTTTGCAAAAGGGGTTGTAGAAACGGTTAAGAAATTAAATTGGGTTCCAGATGTAATTCATGTTCACGGATGGATGGCAGCTATGTTGCCTGTTTATTTAAAACATTATTATAAAGATGAAGGGATTTTTGCTGAGACAAAAATTATTTCATCAGTATATGAGCAAGGTTTTGAAGGAGAATTAGATAAGGAATTTATTAATAAAGTATTATTTGATAATATTAATAAAGAGGCTGTTTCTGATTTAGAAAACCCAACTTATGAAAATTTAATGAAAGTGTCTATTGCGCATTCAGATGCTGTAGTTGCGGGCTCTGAAGTGTTGTCTCCAACTTTAACAAAATTTATAGAAAGTTCAAACAAACCTTTTTTACCTTTCGCCACTAAAGACACAATTAAAGAAGTGTATACTTCGTTTATCAAAAATCACGTATTATAAAAGGGTTCTGCCATTATGAAAAAAAGTTTTTTTAAGATATCTTCTATATTTTTTCTATTTGTTTTATTAGTTTCATGTGATAAGGATTTTAATTCCTTAGATTCAGATGTTATAGGTGATGATCACTTTGATTTGGAGCTATATGATGAAGCATCAGTAATTGCTTATTCTAAGGCAACTGGACCTGTTCAGACAAATAATTTGCCATTAAATGCATTAGGAATTTACAATAATCCAAAATTTGGTGTTACAAAAGCACATTTTGTATCGCAAGTTGAATTGGAGACGGAAAACCCTAATTTCGGATTTAATCCAGTTATAGATTCGGTTTACTTATATGTTCCTTATTTTAGAACTCAAACAGGAACCGAAACTGATGGAGGCAGAACTTACGAATTAGATTCTATCTATGGGTATTCTGAAACTGCTAAATTTAGATTGAGAGTTTTAGAAAACGGTTTTTACATTCGTGATTTTGATCCTGATGAAAATTTACAATCGGCTCAGAAATACTACAGTGATGATAAGAGTTTAGTTGATCCTTTTAAAGGAACAGAACTTTTAAATAATAGTACGGATGCAGCTCAAAATAGTGAATTCTTTTTTAATAATAAAGAAATAAAAATCTACAAGACCAATGGTCAAGGCTTATATGTAGATAGTCAAGGAGTTGTTTTGTCAAACCAAACGGATGTTTCGTTAAGAGTGGTTCAAGAAAGAAGAGCGCCAGGAATGTGGTTGGATTTAAAAAACAGCTTTTTTCAACAAAAAATCTTAGACGCAACAACGTCAGGAAATCTTTTTAGTAATAATGTTTTCAAAAATTATTTTAGAGGACTTTTATTTGAGGTGGAAGAAATCAGCGCAGGTCAAGGAGCATTAGCTTTATTAGATTTTGCTAACGCTGAATTAAGAATTTTATATAAAGCATCATCGCAAGAACCTACGGTGGAAAATCCAAATCCAACAAGAACAAGAAGAGATTTTGATTTGAAAATGGGTTTCAATGGGACAACTTTGAGAAGTAATAGTATCAACTTCTTTGAAAACATTAATTCTCCTGAATATAATACTGGAATTGCTAGTGGTAATGAAACTGCAGGAAGTGAAAGTTTATTCATCAAAGGAGGGAATGGTTCGGTAGCTTTTATTGATTTATTTACTCCTACGCAACTTCAAGATTTAAGACAAAGTGTTGCGACAGGAAATTGGATGATAAATGATGCTAATTTGACATTTTATATAAATAAAACAATAACTGATGCTTTTCCAGCTCTGCCAAAAGAAAGCGAACCAGATAGAATTTACATTTTTGATGCTACTAATAATCGTCCTATTTTAGATTATTCCATTGATGTTTCGGCAAGTTCTAATCCCAAGAAAAACAAAGTTATTTTTGGAGGAATCATACAAAAAGAAGGAGAAGGAACTTCAAGAACAAGTGTTAAATACACAATTAGGTTAACAGAACACATTAAAAGAATTTTGAAAGCTGATAATAACGGTGAGTATCAAGATAATATTAAGATTGGATTAAGTGTTACGGAATCGATTAATATTCCTACTTCAGCTTCTATTAAGTCGACAAATTCGATTTCAATAGGAGGCGCAAACCCGCTTACTGTAAATGCTTTGCCTTTAGGCTCGGTTATGAATCCATTAGGAACAATTCTTCATGGTAACATTGAAACTTCAGGTAATGAAGGTAAAAAGCTAAAATTAAATATTTATTTCACTAAACCTAATTAATGTTTTTATGTGTGGAATTGTAGGTTATATAGGGCATAGAGATGCGTATCCTGTAATCATTAAAGGATTACATCGATTAGAATATAGAGGTTATGATAGTGCAGGTATCGTTTTATACGACGGAAAAGATTTGAAACTATCAAAAACAAAAGGTAAAGTTTCCGACTTGGAGGCAAAAGCTGAAAGCGAAAAAACAACGATAGGTAAAATGGGTATGGGACATACACGTTGGGCAACTCATGGAGTTCCTAATGATGTGAATTCTCATCCACATTTTTCAAACTCTGGGAAATTAGTTATTGTTCACAATGGTATCATTGAAAATTATGAGCCATTGAAACAAGAATTAATGAAAAGAGGTTACACATTTAAATCGGATACAGACACTGAGGTTTTAGTAAATCTGATAGAAGATGTAAAGAAAAAAGAAAATTGCAAATTAGGAAAGGCAGTTCAAATTGCTTTAAATCAAGTAATTGGAGCTTATGCGATTGCTGTAATTGATGTGGAAAATCCAGATGAAATTATTGTAGCGCGTTTAGGAAGTCCATTGGCAATTGGTATTGGTGAAGACGAGTTTTTCATCGCATCTGATGCAACTCCTTTCATTGAATACACTTCTAACGCTATTTATTTAGAAGATGAAGAAATGGCAATTGTGCGTTTACACAAACCATTAAAAGTTAGAAAAATTAAAGACGATTCATTGGTTGATCCTTATATTCAAGAGCTTCAATTAAACTTGGAACAGATTGAAAAAGGCGGTTACGATCATTTCATGATGAAAGAAATCTACGAACAACCAAGTGTAATCAAAGATACTTACAGAGGAAGACTTTTGGCAAACAAAGGAATTATCCAAATGTCGGGTGTTGAAGATAATTTAGAAAAATTCTTAAACGCAAAACGAATTCTAATTGTTGCTTGTGGAACTTCATGGCATGCAGGTTTAGTTGCCGAATATATTATAGAAGAATTTTCAAGAATTCCTGTTGAGGTGGAATATGCATCTGAATTCCGTTACAGAAATCCAATCATTAATAAAGATGATGTAGTTATCGCAATTTCACAATCTGGTGAAACGGCAGATACTTTGGCAGCAATTAAATTAGCTAAAGAAAACGGAGCGTTTGTGTTTGGAGTTTGTAATGTTGTAGGTTCATCGATTTCTCGTGAAACTCATGCGGGTGCTTATACACACGCGGGTCCAGAAATTGGAGTGGCTTCTACAAAGGCATTTACGACTCAAATTACAATTCTTACTTTGTTGGCGCTACGTTTAGCAAAAGCTAAAGGAACCATGAATAATTCGGATTACCAACGTTACTTATTGGAATTAGAATTAATCCCAGAAAAAGTGCAAGAAACCTTACAAACGAATGATGTGGCAAAACAAATTGCGGATATTTATAAAAATGCTACCAATTGTTTGTATTTAGGTAGAGGATATAATTTCCCAGTTGCTTTAGAGGGAGCTTTAAAGTTAAAAGAGATATCTTATATTCATGCTGAAGGATATCCGGCAGCTGAAATGAAACACGGACCTATTGCTTTAATTGATGAGCAAATGCCAGTAATTGTAATTGCTCCTAATAAAGGGCATTATGACAAAGTGGTAAGCAATATTCAAGAAATTAAATCAAGAAGCGGAAAAATTATTGCTGTCGTAACTAAAGGAGATACGCAAGTAAAAGCTTTAGCGGACCATGTAATTGAGATTCCTGAAACTAACGAACCATTCACACCATTGTTGACGACAATTCCTTTACAATTATTGTCTTATCATATTGCAGTTTTAAGAGGTTGTAATGTAGATCAACCTAGGAATTTAGCAAAATCAGTTACTGTAGAATAACATTTTAAAAGCGAAATTGGAAAATTTCGCTTTTTTATTGCAAAAAATTCAAAAAATAAATTGCAAAATTGTTTTAGAAAAAACTATCTTTGCACTCGGAAAAATACATCATTTTTTCAACATTAATTAGCTATTAAATAAATACATAAGCAATGTCTAGAATCACAGGAAAAGTTGCACAAATTATCGGGCCAGTTGTTGATGTCGTTTTTAACGATTCAAATAACGAATTACCTAAAATTTACGATTCATTAGAAATCACTAAAAAAGACGGTACTTTATTAGTATTAGAAGTTCAATCTCACATTGGTGAAAACACTGTACGTACCATTTCTATGGATTCTACAGATGGTTTGTCTAGAGGTGCTGAAGTAGTTGCTACTGGAGCTCCAATTCAAATGCCAATCGGAGGGGAAGTTTTTGGTCGTTTGTTTAATGTAATCGGTGATGCAATCGATGGTTTAGGAGATTTACCAAAAGCAGGTGAAAGCGGTTTGCCAATTCACAGACCAGCTCCAAAATTTGAAGATTTATCAACTTCTACTGAAGTTTTATTTACAGGTATCAAAGTAATCGACCTTATTGAGCCTTATGCAAAAGGAGGGAAAATTGGATTATTTGGTGGTGCTGGAGTAGGTAAAACAGTATTGATTCAAGAGTTGATTAACAATATCGCTAAAGGTCACGGAGGTTTATCTGTATTTGCTGGTGTGGGAGAAAGAACTCGTGAAGGAAATGATCTTTTAAGAGAGATGTTAGAATCAGGAATTATTAAATATGGTGATGAATTCATGCACTCTATGGAAAATGGAGGATGGGATTTAGCTAAAGTAGACAAAGAATTAATGAAAGATTCTAAAGCTACTTTCGTATTCGGTCAGATGAATGAGCCACCAGGAGCACGTGCACGTGTTGCTTTATCAGGTTTAACAATTGCTGAATATTTCCGTGATGGAGCAGGAGATGGACAAGGAAAAGACGTACTTTTCTTCGTTGATAATATCTTCCGTTTTACACAAGCAGGTTCTGAGGTATCGGCTCTTTTAGGTCGTATGCCATCTGCGGTAGGTTACCAACCTACATTAGCAACTGAAATGGGTGTAATGCAAGAGCGTATTACTTCAACTAAAAAAGGATCTATTACATCTGTACAAGCGGTTTACGTTCCTGCGGATGACTTAACTGACCCTGCACCTGCAACAACGTTTGCTCACTTAGATGCAACAACCGTATTGTCACGTAAAATTGCTGAGTTAGGTATTTATCCAGCGGTAGATCCACTAGATTCTACTTCTCGTATTTTAACACCAGAAATCTTAGGTAAAGAGCATTATGATTGTGCACAAAGAGTAAAAGAGATTCTTCAAAAATATAAGCAGTTACAAGATATCATCGCTATCTTAGGTATGGAAGAGTTGTCAGAAGATGACAAATTAGCTGTAGCTAGAGCGCGTCGTGTACAACGTTTCTTATCTCAACCTTTCCACGTAGCGGAGCAGTTTACAGGTATTCCTGGAGTATTAGTAGACATCAAAGATACTATCAAAGGATTTAATATGATTATCGATGGTGAGTTAGATCACTTGCCTGAGGCAGCATTTAACCTTAAAGGTACTATCGAAGAAGCTATCGAAGCTGGAGAGAAAATGTTAGCAGAAGCTTAATTTAGTGTTCAGTGTTCAGTCACAGTATTCAGTTACTTGCTAATCACTAATTACTAATCACTAATCACTAAGAAATATGATTTTAGAAATAGTATCACCAGAAGCTACATTGTTTAAAGGAGAAGTTACTTCGGTAGCAGTTCCTGGGGTTAACGGTGAGTTTCAAATGCTAAATAACCACGCACCAATTGTTTCATTGTTAGCAAAAGGAAACGTGAAAATCAATGCTCAAAATATTAAAATTGAAAAAGAATTTGCTTCAAAATTCAATAAAGTAAATGAGCAAACGTATTGGTTGCCTATTAATTCAGGTACCATCGAAATGAATGAAAACAAAATTATTGTTTTAGCTGACTAAGACAATAAAATGTATAGTAAAAAGTCCTGCAATTAGCGGGACTTTTTTATTTTATACTATCATAAGCTTGCTTTAATCTGCTTACTACAATTTCAATTTCTTCATCATTCAAATGTCCAAATCCAAAACGAATAGCACATGTGTTTTTATCTTGATAAAGTAAGGTTTTAGGTAGAAAAACATCTAATTTCGAAACTTGTTCGGCAAGTTGAACTAATGGAATAGAAGGAGTAAATTCAATCCAAATAGCCAAACCTCCTGCTGGTTTTTTGATATATGTTAAATCATTAAAATGATGTTTGAGACAATCAAAAGCATAATCTCGCCTTTTTTTATAAATAAGCGTATTTTTTTTGAGCAATCGATGGATTTCCCCTTCGTAAATTAATTCAGAAAGCAATTGTTCTTGAATTAAATCGCCTTGTTTGTCTAAGATTTGAAGATAGTTTTTTGCTTCCGAAATTACATTTTCAGGAGCTACTACAAATCCGGTTTGAAAACTCGGAAATAAGGATTGGCCAAGCTTTCCAAGATAAATTACCATTCCGTTAGCGTCGGAACTTGCCATTGGAACCATTGCGGAACCTTCCAACTGAAAATCATAGTCAAAATCATCTTCAATAATGGCAAATTGGTATCTCTTGGCAAGTTGTAAAAGCTGCAATCTTCGCTCGGCAGACAAAGTATTTGTTGTAGGATAATCGCGATTGGCACACACATAAACACATCGAATTTTGCATTTTGTAAAATGTTTTTCAATGTAATTAACATCTAATCCATTGGCATCCGTTGGAATGGTTTTAATATCGGCTCCCACTTCTTGAAAAATCATATTAGCGTTGTAATTACTAAGATTTCCAACTAAAACCACATCTTTTCTTCGAATCAAAAGTCGGGAAATCACATACAAACTCATTTCAGTACTACGAGTACTCACCAAATTGTTTGGTGTAATATGAAATCCTCTTGTGGCATTTAGGTAGTTACACAGTTGATTCTCGAATGTAGCATATTTTGTTTTGGAGCTTGAATTCCATTTCGTAATCAAAGATTTTCGTTTCATGGAGGCACTATACCATTTCGAAAATTCATGAATAGGATGTAATCTTAAATCGGGTTGACCATCGTTTAATATGTATTTTGCTTCTGAAAAAGTATCGGTTGCAACTAAATGAAAAGAAGTTTGAAATGGAAATCCTGTTGTTTTTGGATAACGATATGCATCTTCAACTTGATTTGTTATCGCTTTTATTTTAGCCGTTTTTGGTTTTGGAAATAAAACAAAAGTGCCTTTATTTGGAATGATTTCTACCCAACCCTGAGCCGCCAATTCTTCATAGACGGCAACAGCCGTATTTCTATGAACATGTAATAATTGACTAAAAATTCTTGTGCCCGGCAAAGCCATTCCTTCTTTTAAATAACTTCTTTGGATGGCATTGATAATTTGTTGCGCAATTTGTATATACACCGATGTAGTACTCGTTTTGTCAAAGTAAATAAGTTCTTTTAACAAGGAATTAACCGGACTATCTTTCATTTTAAAACTGGACTATATTAATCGTCCGGAAAGTTACGACTTTTGCACCGTTTTTAAATAACCCAATATCATATAAATGAAAAAAGTATTTTATTTAGCTTCGTTACTAATGTCTACATTACTAATGAATGCTCAGGAAAATGATCAAAAAACAGACACGCTTAAAGAAGTAGTCATTTCTTCTTCTCGAATCGATTTACCTTTTAAAGAAAATTCAAGAACTATTCAAATTGTTACCGCTGAAGATATTAAGAAGTTAGGTGTAACTAATGTTGCCGATGCTTTACAACAAATTGCAGGAATCGATGTGCGTCGACAAGGAGTAAACGGAATGCAATCTGATTTGTATATAAGAGGAGGAAGTTTTGATCAAACGTTGTTGTTAATAGATGGTATAAAAGTAGATGATGCTCAAACGGGACATCACACTATGAATTTAGCATTACCAATTGAAGTCATCAAAAGAATTGAAGTGATTAAAGGTCCTGCAGCTCGTATTTTTGGACAAAATGCTTTCACAGGAGCAATTAATATTGTAACGAAAGATGTTGAAGATAATTCTTTAGTTGCTAAAGTACAAGGTGGTTCTTTTGATCAATTTATTGCAGAGGTTACAGGAACTGTTTCGTTGAAAGAGAGCAGTCATATTGTTCATTTTTCCAAAAACTTTTCAGAAGGATATCGTCACAATTCTGATTTCGACAACACCAATTATGTGTTGAAAAGTCAATTTAATAAAAATAAATTACCAATAGAATTGCTGACAAGCTATTCAGAAAGAAAATTTGGTGCAAATGGTTTCTATGGAATACCTTCTGCAACAGAACAATATGAAGAAACGCAAGCTAGTTTAATCGGTTTTTCAACCATAATTAAAAATGGTAACTGGACTTTTAAACCAAGGGTTTATTGGCGAAGAAATCAGGATTTATATTTATATATCAGAAGTAACCCTTCTGCGTATAGAAATATGCACATTACAAATAAAGTTGCTGCTGAATTAAACGGTTCGTATCAATCAAATGTTGGAATTACCGGTTTTGGAGTTGAGTTTTCAAAATATTATATCTCAAGTAATCGTTTAGGTGATAATCAAAGAGAAATTGCTACTTTATTTTTAGAACACCGTTTTCAATTTTTCAACAACATTTTAGATGTTACTCCAGGAATTTCCGCTTCCTATTTTTCAGATTTTGATAATCAATTTTTCCCAGGTTTAGATGTAGGAGTTAAAATTTCGGATAAATTTAGAGCTTATGGAAATATTGGAACTTCTTACAGAGTTCCTACTTACACAAATTTGTATTACACTTCACCCACAACAATAAGTAATCCTGATTTGAATACTGAAGAGGCTTTTTCACAAGAAGTTGGTTTTAAATATATAAGCAATAGGTTCAATCTGTCGGTGGCTGCTTTTAATCGCGATGCTGATAATCTAATTGATTATGTTCGTGAAAATACAACCGATGCTTGGCAAGCACAAAATATTCAAAGTGTAAACACAAAAGGATATGAAACGCAAGTAGATTACTTATTCACGATAAATAAATTACCACAAAAAATTCAGTTGGGTTATTCTTATTTAGATAACGATGTGAAGACAAGTGAGGCTAATTTTTCACAGTATTCTATTAACTCGATGAAGCATCAGTTTACAAGTAGTTTACAGTTTAACATATTTAAAGGATTTAATACCACTTTTGCTTATCGTTATGTAGAGCGTACAGCAGGAATGAGCTACAATGTATATGATGTAAATGTAAGTTATAGAATTAAAGCGTTTGAACTATATATGTTTGCAAACAATATTTTTAATGCAGAATATATTGAATCGGGAATGATTCCAATGCCAAAAGGAAATGTGTTATTTGGGATGAAGTATTTATTCAAGTAAAATAAAGGTTTGTTAAGTGAAAGGGGGCTACAGCAATGTAGTCCTTTTTTATTGACTATTATTTAGTAAAACTGCAAAAAAAAGTCCCGAATTAATTCGGGACATTACTCTTTCTAGGTAATCAAAAAATATTATATATTATTCGATAACTACTACCTGAGCAGCTACTTTACCTTTTCTTCCTTCTTCTTCTTCGTAACTTACGCTTTCTCCTTCATTTAGAGTTTCAACTTTCATTCCAGTTGCGTGTACGAAAATGTCTTTTCCAGTTTCATCATCAGTAATAAAACCGTAACCTTTTGATTCATTGAAGAACTTAACTTTACCTGTTCTCATTGTGTATTGTAAAAAATTAATAATTATCAAAGATATACTTATTTACAACACAAACAAGAAAAAGTTAAAAATATTTCAAATTTATTGATTATCAGACGCTTCTTTTTTCTTTAAATCAAAATTTAACATTCTGTCTCTTGTTTCTTTATTTTTAAATCTTGAATACAAAAATAAAGGCATTAAGACAAAAGTTACTAGTAAAATTCCAATTCCAATCCACTTGTCGCCATTTAATCCGTTGTGTTTTTGAATGTATCCAAACGAAATAAATCCAACAATAATAACGATTAGGGCAATTAGAACCTTCTTCATCTTATCTTAATTTTATATGTAATTCTTGTAATTGTGCATCATCAATAGTTGAAGGCGCGTCAATCATTACATCTCTTCCTGAGTTGTTTTTAGGGAAGGCAATAAAATCACGAATCGTTTCTTGTCCACCTAAAATAGAAACTAATCTATCCAATCCGAAAGCTAAACCTCCGTGTGGTGGTGCTCCAAATTCAAAAGCACTCATTAAGAAACCAAACTGCGCTTGCGCTTCATCTTTACTAAATCCTAATAAATCAAACATTCTTGATTGTAATTCTCTGTCGTGAATACGAATAGAACCTCCACCAATTTCGTTTCCGTTTAATACCATATCATAAGCATTAGCGCGAACTTTTCCTGGTTCGGTTTCAATTAATGCCATGTCTTCTGGTTTTGGCGATGTAAATGGATGGTGCATTGCGTGATATCTTCCGCTTTCTTCATCCCATTCTAATAATGGGAAATCAACCACCCATAATGGAGCAAATTCGTCTGGTTTTCTCAAACCTAAACGAGTAGCAACTTCCATTCTTAATGCTGACAATTGTGTTCTTACTTTGTTTGCATTACCCGATAAGATTAAAATTAAATCACCTGGTTTTGCATTGGTTATTTCAGCCCATTTTTTCAAATCTTCTTGGTCATAGAATTTATCTACTGATGATTTAAAAGTTCCATCTTCTTCACATTTTACATATACCATTCCCGAAGCTCCAATTTGAGGGCGTTTTACCCAATCAATTAAAGCATCGATTTCTTTTCTCGTATAATTTGCACAACTCGGCGCAGCAATTCCAACTACTAATTCAGCTGAATTGAATACAGGGAAATCTTTATGTTGAGCTACAGCATTTAACTCACCAAATTTCATTTCAAAACGAATATCTGGTTTGTCGTTACCGTAGGTTTTCATTGCGTAATCGTAAGTAATTCTCGGGAATTTATCTACTTCAATTCCTTTGATTTCTTTTAGTAAATGACGCGTTAAGCCTTCGAACATATCTAAAATATCTTCTTGCTCTACGAATGCCATTTCACAATCGATTTGTGTAAATTCTGGTTGACGGTCAGCACGTAAATCTTCATCACGGAAACATTTCACAATTTGGAAATATTTATCCATTCCACCTACCATCAATAACTGTTTGAATGTTTGTGGTGATTGAGGAAGTGCATAAAACTGCCCTTCGTTCATTCTACTTGGCACTACGAAATCACGCGCACCTTCTGGAGTAGATTTAATTAAATAAGGAGTTTCTACATCACAAAAACCTTGGTCAGAAAGATATTTTCTAACTTCCATCGATACTTTATGACGGAATAATAAGTTATTTTTAACCGGATTTCTTCTGATATCTAAATAACGATATTTCATACGGATATCTTCACCACCATCAGTTTCGTCTTCGATAGTAAATGGAGGCAATTGTGCTTCGTTTAAAATCGTTAGTTCGGTAACTAAAATTTCAATTTCACCCGTTGCCATATTAGGGTTCTTTGATTCGCGCTCAATAACAGTTCCTTTTACTTGAATAACAAATTCTCTTCCAAGCGATTTTGCTTTTTCAAAAACGGTTTTATCAGTTCTTTGTTCGTCGAAAATTAATTGGGTAATACCATAACGGTCACGTAAATCGACCCAAATCATAAAACCTTTATCTCTCGATTTTTGAACCCAACCTGCAAGGGTAACTTCTGTATTGATGTGTGAAGCATTTAATTCACCACAGTTATGACTTCTGTACATTTCTTGAAATTTTTTGCAAATGTAGTAACAAATATTAATTTTATTCGTTTAATTTTAATAGATTTGATACATTAAATAACACTTTTAAAACATGAAAAAAGCATTCATTTTGTTTTTTGTAGCAATTTTTTCTGGATTTGCTCAAAATACAACCAATACCGTTTCTTTAAACGTAAAAATCGCCAATAGATTTTCGGACACAATTACGATTTCTTCGGGAAGATCTTTCAAACAAAAAGTTGGAATTAATAAAAAAGGAGAATTTCAAACTACTTTCGAAGCTTCAAAAGATGGAGGATTATATCGATTGAATGATGGAAACGAAGGAACAACAATGTTTCTTAAAAACGGTTATGATTTAACCTTAACTCTAGATACTAAAGACTTTGATGAAACTATTGTTTACAAAGGAAAAGGTGCTAATGAAAACAATTATTTAGCTAAAAAAGCATTATCTGATGAGAAGTTTGAAATGGATTTAGAAGCATTGTTTGATGCTGACGAAGCTACTTTTAAAGAAGCATTAGCAAAAAAGAAAGCGAATGATATTAGTATGATTGATGGTAAAGGTTTTGATGAGACTTTAGTAAAAATGTTACGCCCATCTTTTGATCAAGAAGAAAAATTCTTATTGGATTATTACAACCAAAAAGTTGCTGCTAAGAAAATGGAAGGAATTGCCTCTCCATCATTTGATTATGAAAACCACAAAGGTGGAAAAACTAAATTGGAAGATTTAAGAGGAAAATATGTGTATATCGATGTTTGGGCAACTTGGTGTGGACCATGTATTGCTGAAATTCCTCATTTAAAGAAAGTAGAAGAAAAATATCACGGAAAAAACATCGAGTTTGTTAGTATTTCTGTTGATACAGAAAAAGATTATGAGAAATGGAAAAAAATGGTCGTGTCTAAAGAATTAGGAGGAATCCAATTGTTTGCTGATAAAAACTGGACATCAGATTTTATTAAAGCTTACGGAATTAACGCAATTCCAAGATTTATTTTAATTGGACCTGATGGAAAAGTAATCAAAGCCGATGCAGCGCGTCCTTCATCAGCATCTTTAACGGAATTATTGGATAGTTTAGTGAAATAATTTTATCTAAGTAGTTATACTATTTAAAGCCAATACATTACGTATTGGCTTTTTCAATGTTAAGTTTTCGTCTAATGTTACCAAATTGTTAAGTAAAAGTTTTTTTATTGTAAAATATATTTTATATTTGTTACTGTAATGTTAACCTAAAAAAGAAAAGAGTATGAAAAAAGTAGTAATTGCGGTAGTTTTATTGGTTTCGAGTTTGTCATTTGCACAAGAAGTAAAACCAAAATTTGAAGTGGTTGACCAAATGGTAAAAGCAACATATTATTATGATAACGGACAAGTAAAACAAGAAGGATATTACTTAGACGGAAAATTACATGGAAAATGGGTTGCATTTAATGAAGATGGTACAAGACAATCTATCGGGGAATATAACAAAGGAGCTAAATCTGGAAAATGGTTTTTTTGGAGCGAAGATTCTTTAAGAGAAGTTGATTTTTCAGATAGCAGAATTGCAGAAGTAAAAAAATGGTCAAAAGACGTATTAGTTAAAAACTAATTCAATTTGAAGTATAAAAAAAGTCCCGATTTTATCGGGACTTTTTTGTTATTGCTTGATTTTAAATTTCGTGTTTTGGTGTAAAACCATCGTCACTTAATTCTTTGTGAACATAATCAGCTTTCATTAAAGCGTCATAATCTACTTTAACATCTTTTCCTAATCTAACTCTAATGCTGTCAACAATAGCGTAAACTACAGGAACAACAATTAATGTTAAGAATAAAGAGGAAATCAAACCACCAATAATTACCCACGCTAAACCATTATTCATTTCGGCAGCAGCTCCTTTAGCAAGCGCAATAGGCACCATCCCAATTACCATGGCAATAGTTGTCATTAAGATTGGACGTAAACGCGCGTGGTTTGCTTGAACTAAAGCTTTGAAAGTTGTTTCTCCAGCTTCTTTTCTGTGGTTAGCAAAGTCAACCAATAAAATTGCATTTTTCGTTACCAATCCAATCAACATAATGATACCCAAAATGGTGAAAATATTAAGTGAATTGTTTGTTAATGCCAAAGCAAATAACGCTCCAATAAACGATAACGGAATTGAGAACAATACTACAAAAGGCGTTACAAAGTCATCATATAAAGCGACCATTACCAAGTAAACTAAAATAATAGCAGCAAGTAAAGCAACTCCTAAAGTACCAAAACCTTCTGTTTGGTTTTCCATATCTCCACCCCAAACGTAGTTAACTCCCGTTGGACGTTCCATTTTTGAGAATACAGATTCCCATTCAGTTGCAATAGTACCAGAAGGTCTACCTACAGATTGAGCTTCAATCGTAACCGAAGTACTCTTGTCTCTTCTTTCTAACATACTTGGACCAGAACTTTCAATTACCTCTGCAAATTGAGATAATTTGATTTGTTGTCCCATATTGTTTACAAAAATCAGATTGTTTACGTCATTAATGTTAGAACGATCATATTCATTGAATCGGATGTTGATGTCATATTCATATTCACCTGCTCTAAATTTCCCATCAGTATTTCCGTTGAAAGCGGTTTGCATAGTTAAACC
>JAANMV010001981.1_pt1 | contig 21106 bp, 20 predicted proteins | sample 7279661 | NCBI WGS metagenome assembly JAANMV01 (sample SAMN14094540, study PRJNA606508) | bioreactor metagenome | isolation source: A lab-scale SPAN reactor treating ammonium-rich wastewater day 121 | place: Ireland: Galway | collected 2017-05-16
CAGCTCGTGCAGGTCCAGATCACCCTGTTCGCGCAGTTCCTCCAGAGCTTCGCCTTCCAGCGACACGCAGATTGTTCCCGTTTGTCGGTCGAGTATGCGCAGGTAGGGTTGTGGCCGATCCAGCCAAGCATCAATCAAGTAAGTCATGCGGCACCTCCAGTTAAATTTCTTAATGAGAATAATTGTTATTTGCGAAAGTGCAAGCGCAGAAAGACCGCCGCGCGAAGCGGTGATCTGGAAAGGAGGGCTTGGATTTCGCTAGCGCCGATTGGCGCGAAGGGTGGCTCGCTTAGTGAGTGCGGGCGATGGCGAAACGGCTCAGCTCCACCAGCGCGTCGCGGTAGTGGTTGGCGGGGATGAGTTCGAGGCAGCCGATGGCGCGCTCGACATGGTCGCGTGCCAGCTGTGCGGTATAGGCCAGTGCGCCCGAGGCTTCGACCGCGCTGCGGATGCTTTCCAGATCTTCGACGCCGCCCTTCTGAATTGCCCGACGAACCAGTTCGGCCTGTTCAGGGGTGCCTTCGCGCATGGTGTAGATGAGCGGCAGGGTGGGTTTGCCTTCAGCCAGGTCGTCGCCGACGTTCTTGCCCAGGGTTTCTGCGTCACCCTGGTAGTCCAGCAGATCGTCGACCAGCTGGAAGGCGATGCCGAGCTGGTCGCCGAAGGTGCGCAACGCTTCGCATTGCTCTGCAGTCGCGCCCGCCAGAGTAGCGGCACTATGGGTGGAGGCCTCGAAGAGCATGGCGGTCTTGCCGCGGATGACTTCCATGTAGATGGCTTCGGTGGTGCTGGCGTCGCGAACCTTCGACAGTTGCAGCACTTCGCCCTCGGCGATCACGCGGGTCGCCTGGGAAATGATGCGCATCACCGGCATCGAGCCGAGTTCGACCATCATTTCGAACGAGCGGGCATAGAGGAAATCGCCCACCAGTACGCTCGGCGCATTGCCCCAGAGAGCATTGGCCGTCGAGCGGCCGCGACGCATGCCGGACATGTCGACCACGTCGTCGTGCAGCAGCGTGGAGGTGTGCAGGAATTCGATGATCGCCGCCAGCAGACGCAGCTGATCGCCCTGATGCCCCAGCGCGCTGCCGCTGAGCAGCACCAGCAGGGGACGCAGACGCTTGCCGCCCGCCGAGGTGATATAGTCCCCGATCTTTTCCACCAGCGGAACGCGCGAGGTCAGTTGCTTGCGAATGATGCCGTCGACAGCGGCAAAATCGTCGGCCACTACCTGGTAGAAAGACTGGGGTTGCATCAGGGACTCCTCGCAGATTGCGCGGCATGCTATGAGCCGGCTCTGGCACTGTCAAGGCGAGCGCTACCGGGCCTTGCGTCACCCCTGTCGCGTGCGTACAATCGCGGACCCTGAACTTTCCCCACGGGCATTTCCCTGCCTTACGCAATTGCACGGGCGTCTCATCCGGCCCCATGCAGCCATGCCAGCCACCAATACCTTCTATAAAGCGCTGGGTGAGCAGGATTAACGGAGATACACAGATGTACGCAGTTATCGTGACCGGCGGCAAGCAATACAAGGTTGCCGAAGGCGAATACCTCAAGATTGAAAAACTCGAAGTTCCGACTGGCGAAGCTGTCACTTTTGACCGCGTTCTGCTGGTTGGCAACGGCGACGAAGTGAAGATCGGCGCTCCGGTGGTCGATGGTGCCAAGGTTACCGCCGAGGTGGTTGCCCAGGGTCGCCATGACAAGGTCACCATCATCAAGTTCCGTCGTCGTAAGCACCATATGAAGCGTCAGGGCCACCGTCAGTGGTTCACTGAGGTCAAAATCACCGGTATTCAGGGCTAATCGGGCCTGAATCCCCCTACAGGAGTATTGAACTCATGGCACACAAAAAAGCTGGCGGTAGTACCCGCAACGGTCGCGATTCCGAAAGCAAACGCCTTGGTGTGAAGATGTTTGGTGGCCAGGTCATCAAGGCCGGCAACATCATCGTTCGCCAGCGCGGCACCCAGTTCCACGCCGGTTATGGCGTTGGCATGGGCAAGGATCACACGCTCTTCGCCAAGGTCGAAGGTGTGGTCAAATTCGAAGTGAAGGGCGCTTTTGGCCGTCGCTACGTGAGCGTCGTCGCAGCCTAACTGCGGCGTTGCTGGAAAAGCCCTGTCATGCGACGGGGCTTTTTTGTTTCTGTATCCTGTGAGGCTCTTGCAAAGGGCTGTGTGGCTCAGGCGTTTTTGCAAGATCCTTACGTTTCTGTTTCCTAAGCCCGTCCTGTGACGGGAGGCGTTCCCATGAAATTCGTCGATGAAGTATCGATTTTTGTAAAGGCCGGCGACGGCGGCAACGGCATGATGAGCTTCCGGCGTGAGAAGTTCATCGAGAAGGGTGGCCCCAACGGCGGCGATGGCGGTGATGGTGGCTCAATCTACCTGGAGGCCGACGAGAACCTCAATACGCTGGTGGACTACCGCTACACCCGTCGCTTCCATGCGCAGAACGGGCAGAAGGGTGGCAGCACCGACTGTACCGGTGCGAAGGGCGAGGATCTGATCCTGCCGGTGCCGGTGGGCACCACGGTCATCGATGCAGCGACCCAGGAAATCATGGGTGATCTGACCAAGGCGGGCCAGCGTCTGCTGGTGGCGCAGGGCGGCTGGCACGGGCTGGGCAATACGCGTTTCAAGTCCAGTACCAATCGTGCGCCGCGGCAGACCACGCCGGGCAAGCCGGGCGATGCGCGTGATCTCAAGCTGGAGCTGAAAGTGTTGGCCGATGTCGGCCTGCTGGGGCTGCCGAACGCTGGCAAGAGCACCTTTATTCGCTCGGTTTCCGCGGCCAAGCCGAAGGTTGCCGACTACCCGTTCACCACTCTGGTGCCGAATCTCGGTGTGGTCAGCGTGGGACGCTACAAGAGCTTCGTGATCGCCGATATTCCCGGATTGATCGAGGGGGCGGCAGAGGGCGCCGGGCTTGGCATTCGCTTCCTCAAGCACCTCGCGCGCACCCGTCTGCTGCTGCATCTGGTCGATATGGTGCCGCCGGATGGCAGTGATCCGGCCGATGCCGCCGAGATCATCCTGCATGAGCTGGAGAAGTTCAGTCCGGCGCTGATGCAGCGTGATCGTTGGCTGGTGCTGAACAAGGCTGATCAGCTGCTCGACGAGGAGCGCGAAGAGCGCATGCGTCAGGTGGTCGAGCGCCTGGACTGGAAGGGGCCGGTGTTTGTGATCTCGGCGCTGGAAAGCGACGGTACCGAGGCGTTGGCTCAGGCCATCATGCGCTATCTCGATGAGCGTACGCTGCGCATCGCGGAGGACCCGCAGTATGCTGAGGCGCTGGCCGAACTCGATCGTCAGATCGAGGACGAGGCGCGTGCGCGTCTGCAGGAGCTGGATGACCAGCGTGCGCTGCGTCGCGCGGGGGTCAAGGCGGCAGACGAGGTCGATGATGACGACTTCGATGACGACGATGATGGCGAGGGTGGTGCCGAGATCTTCTACGTGCGCTGAGTTCGGGCGCACGGCAAGCAGGTTCGGGTGAGAAGTCGGGAAGGCGTGCTCATGCGCGGCCGCCCCGGAAAGGTTTTGGCCGAATGACAAGGCGGGAACGATGCGGGACAAGGTGAGCGGTGCGCGGCGCTGGGTGGTGAAAATCGGCAGTGCGCTGCTGACCGCCGATGGGCGTGGTCTCGATCAGGCGGCAATGGCCGTCTGGGTGGACCAGATGGTGGCCTTGCGTGCTGCTGGTGTCGAGTTGGTATTGGTGTCGTCTGGCGCGGTGGCCGCCGGCATGAGTCGTCTGGGCTGGGCGGCGCGGCCGAAGGCTGTGCACGAGTTGCAGGCGGCTGCGGCGGTCGGGCAGATGGGCTTGATCCGTGCGTGGGAGTCGAGTTTTGCGCGTTGCGATCAGCAGACTGCGCAGATTCTGGTCACTCATGACGACCTTTCCGATCGCAAGCGCTACCTGAATGCGCGCAGCACGCTGCGCACGCTGATCGATCTCGGTGTGGTGCCGGTCATCAATGAGAACGATACCGTAGTCACCGACGAAATCCGCTTTGGCGACAACGACACGCTTGCTGCATTGGTGGCCAATCTGGTCGAAGCTGATTTGCTGGTCATTCTTACCGATCGCGACGGCATGTTCGATGCTGATCCTCGGACCAATCCTGATGCCAATCTCATCAGTGAGGCGCGTGCCGACGATCCGGCGCTGGATGCCGTTGCCGGTGGTACCGGGGGTGCGCTGGGGCGCGGCGGCATGCAGACCAAGTTGCGCGCGGCGCGACTGGCGGCGCGCTCCGGTGCGCATACCGTGATTGTCGGCGGGCGCATCGAGCAGGTGCTTGCGCGGCTCAAGTCTGGCGAACGCCTGGGTACGTTGCTCGCGCCGGAGTGCAGTCGGCATGCGGCGCGCAAGCAGTGGCTGGCGGGGCACCTGCAGACGCGCGGTACCCTGACGCTGGATGAAGGGGCTGTGTATGCGCTGCGCCAGGGCAATCGCAGTCTCCTGCCGGTTGGCGTGAAGGCGGTGCAGGGCAGTTTTCGTCGCGGTGAGATGGTGGTCTGTGTCGGTCCGCAGGGCGAGGAGGTTGCGCGCGGGCTGGTGAATTACAGCGTTGCCGAGGCGCAGCGAATCCTCGGGCGACCGTCGGACGAGATCGAAAAATTGCTCGGCTATGTCGATGAGCCGGAGCTGGTGCATCGCGACAACATGATTCTGGTCTGAGGTGGGTATGCGTGCGGCTTTCGTGGGGCTGGCGGCGGGGCTGGCGTTTTCGGGCCTGGCAATGGCGGAAGAAATCGGTTCGGTCGATACGGTATTCAAGTGGCTCGGGCCGAATCACAAGATCGTGGTCGAGGCTTTCGACGATCCTAAAGTTGCGGGTGTGACCTGTTATCTGTCGCGCGCAAAAACCGGCGGAATCAAAGGTGGACTCGGGTTGGCCGAGGATCGGGCCGAGGCCTCGATCGCCTGTCGTCAGGTCGGGCCGATTCGCTTTGCCGAGAAGCTCGAGGATGGTGAGGTGGTCTTCAAGGAGCGGACGTCGCTGGTGTTCAAGACCATGCAGGTGGTGCGCTTCTTCGATGAGTCCCGCAACACTCTGGTGTATCTGGTCTATAGCGATCGCGTGATTGAGGGTAGCCCGCAGAATGCGGTGACGGCGATCCCTGTGCTGCCCTGGCCGACTGCCCGCTGATTGCGCTGGCGGCGCCTAAGACAAAAGCGAAGACATGAAAAAACCGGCGCTAGGCCGGTTTTTTCAAAGAACTTGCAGCGTAATCAGGCTGCAGCAGCTTCGCCGAGGGCCTTGATGTGGCCGTTCAGGCGGCTCTTGTGACGAGCAGCTTTGTTCTTGTGAATGATGCCTTTGTCGGCCATGCGGTCGATGACCGGTACGGCTGCGGTGTAGGCTGCGCGGGCCTTGTCCAGGTCTTTGGCGTCGATGGCCTTGACCACATTCTTGATGTAGGTGCGGACCATGGAGCGCAAGCTGGCGTTGTGGCTGCGACGCTTCTCAGCCTGAATTGCGCGTTTTTTGGCGGAAGGGCTGTTGGCCACCGTCGAACTCCTCGAAAACGTGGGGATTGCAAAGCAAATAAGGCCGCGAATCATGCCGATGCGTCGCGCGCTTGTCAAGCCTATGTCGTAGAGGTCGCGAGGCTGGTCGGACAGGTGGGCGGCGGCTAAACTCGCCGCCTCGTTGCGTGTCGTATCTGGCCAACGAACCGGCTGACGCGCTGCGTCATGCCGAATACCCGCTGCGATTCCAGGAAAGACTGATGTCCGAAAACAACGGCAAGGGCGGATTGTTGCGCTCCAGCGCGGTGGTCAGTGTCATGACGCTGCTGTCGCGCGTGCTGGGCATGGTACGCGATATGGTCGTGGCCAGCTATTTTGGCTCCGGGGCGGCGGCGGATGCCTTCTTCATTGCCTTCAAGATCCCCAACTTTCTGCGCCGGCTTTTCGCCGAAGGAGCCTTCGCCCAGGCGTTCGTGCCGGTGCTGTCGGAGTATCGCGCCAAGCGCTCCCTGGCGGAGGTCAAGCAGCTGGTCGATCGCACGGCTGGCATGCTCGGTCTGGTGCTGACCGGCCTGACCGCTGTGGGCGTGCTGTTTGCGCCCTATGTGGTGATGGTATTCGCGCCGGGCTTTCATGACGATCCGGCGAAGATGCAGCTGGCCGGCGAGCTGTTGCGCATCACCTTTCCCTATCTGCTGTTGATTTCGCTGACCGCTTTCACTTCCGGCGTGCTCAACAGCTACGGGCATTTTGCTGTGCCCGGCTTCACTCCCGTGCTGCTGAATGTCTGCATGATCGTGTCGGTGGTGTTCCTGACGCCGTATTTCGATCAGCCGGTGATGGCGCTGGCTTGGGGGGTATTCATTGCCGGCTTTGCCCAGCTGACGTTCCAGTTGCCTTACGTGGCGAAGCTGGGATTGCTACCCCGGCCCAGGTTCAAGCCGGGTGACGAGGGGGTGCGGCGGATCATGTTGCTGATGGTGCCGGCTTTGTTCGGTGTGTCGGTCAGCCAGATCAACCTGTTGCTGGATACTGTGCTGGCCTCTTTCCTGCAGACCGGCAGTGTCTCTTGGTTGTACTACGCCGACCGCCTGTCCGAGTTGCCGTTGGGCGCGTTCGGTATCGCCATCGGTACGGTGATTCTGCCCAGTCTGTCGCGTCAGCATGCCAGTGACGATCCGCAGGCGTTCTCCTCCACGCTCGACTGGGCGCTGCGGATGGTCCTGCTGGTGGGCGTGCCTGCCGCGCTGGCGCTCGGCATCCTTGCCGAGCCGATGATCGCCGGGCTGTTCTTTTACGGGGCGATGACAGAGGAAGCCGTGGTCCAGTCGGCTCGCGCGTTGCAGGCGTACTCGCTCGGCGTGCTGGCATTCATGCTGATCAAAGTGCTGGCCCCGGGATTCTTCGCTCGTCAGGATCTGAAGACACCGGTGCGCGTGGCGATCATCTGCATGGTCGCGAACATGGTGATGAATCTGATCCTGATCTGGCCGCTCAAGCACGTCGGTCTGGCGCTGGCGACCTCGCTGTCGTCGATGCTGAACGCGTTCCTGCTGTTCTGGGGGCTCTACAAGATCGGCGTCTATCGACCCGCTGCCGGGTGGTGGCTGTTTGCGCTGCACCTGGCTGGTGGCTGCGCCGCTATGGTGGCGGTGGTCTGGTGGCTCAATGTGCCCTCGTCGGAATGGTTCGCCTGGGGTTGGCAGCAGCGGGCGCTGCGTCTGACGCTGCTGATTTGTGCCGGGTTGGCGGCATTCGTCGCCGGCCTGGTGATGCTCGGTCTGCGACCGCGGCATTTTCGCCACTGATCGCACCGGGCGGTGGGGGAGCAAACCTGTCCGGGATGCTCCGCACATGCGTATAATCGGCCACTTTTCAAGCAAGAAGTGCGTATGCAGCTGGTTCGAGGCCTTCACAACCTGCGCCCCCGGCATCGGGGTTGCGTCGCCACCATCGGCAACTTCGACGGCGTGCACCGGGGGCATCAGGCCATCCTGGCGCGTCTGCGCGAACGTGCGGCCGAATTGGGGGTGCCCAGCTGCGTGGTCATCTTCGAGCCACAGCCGCGTGAATTCTTCGCTCCGGACAAGGCGCCGGCGCGCCTGACTCGTCTGCGCGAAAAGCTCTGCCTGCTGAGCGAGCAGGGTGTCGACCGGGTGCTGTGCCTGGCTTTCAATCGGCGCCTGCGCGAACTGAGTGCCGCCGAGTTCGTTCATGCCACGCTCGTGCAGGGCCTGGGCGTGCGTCATCTGGAGGTGGGGGACGACTTCCGCTTCGGTTGCGACCGCGCCGGCGACTTCGATTTTCTGCGCAAGGCCGGCGCTGCCGAGGGCTTCACCGTCGAGGCGGCCACCACCATCGAGGTGGATGGCGAACGGGTCAGCAGCACGCGCGTGCGTCAGGCATTGGCTGACGGCGATCTGGAGGCGGCCGAGGCGCTGCTGGGCCGGCCGTTCAGCCTGGGTGGACGGGTCATGCATGGGCAGAAGCTCGGCCGCCAGCTCGGCGCGCCAACCGCCAACATCCAGCTCAAGCGCCGCAGCACGCCGCTGAACGGGGTATTCGTGGTCAGCCTGGAGCTGGAAGGCCAGCAACTGGCTGGCGTTGCCAACATTGGCACGCGTCCCTCCGTCGAAAGCGATGGCAAGCCGCATCTGGAGGTGCATCTGCTGGACTACCAGGGCGACCTGTACGGCCGGCGCGTATGCGTAACCTTTAATCGCAAGCTGCGCGACGAGCAGCGTTTCGCCTCGCTGGAGGCACTCAAGACGGCGATAGATGCGGATATCGCCGCCGCCCGTGATTATTGGCGGGCTTCACTCACCCACGAGTCAGGACTGAAATGACCGATTACAAAGCGACCCTCAATCTGCCGTCCACGGCATTTCCGATGAAGGCCGGTCTGCCACAGCGCGAGCCGGAGATTCTGCAGCGCTGGAACAGCATCGACCTGTACCGGAAGCTGCGGCAGATCGGCGAAGGTCGCCCGAAGTTCGTCCTGCACGATGGCCCGCCCTACGCCAACGGCAACATCCACATCGGCCACGCGGTGAACAAGGTAATCAAGGACATGATCGTCCGTTCGCGCACCCTGGCCGGCTTCGATGCGCCTTACGTGCCCGGTTGGGACTGCCATGGCCTGCCTATCGAGCACAAGGTTGAGACCACCTTCGGCAAGAACCAGCCGGCGGACCTGACCCGCGAGCGCTGCCGCGCTTACGCCGCTGAGCAGATCGAGGGGCAGAAGGCCGACTTCATCCGTCTCGGCGTACTCGGCGACTGGGACAACCCCTACAAGACCATGGACTTCGCCAACGAAGCCGGCGAGATCCGCGCCCTGGCGAAGATGGTCGAGGGTGGCTTCGTCTTCAAGGGGCTGAAGCCGGTCAACTGGTGCTTCGACTGCGGCTCGGCGCTGGCCGAGGCGGAGGTCGAATACCAGGACAAGAAATCCGATGCCATCGACGTGGCCTTTGCCGTTGAAGATGCCGACAAGCTCGCCGCTGCCTTCGGTGTTGCTGAGCTGGCCAAGCCGGCCAGCATCGTGATCTGGACCACCACGCCCTGGACCATTCCGGCGAACCAGGCGCTCAACGTTCACCCCGATTTCATCTATGCGCTGGTCGATACCGGCGAGCGGCTGCTGGTGCTGGCTGAGGAGCTGGTGGAATCCTGCCTGCAGCGTTACGGCCTGAGCGGCGAGATCGTCGCTCGCTGCGAAGGGCGCGCGCTGGAGCTGATCCGCTTCCGCCATCCGTTCTACGAGCGCTTCTCGCCGGTCTACCTGGCCGAGTACGTGGAAACCGGTGCGGGCACCGGTATCGTTCACTCCTCGCCGGCCTATGGCGAGGACGACTTCCGTACCTGCAAGCACTACGGCATGGAGAACGACGACATTCTCAGCCCGGTGCAGAGCCACGGCGTCTACGTCGCGGACCTGCCGTTCTTCGGCGGCCAGTTCATCTGGAAGGCCAACCCGGCCATCGTCGAGAAGCTGCGTGAAGTCGGTGCGCTGCTCAAGCACGAAGCCATCCAGCACAGCTACATGCATTGCTGGCGGCATAAGACGCCGCTGATCTACCGCGCCACTGCGCAGTGGTTCGTCGGCATGGACAAAGTTGCCCACGATGGCAGCTCGCTGCGCCGCCGCGCGCTGGATGCCATCGAGCAGACTCAGTTCGTTCCCGCCTGGGGCCAGGCGCGCCTTCATGGCATGATCGCCGGGCGCCCGGACTGGTGCATTTCGCGTCAGCGCAACTGGGGCGTGCCGATCCCGTTCTTCCTGCACAAGGAAAGCGGCGAGCTGCACCCCCGCACCGTTGAGCTGATGGAGCAGGTCGCCCAGCGCGTCGAGCGCGAGGGCATCGAGGCCTGGTTCAAGCTCGATCCGGTCGAGTTGCTCGGCGACGAGGCCGCGCAGTACGAGAAGACCAACGACACGCTGGACGTCTGGTTCGACTCCGGCACCACTCACTGGCACGTGATGCGCGGTTCGCATCCGATGGGCCACGACGAAGGCCCGCGCGCCGATCTCTATCTGGAAGGCTCCGATCAGCATCGTGGCTGGTTCCATTCGTCGCTGCTGACCGGCGCCGCCATTGATGGTCACGCGCCATACCGCGGCCTGCTGACCCACGGCTTCACCGTGGACGAGAATGGCCGCAAGATGTCCAAGTCTCTCGGCAACGTCATTGCCCCGCAGGAAATCACCGACAGCATGGGCGCCGATATCCTGCGCCTGTGGGTTTCGGCCACCGATTACTCGGGCGAGATGGCGGTGTCCACGCAGATCCTGCAGCGCAGCGCTGATGCCTACCGGCGCATCCGCAACACCGCGCGCTTCCTGCTTTCCAACCTCGACGGCTTCGACCCGACGCAGCACATGGTGGCCAACGACCAGCTGATTGCCCTGGACCGCTGGGCCATCGACCGTGCCCTGTTGCTACAGCGTGAAATCGAGGAAGCCTACGAGACCTACAAGTTCTGGAACGTCTACCAGAAAGTGCACAACTTCTGCGTGCAGGAGCTGGGCGGTTTCTACCTGGACATCATCAAGGACCGCCAGTACACCACCGGTGCCGACAGCCTGCCGCGGCGTTCCTGCCAGACCGCGTTGTACCACATCGCCGAGGCGCTGGTGCGCTGGATCGCGCCGATCCTGGCATTCACCGCCGAGGAAATCTGGCAGTACCTGCCGGGCGAGCGCAACGAGTCGGTGATGCTCAACACCTGGTACGAGGGGTTGACCGAGCTGCCGGAAGGCTTCGAGCTCGATCGCGCATTCTGGGACAAGGTCATGGCGGTCAAGGCCGCGGTGAACAAGGAGCTGGAAAACCAGCGCAACGCCAAGACCATTGGCGGCAACCTGCAGGCGGAAGTCACGCTATACGCCGAAGAGTCGCTGGCGACCGAGCTGGCCAAACTGGGCGACGAACTGCGCTTCGTGCTGATCACTTCGGCGGTCGAAGTCGCTCCCCTGGCGCAGGCACCGGCCGCCGCGGTGGACAGCGAGCTGGCCGGCCTCAAATTGGTGGTTCGCAAGACGGAACACGCCAAGTGCGGGCGCTGCTGGCATCACCTGCCGGACGTCGGCACCCATGCGGCGCATCCGGAAATCTGCGGCCGCTGTGTGGAAAACATCGAAGGTGCCGGCGAGGTGCGTCACCATGCGTGATGCGTTTTCGGAGGCCCGGCAATGACCAGCCGTTTCGGCAAGCTTGCCTGGCTCTGGCTCAGCGTGCTGGTGATCGTCGTCGATCAGGTCACGAAGCACTGGTTCGAGGCCAATTTCAGCCTGTACCAGAAGGTCGATGTCATCCCCGGCTATTTCGCCTGGACGTTGGCCTACAACACCGGAGCGGCCTTCAGTTTTCTGGCCGATCACAACGGCTGGCAGCGCTGGCTGTTCGCCGTGATCGCCATTGGCGTGAGCGTTGTGCTGGTGGTCTGGATGAAGCGGCTGAAGGCCAGCGAGACCTGGCTGGCAGTAGCGTTGGCGCTGGTGCTGGGCGGTGCGCTGGGCAATCTCTACGATCGCGTGGTGCTGGGCCATGTGGTCGATTTCATCCTGGTGCATTGGCAGAACCGCTGGTATTTCCCAGCCTTCAATATCGCCGATAGTGCCATCACCGTGGGCGCCCTGATGCTGGCGCTGGACATGTTTAAGGGCAACAAGACCGGAGAATCCGCACATGACTGAACAGCGCATCGGGCCGGACAAGGAAGTCACCCTGCATTTCGCGCTCAGCCTGGAAACAGGCGAGCTTGTCGACAGTACGTTTGATAAGAAGCCTGCCACCTTCAAGGTGGGCGACGGCAACTTGCTGCCTGGCTTCGAGCAGCAGCTCTACGGTTTCAAAGCCGGTGACAAGCGCACCTTGCAGATTGCCCCGGAACAGGGCTTCGGTCAGGTCAACCCACAGAATGTGCAGGTGATGCCGCGCAGCCAGTTCGAGGGCATGGAGCTGTCCGAGGGCCTGATGGTGAGTTTTCAGGACGCCGCACGCACCGAACTGCCGGGCGTGGTGAAGGCGTTCGACGAGCGCCAGGTCACGGTTGATTTCAACCATCCGCTGGCCGGCAAGACGCTGACCTTCGAAGTCGAGATCATCGACGTTCGCCCGGTCTAACCTGGTCGGGGCTGGCGGGCATCCGCTGGCCACTGTGATTGCAGGATTAGCTGAGCTGTAGTGTTACTCCTCCTTCGTTTTCAAGCTCCGCGCGCCGAGACCCACTATGCAAATCAAACTCGCCAACCCCCGCGGCTTCTGTGCCGGCGTCGACCGTGCGATCGAGATCGTCAACCGTGCGCTCGAAGTGTTCGGCCCGCCGATCTACGTGCGCCACGAGGTAGTGCATAACAAGTTCGTGGTGGAAGACCTGCGAGAGCGCGGCGCGGTATTTGTCGAAGAGCTGGATCAGGTTCCGGACGACGTCATCGTCATCTTCAGCGCCCACGGCGTTTCCCAGGCGGTTCGCCAGGAGGCAGACAAGCGCGGTTTGAAGGTCTTCGACGCGACCTGTCCGCTGGTGACGAAGGTGCATCTGGAAGTGGCCAAGTACAGCCGGGAAGGGCGTGAGTGCATCCTCATCGGCCACCAGGGACACCCGGAGGTCGAAGGTACGATGGGCCAGTATGACGCGCGCAACGGCGGTGCGATCTATCTGGTCGAGGATGAGGCGGACGTCGAGCGGCTACAGGTGCGCAATCCCGAGGCACTGGCGTTCGTCACCCAGACCACACTGTCGATGGACGACACCAGTCGGGTTATCGATGCGCTGCGTAGCAAGTTCCCCAGCATCGGCGGGCCGCGCAAGGATGACATCTGCTACGCCACGCAGAATCGCCAGGATGCGGTAAAGCAGCTGGCCGACGAGTGCGATGTGGTGTTGGTGGTCGGCAGTCCCAACAGCTCCAATTCCAACCGCCTGCGCGAACTGGCCCAGCGCATGAACACGCCGGCATATCTGATCGACGGTGCCGAGGATCTCAAGCGTGAGTGGTTCGAGAATGTCCAGCGCATCGGCATCACGGCCGGCGCCTCCGCCCCGGAAGTGCTGGTGCGCGGGGTCATCGGGCGATTGAAGGAGTGGGGCGCCGACGGAACGGACGAGCTGGAAGGGCGCCCGGAGAACGTGACGTTCTCGATGCCGAAGGAGTTGCGGGTTAAGCAGTTGTAACTAACCGACGCGGCAGCTCAGCTGCTGCACGTGCGAGGATTATGTGGTTGGTTGTCCGGTCATTAACGAAGAAGCCCGGCAGTGATGCCGGGCTTCTTCGTCTATCTGTGATTACTTCCAGCACTGCTCCACGGTCTTTCCGCTGCCGGTGCGGCCTCTGACGCCAAGCGCGTTGAGCGTGAGGTTGCCGCAGGCGACGTCACCGAAGCTTTGCGTTGCGGTGAGCGTATAGCCGCCACCGCCCCCAGCGACAGTCAGGGTGTACTTGCCGTTATCCGACTTGACGGTAGTGCCGTTAGTGCCGCGCAGTCCAAGCTTGGCAATATCCGCGGCTGTGGTTACGTAGCTGTTGTTCTGGGCAAAAAAGCGCTCCTGTCCGGCGGCGGCATCCTGAAGCAAGGCCTGTCCCTCGCTTCGATTGCTGCGCTGCACGTACTCCATGTAATTGGGGTAGGCGATAGCTGCGAGAATGCCGAGAATGCCGACTACGATCATCAGCTCGATCAGCGTGAAGCCCTTGTTGTGATGCTGCGCCATATCAGTTACCTACTACTCGCCACGATTGGCGGCCAATGCTGGAGGGATCTGGGTAGATCTTCTGGCACACCAGGCCGGTGCATGCCTCGAAGCCTTCCGGAGTCTGCGAAATCGTAACGCCACCTTCGCCGTCCTGTTTGATGCCGCTTACGACATTCACTGCGTTGTTGCTATCAATATGTCGAAGGTCGAAGGCATGGAATGAGGTCCGACCTCCGGTGAAGGGGTTGAGCGCATAAGTCCAGTTGCTCGCGCCGTCCGCACACGGATCGTCATTGGGGACCAAGGTCTGGAAGAAAAGCGTCTGGCCAAGAGTCGACATCTTTTCGATCAGCATCTCGCCCTCGAACTGAGTCTCGTTGACTGCGAGGTCCAGATACCAGCCATACCTTTGGATATTTCCGTTTGCGTCGACCCAGTCCACGGCGTTGGTTGTGATGGTGCGTGCCGGGTTGGTTCCGCCTTGGGTATAGGTGCCCGTCAGCTCTTCGATGATCTTCTGTTTCACCAGCTGCCCGTTTTCACCGGCTGTTCGCTGGATGGTGAAAGCGCTGGTTGGCTCGGCGCGAGTCTTGGTGTCCCAGATGCCGTAGACACTCTGTGCATGGGTCTTGACCCCTTCCTTGTCATCGGTCTCGAAGAACTTGCCCGTACCAAAGATCACAAGGTAGCCCAAGCGGCTCGGGTGACGGACCAGACTGGGCGCTGCGGTGATCGATTGGGCCGGCGATGTTTCACTACCGCCCGCCTTAGCCTGGAACATCGGTTTTCCGCCGTAGGCAACCTTGAAGTTTTCCGCAGTAACGGTTCCGAGCGTACTCGTCGACAAGGGGGCGGTCTGATCAAGAACGCCGTCGCCGTCGGCATCGGTGTTGATGGTGGGTAGCAGATCGAAGCGCCAGAGATTGCCTTGGAGGTCGCCGGCATAGGCATAGTCGGCTATGCCGTCGGCGTTATAGTCGGCCAGCACCGGGCTGGAGAGGCCGTTAGCGGCCTCTTCGGTTCCCGATACTTCCAGGCTCTTGGTAAGTTTTCCGGTTACGGCGTCGATAATATAAAGCGCTGCCTTGCCATCACTGGCACCGTTTTCATAGCCGTTACCGGTGACCACGGCCCAGCGGCCATTATGCAGACGGGCAATAGTCGGTGTGGAGAAGCTGTAGCCGGGTTTAACCGCCTCTTCATCCACTATGTCACTTGCGTCGAACTCCCATAGCAACTGTTCGCTGCCGGGGGTGGTGATATCCAAGGCAAACAGCGCTTTACCGCCTGCACGTAGGGTGCCCACCAGAATGGTGCGCCACTTCTTATTGTCTTGATCGTAAACGTCGGCGACCACTGGTGAGCCATCGACATAGAACTGGTGGCTGTAGTTTTTGCCGGTCAGTTTATTGAGCTTGTTGAAAACAGCGGTGGGGATAAAGGCGAACTCTTCGATGCCGGTTTCAGTATTGAAACCATGTAGCATGCCGTCGTTGCCGCCGACATATACGCGACCGCTGCGTTTGGTCGAGCCTTCCGCCGTGCCGTTGATGGTCGCCATGAACGCCGAATAGGAATCCTCTCCGGTAACCTTGCCGTCCTCATCAAGATGTCCTTCCAGACGGTTGGCGAAACTCTCCAGATAGCGCGGGCCGGATACTACGACAGGGCTGGAACCGTACAGGTCGCCAAGTGCACTGGTACGCGTGCGGAAGCTCTCTTCATTAGTGCCTTCTTGACTATCATCGCCCCGCAAGTAGTCAATGCGCTGTTCCCACCTGCTGTCTGCTGATTCACCCGCTGTCTCGGGGTTGATGTTCAGGTAGTAAGCCAGCGTACCCTCCGTTGCGGAATCGCCTGCATTATCCGAGCTGAAGTCCTTGAGCTTGCTGGTATTGGCACCGCCCTCATCCGCAATCTTTATCGTGCGGCTGGCTGCTGCTGGCAATTCTTTCTGTGCGCTCCAGTCTTCTTTGATTTCGAGCACGTACTTGCCATCTTTGAGTACAAGCTGCTTGGAAGAGCGCTTGAGATCGCCCGACCAGTTTTCATCGCTCGCGTAGGAAGTTTGATAGGAAACGCTGGTGGCCATATCGTCGATCACCAACCCAGAGCTGGTTGCCGGCCTTGCCGCGGAGGACTTGCGATCAGCAATCCGGTTCAGGATGTCTTCGAACGCTTGCACCATTGCGTCGGGACTGTCGACGCTGAAGAACTCTCCGCGCGAATTGATTGCGGCGTGCCAGAGGTCGTATACGTTGTTGGACGAGCCGGACGCCGCCGGCGGCCAGTTCTGCGTTCCGCTCAGCAAGGCTTCATAGCCTTCTCCGGCGAATGTCGAGCCTTCCCAGGGCAAGCCCGAAACGTTCATGGAACTGGTGAGGCCCAATCCCATGATGAAGTTTGTCATGTGCTGCCAAGTGGCCGGGTCGTTCTTCGGATTCCAGTAGTTTTCAGTATCGCTACCGGTTTTATCGGCAAAAAACGGACTAACCCTGTTCTTGAGACTATGGAGGTCCGTGGACCAATAGTGCATTGCCAGGTCGGCCAGCGTATTGGAAGTAGCGTCCACATAGGGTCGTTGCTCCGAATAGCTCTTGGTGTCGGGCAAGTCGATACTGTCACCATCGTGCTGGAACGAACTAGGATTGGTGGTCGTTTCGTTCCACATGCCGTCAGTCATCAGGATGTGGTAACTCGGCCTGCAGGCATAGGTGTTTTCGGCTGTGTTCTTATTGGATTCGACCCGAGAGTTAGGGTATTTGTGCCAAGCCACATCGCTTTTAAGAAATTCGCCGGCTCTCTTCATTGCGCCTGGTAGAGGTGTTCCGCTGTTGAAATAGACATCTTTGAGCCAGCTGTAGAATTGGCCTTTATGTAGCGCGTCATATTGGCGAAAGCTGTTGTCCTTGCAGTTTGTTGTATCTCCCCCGTTGAGGTTGGTGCACAGTTTTAGGTTTTGCCAGCCTAGTCTAATTGCCGGGGAAAGCTGGGAAAATGCCAGGCTGGTTGCTGACAAAGTGGCCAGTGCTCTGGTTCGGTAGAAGGAATACCAAGTGGCAAAGTTTTCTTTCTCGCTGTCCTTGACGAATACGAGTTTGTAGCAGCCAGTGTTTGACTTGCTAGCGTCGCACGATTGCAAGCTGTCGTCGTAAGTGTAGTAGTAGGCCGGGGTTTTGGCGGTGTAGGTATTGCTGTTTCTGGTGCAGCTGAAAGCGGTGGCATCCAGCACGGGGCCGGCCTGTTTGATGACGCATTCATATGTGTATTTTTTAGATGTGCCGGAGCGGGTGATCTCAAACTCTATACCGGCTGCACTGGTTGCGGTCCGGGTTTCGTTAGTATTGAAGGATTGGAAAACTGAAAAGTCGTTTGGCGGATTGTTAGCCCGCTGGTGAGTTCCAAGCGGCATCCGGTACTCTTTTCCAGTTGGGCGGTAATCGTTGGAAAGGTCCAGGGTGCCAGCGTTGGGGCGGAAGCCGTTGATCGGGGCTGAGCTAAATGAAGTGGTCAGCTTTATCTCGTTGCCGTCTTCATCAAATGATGGGGGGACGATGTAAGTGATGTTCGGGTTGTAGTACATCGAGTTGTATTCGGAAGCCGCGTACAGACGGGTTATCGTGCCGCTGTTTATGACATTGCTTTCGATAGAGTCTGGAACGTAGCCCCAAGACATACTGCCCGATTCGTCGAGGGTAAAAATAATATTGGGCGATACGCCGACCGTCAGGCTGAGTGGGCTTTGGGATATGGCGGCTTGGGCGCTGGTTGCTGCGCTTATTAATGTGGTTCCGATAATGGCGCTGGCGAGGAAGATGGCCGGGCGGGCGGTCTGAATTCCTTTCATTTTTCTGCTCTCAATTGTTCAGGCCGAGGTATATGTTTGCGGTGGTGGACTGCACGGCCAGTTGATCCTCAGCTTGTCCGTTTATTACATAGAAGTAAGTGCCACGTCCTTCCATCGCAGCTCCATACTCTGGATTCAACGATGAATCGTCCTCGGTCATGGCGATTAGATGGGTGTTCCAATAGGCTGCGCGATCACTGCTGGTGATGTTGCTGTCATCACTTTCGTCGGCACCCGGCACGGTTCCTCGGTAGGGCATCCAAGTCACAAAAGCTGTATTGGCAGCCTTATCGGTATCCGCTCCGGTCTTGTTATCAGCGGAGCTGGCCTTCAGGAAGGCGAGAGGATCGAGCACGAACTTCTTGCGATCATCTGTCGTTATTGCCAGCAGGCATGGACGGTTTGCCCCGTTGGCCTGCAGTTCGTTTTCCTTGCGGCAGTTGGATTCAAGTGGTTCCAGCTTGTCGCGAAGATTCGCCGGGCCATAGAAGCGAAACTCCCCCTCACGCAACGCAGCCTCGGCTGCCGTCTGTAGGCGCTGGGATTCCGCCCGGTTTCCCGTTATGCGAGATTCCAAGACGACTCCGCGCATGCTGGATACCGCCAGAACGGTCAGAATCAGTAGCATGACCAATGCAACCAGTAAGGTCGCACCGCGTTGCGGAGCGATGTTGAGACTTGTCATGGCATGAGATTCCTGATCGTCTGGGTGCTGCTGGAAACGTGGTAGATGCGATTTTTATCGTTTGCGGTCAGGCGGGATTTAGCTGCGACACTCGATTTAGCAATCCACTGGTCATATATGGACGATGCACCGCTGCGCTGATTTTCCTGGCTGGCCAGTAGGATCGAGTAGCGCACGGCACGAATCGGCCCGCTATTGGCAGTCCAACTACTAGCGTCGGCAAATCGGCCGCTGCCTTCAGTCAGTTTCTTTTCATACATGTCCTTGCTACCGAAGCCGAACTGCAGCCGCATGTCAGCAACGCCGGACATGATTTCCATCGTTCCGGGGGCCGTCGCGTTGAGATTTTTGCAAGTTATCGAGCCTTGATGAAGTTCGGTATTCGGTGCGTACTTGATTGCCAAGGTGATAAGCGCGCTATCAGGAGCAGCTTTGAATGGCTTGCTGTCGTCGAAGGCCTTGCTGGCATCGCCTTGGCAGTCGGCTTCGCCGCTCACCAGCGGCTGGTAGCGCAGGCAAATGCCGAGAGCGTCTTTGGTGGGAACTATCACGGCTCCTTTGGCAAAGGCCATACAGTCGGCGTTCTCCCCTTTTTGGGGAAATGCACTCTCTAGCGATTGGGCTGGGTCCCTGCGATATCCGGCCTTGCCCAGATACTCGTCGAGTACCAACGTGATGAATCTGCTGCCTTCCAAGTTGGTGGACTGGCTCTGCTGGAACAGATGGTTGCGCTGGTTATCGAGATATATCTGCGAGATACCGAGCAGCAGAAAGCTGCTTATTGCCAGCGCTACCAGCAGTTCAATCATGGAAATGCCTCGTTGCGAGGCAATGTGCGCGATTTTCATAGTTCTACTCGGGTTCTGTAGATGCAGGTCGTGGCGTCGGGTGCGCGGGTATCGGGACAGGTGCCCGCCTTGACTGTCCAGGCCAGCTGAATTTCAACCATCGAGCCGTTGTCATCGCAGGTTCCCGGTGACGAGCTGCGGCAGATGTAGGCAGTGGAGTCGAGGAGCGTCGCGGCGCCCGGCAGAGAGGCTTCGACAGCCTCCACCCAGCAGTCGCGCATTTCGATCGCGCTGGTGGGATTGGCGACACAATTTGTGGGTGCTGTGTCGAAGTCGCTGCCTTTGTCCTTGTAGAACAGCGAGGTGTCCTTGAAGCCGCTGTATATGGGCTCCTTGGGAGGGGTCTTTTTGAATACTTCGTCTGGATTGGCGCGAATGATCTCGGCCAGTTCATTGGCGAGCATGATCGCGGTATTTCGCTGCGCCGAATCCTGCGTGTACTGGATGCTGCGCCCCTGCATGGCCACCATGCCGAGAATGCCAATGGTGGTCAGCACCAGTGTGACCATTACTTCGATCAGGCTGAAGCCGCTGGTTCTTCTCATCTGGTTCCTCATAGCGTGCATTTGGTGAGGGCATCGCCAGCCGCGTCTTTGCCGCGCGCGTGGCGTATGGGTGCGCCGCTGGCACGAACTTGCACGACGAACGCCGTTTCGTGGTTGTCGTCCCGGCAGACGATGATCAGGGCGGGCGTCGCGGTGCCGTTGGCGTTGTAAGTGATGGTCGCGACATCCGCGTCCAGCTTGACCGGTCCGTCGTGGCTCAGTTCTCGTACGGACTGACCGCCCACCTGTACTTCCCAGGGGGCAGCATCGTTGACTTCCACAATGGCGGTGGTGCGGCGCGTGACGGCTTCGCTGCGGGCGTATTGCAGAAATGTAAGGAGATCGTCGGTCTGTCCCTGCAGTTGCGTCTTCTGTATGAAGGCGGTGAAGTTGGGAACAGCGATCGTCACGACGATTGCCAGCAGGGCGATGGTGATCATCAGCTCGATCAGGGTAAAGCCGCGCGTGAAACTTCGGCCAGACATGGCGCACTCCATTTGATGATGGGCGGATGATGGTGCGGCCCGGACGTTTTGTCCGTTGTACCGGGATGGCCGGTGCGTTTGCGTGGATGACCGGCTGTCGGCTCGATTATCGATCCTGCGAAGCGAAGACCGGTGTGATCGGAGCCATGCTTTGATGAGGCGGAAGCCGTTGTGCAGGCCTTCAGTTAATGCACCGCGCGGCGTCATGCGCATCTTCGGCGGGGGTGCTGCGCTTCAAGCGGCCCTGACGACTCAGGATCAGTTGCCAGGCGATGCGCTGCTTGTAGCACTGGAAGAAGCGCCCGTTGCTGGTGGGACTGGTTCCATTTTCGAAGAAGCGTATGCGTTGGCCGCCGAAGCTGCTCCAGCGCAGTTCGTCCGCGCCTGATAGTTCAGTAACGTGGAGAACCTCTTGAGAGGTTTCCGAGCGGGTCAGCCAGCCATCGCTCCAGTTGTTGCTGCAGTTGGTTGCATCCTGTGTTCCGCAGAGCACGATGGTCTGGCGATGAAGTACTGCCTTGGTGCGGGCGTTCTGGACCGCTTCCTGCACCTGTGTGAGCAGTGCCTGCTGTCGGTTGTAGGCAATCAGGTCGGCCAGTGCCGGCAACGCGATGGAGGCGATGATCGCGAGCAGCGCGAGGGTTGTGAGCAGTTCGACGACGGTGAAGCCTTGATCCTTGTCCAGCATGGCGCATGTCCTTTGCACATATCATGTGTCGCCATCCAGGCGTACGGGGCTGTGGCATGTATCGAGGGCTTGGCAGCGGCGGAATGGTTTAGAACATGTTCCGGTAAATCAACACTGAATAGCTGGATATGTGATCCAGATAGCGGGGGGATGGTGGCGAAGGTTACGACGATCGTGGTGGGTGGCGGAGTCATAGGGTTGCTTTCGACCTACCTATTGGCTAGCGCGGGTCAGGACGTGGTGTTGCTTGAATCGGGGACAGCAGGCAGCGAAGCCTCCTGGGCCGGTGGCGGGATCGTCTCGCCGCTTTATCCGTGGC
>JAANMV010001986.1_pt1 | contig 21077 bp, 8 predicted proteins | sample 7279661 | NCBI WGS metagenome assembly JAANMV01 (sample SAMN14094540, study PRJNA606508) | bioreactor metagenome | isolation source: A lab-scale SPAN reactor treating ammonium-rich wastewater day 121 | place: Ireland: Galway | collected 2017-05-16
GGTGGTAGGGCGACCGCGGGGCGCGATGGGGCGAAACACCGCCAACGGCGCCGCCTTCCCCTTGAGCATTACGTCGGGAAGCGACTCAAAGTGGAAGTGTCGTTCGGCTGCCTGCCGCGTCGGATCGTCGCACAGAATGTCGCCCACAGCGGTTTGCATGAGCCGCGCGGCGCGGTTCACCACGTCGCCCAACAGCGTATACTCGCGGCGGCGGTGTCCGCCGAACGCCCCGCAATAGACCCGGCCGGTGGATACGCCCAGCGAGCAATCCAGACCCAACTCGCGAAGCTGTTTCTGCAGCGCCAACGCGGCAGCTACACCACGCCGTGCGTCGTCCTCGTGCGCCAGCGGAGGCAAGCCAAACGCCGCCAACAGCGCCGTGCCCTTTTCATCGACGTTGAGTTTGTTCACCGAGCCTTCGTACCGATAGACTTCGCGCTGGAGATAGTGCATCACCCGCTGCACCCGTTCCAGCGGAGTCGCATAATTCAGCTCGGGCAGGCTCACAAACAGTACGGTCGCCAAACGCAGTTCGCCGAGCCAGCGTTCGTGTCCGGCGCGCAGGCGGTCAATCACCGCGGCCGGAATGTACGAACGCAGGGCCGCGTTGGCTTCCTCGCCCAGCCGCGCGGGCGTCAGCGGCAGTCCTTGCGGTTCGTGCGGCCCGTCGACCAAGAGCATCACGCCCCCGGTGCGCGGCTCGCCGCGAAACTCGCCTTGAAGATACTTCCAGGCTTGCAAGCTGGCGGCCGACTGCCCGGCTTCGGTTTGGCGCAGCGCGGCGAAGGCTTGTTGAAACGCAATGCCGGAAATCAAGAAGTCCCAACGATGCAAGAACCCGCCGACGTGCATCGCCGCGAGCGAACCCGCGCCCAGGCCGATCTTCATCGAAAGCGAGCGGCCCTCGGGTAATGATGTGGCGGACAAGAGCGATTGTAAATCGAGAGCGCACGCGGCCGCCCTGCGCGTCGCCAGCTCCAAGGACTTTTCCGACGCATCGGGCCAGATCACCAGCAGCGCGTCGCCGGCAAACCGCGCCACGTCGCCCCCGTGCGCCTCGATACACGCGATTGCACAGCCGAAGAACTCGTCCAGGATTTCGGTCAGCCGCTCCGCGCCTTGGGCGCCTTGTTCGGCCAGTCGCTCGGCCAGCGGCGTAAAACCCGAAACGTCGGCTACCATCGCCGCGCCGGTCCAGCGTTCCGCCAACGGCTCCACCAGCGGCCGGGGATCATCCGCCAACCGACGGCGAACAAACTCCGGGGCAAACGGCGCTAGTTCGTCGGCGAGGGTACGGTGGGGCATAAGATTCCGCGGGAGAACGGAATCGATTCCGTTCCTTCGCCAACAGACGGATTGTGACAAACCGAATGGACAACGCAAGTCTTTTCCAGACGCATCACAACCGCAAGCAAAATCGCTTGCCGTTGCGACGCGCCGATCATGGTTCGCGGATAACCGACGGGTTGATCCGTGCTAGTCCAACCAAGGGTTACCGCTTTTCGAAAACGACGGGGCTTGCACCCTCATTGTGACGGCGCGGGATTCGTGAAGCCAAGCACCTGTCGCAGAAAATGACCAGTGTAACTGGCGTCCATGCGCGCCACGTCTTCGGGGGCGCCTTCGGCGATGATCCGGCCGCCTCCTTGGCCGCCTTCGGGGCCGAGGTCGAGTACCCAATCGGCCGATTTGATCACGTCCAGGTTGTGCTCGATCACAATCACGGTATCGCCGCGCTCGACCAGGCGACGCAGGACCGCCAAGAGCCGCTTGACATCTTCAAAGTGCAATCCGGTGGTGGGCTCATCGAGAATGTAAAGCGTCTTGCCGCCTTCCGCCCTCGCTAGCCCGGTCGCCAACTTGATGCGTTGCGCCTCGCCGCCCGACAGCGTGGTGGATGGCTGTCCCAGCGGTAGGTAACCCAAGCCCACGTCGTCCAGGCTTTGCAACACGCGATGAATCGGGACAAAGTTTTCAAAGAACTGGGCCGCCTCCCGCACCGGCATCGCCAGCGCGTCGGCGATCGACTTGCCGCGGTAATGCACCTGGAGGGTCTGCCGATTGAACCGTGCGCCGCCGCAGGTCTCGCACGGCACATAGAGATCGGGCAGGAAGTTCATTTCGATCTTTTGCAGCCCCTGCCCCTGGCAGGCCTCGCACCGTCCACCCTTGACATTAAAGCTAAAGCGGCTGGCGCGGTAGCCGCGCGCGCGGGCCTCGCGGGTGTTGGCGAACACCTTCCGAACTTCGTCGAATGCGCCGGTAAACGTGGCGGCGTTGCTCCGCGGAGTGCGGCCAATGGGCGCCTGGTCAATCACCACCGCCCGTTCCAATTGGTTCAGACCTCTTAGGCTCTTAAAAGGACCGGGTTTGGGGGCTGCGCCGCCCAGGCGGCGGATGACCGCCGGCGCCAGCGTTCCGCTGACGAGCGAGCTTTTCCCCGACCCGCTGACACCCGTGACGCAAACCAGCGCCTCCAACGGAAATACCGCGCGCACGTCCTGGAGGTTATGGGTTGTCACTCCCTCCAACACCAGCGACCGCGTCTTGGCCACGGGCCGTCGCGCGGGGGGCGGATCGATCCGAAAGCGGTCGCTCAAGTAGCCGCCGGTCAGGGAGTTTTCGTTTTGCTCGACCTCGGCTGGGGTACCCACGGCCATGATTCGGCCCCCACCGGCGCCCGCTTCAGGGCCGACATCGATCAGCAGGTCGGCTTGACGCATCATGGCTTCGTCGTGCTCGACCACTACCACGGTGTTTCCCTGCTGTTGCAGGTCGCGCAGCGAATCGATCAACCGTTGGTTGTCGCGTGGGTGCAGCCCGATGGACGGTTCATCCAGCACGTAACACACCCCGACGAGTCCCGACCCAATCGCCGTCGCCAACCGCACGCGTTGATGTTCGCCGCCGCTCAGGGTGTCGGCCGCCCGGTCAAGCGTCAGGTACGGAACGCCCACGCGCTCCAGGAACTCCAACCGCCGCACGATCTCGGCCACCAACGGTTGCCCGATGGGTTGTTGGTGCGAGGCAAAGGAAAGCGACGAGAAAAACTTGCCCGCCTGCGAAACCGCCAGGGCCGTGATTTGATGAATCGCTTTGCCGCCCAGTCGCACGTGGGTTGCCTCGGGCCGTAACCGCGACGCGCCGCACGCGGGACATTCGGTTTGGCCGCGATACGTCGCCAGGCGGTCGCGTTCGCTTTCGTCGGTTTCCGTGGCAAACTGCTGGTTGAGCAGCGATACGAGGCCAGGAAAGTCGCCTCCGTCGCCATAAAGGAATTGACGGTAAACTTCCTCCGACAATTCGGCAAGCGGCGATTGCCACGTCGTCCCGTGACTTTGCAGAAACGGCTCGACCGCCTTCTGCCGCTTCCGCAACACCGCCGCCGAACTGCCCTTCCACGGCGCCACCGCGCCGGTATCCAGCGATTTCTCCCGGTCCGGCACGATCAAGTCGGGGTCGAAGTCCTCCAACCGACCCAGGCCGTCGCAGGTGGAGCAGGCGCCATAAGGACTGTTAAAGCTGAAGGTGCGCGGCTCCAACTCCTCGTAACTCAGATTGCACGTCGGGCAGGCGTAGAGGGTGCTGAACAGTTCGTCGCGCCAAGTTCCAGGAGGCGTCCCCTCGCCGCCGTTTTCCAGATAACAAGCGACCACGCGCCCCTCGCCGTGTTCGACTGCCAGCGCCAGCGATTCGGCCAGCCGAGCGTCAATTCCCTTCCGCACGATGATCCGATCCACCACCGCTTCAATCCGATGCGCCTGGCCGGCCGAAAGATCAGGCACGTTGTCGATGTCGTACACCTCGTCATCCACGCGGACCCGCACCAGCCCCGCCTTGCGGATACGCGCGAGCACCTCTTGATGCTTCCCCTTGCGCCCGCGCACCAGGGGCGCCAGCAGCATGAGTTTCGTGCCCTCCGGCAGCAACAGCAGCCGGTCGCGAATCTGCTCGGGCGTTTGCTGCCGAATGGGCGTTCCACATTGATAACACAGCGGTTCGCCTAGCCGCGCCATGAGGACGCGCAAGTAGTCGTAAATTTCGGTGACGGTGGCGACCGTGCTGCGGGGATTTTGGGAACCAGGACGCTGGTCGATGCAAATGGTCGGCTGCAATCCTTCGATCAGGTCCACGTCGGGTCGTTCCATTTGATTGAGGAACTGCCGCGCGTAGGTGGACAGGCTCTCGACGTACTGCCGTTCCCCCTCAGCGAACAACGTGTCGATCGCCAAACTGCTCTTGCCAGAACCGCTGGGACCGGTAATCACCACCAACCGGTCACGCGGAATATCAACATCGACGTTTTTCAGATTATGGACCCGCGCGCCGCGAATGCGAATCACGTTGTCGCCGTTCAGCGAGGCCAGTCGGTCGTCTTCTTGCCCGTGCCTTGTCGCCATCTGACGCCGTACATCCTGTGAGAACCACCGGGAACGTCCAAACTTGTCAGGCTAACAAGGGAGTTGCAAGGGAACAAGCGTATGTTCCGCCAGCGGTGGGGCGGGCTATTACGGTAGTTCCCAAGTTGTGCCAAACTTTGAAGCAATAGTCCACTTTCCTGTGTAGTGCGGCGAAACGGCCAGCGATATCGCTGGCCGTTTCGCCACGTCACAACCCGTAACGACCGCACGCCGAAGGTTGATTTTCGGCACGTTCAGGGCGTGCAGAACCCGCCCACATCTTCGCCCCACGACCAGAAAAGCTGTATCCCGCGGTTCCGAGAGGTTTAAAAAAACCCATCCATCGTTATTGAAATCTTGCTTGCAATCAGCGTTCGTTGATGTGATAATACCCGCTATCCCACCCTAAAAACCTGCCTAAGGTTGACCAACACCCACAAACTGCCGAGAGGAAGGGAGAACCTCATGCGACGTCTCATCCCCGCCTTGACCTTTCTCCTCGTAACGTGCCTGAGCACGTGGACGATGGCTCAAGAGTCCAAGACCGAACCGCCTGGTTTGGGCGATCCCGGCGCATTGCAATCGATCGCCATCGAAACCGGCCGCCTCAAAGACGGAGCGTTCGTCTTGGCCGGGCGCGACAGCGGCCAACAATTGTTAGTTTCGGGAACTTACGCCAGCGGTCAGGTTCGCGACCTATCTCGCGACGTTACTTACTCCGCCACGCCGGAAGGCATTCTGCGCGTGGACGCGAACGGGTGGGTCAGTCCGATCGCCGAAGGCCAAGCCACCATTCACGTCAAAGCAGCGGCAGGCCCCGAAGCCCAAATCAACGTGCAAGTCACTCACATTGAGCAAGACCTGCCGGTGAATTTTCCCAATCAGGTGTCGCCAGTGTTCACCAAATTCGGGTGCAATGGCGGCGGGTGCCACGGAAAGTCGGGGGGGCAAAATGGTTTCGCCCTCTCGCTGCTCGGTTTTGAGCCGACAGAGGACTTCGAGCATCTGGTCAAGGAAGGTCGTGGACGGCGGCTCTTTCCCGCGGCGCCCGATCGCAGCTTGCTGCTGACCAAGGCCACGGCCAAGGTGCCACACGGCGGCGGCCACCGAATCGACGAGAACTCTCCGTTTTATCGGGTGTTGCGTCGCTGGATCGAACAGGGCATGCCCTACGGCGCGGCCGACGCCCCGGTGGTCACGCGGATCGAGGTCTTTCCGCAAGAACGTCTGATGCCGCGCGAAGGCTCGCAGCAATTGGTCGTGGTGGCTCATTACAGCGACGGCTCGACCGAAGACGTAACGCGAACCACCGCCTTTGACTCGAACGACACCGAAATGGCCGAGGTCGACGCGACCGGCCTGGTAACCACCGCCAAGTTGACCGGTAGCGTGGCCGTGATGGCCCGTTACCTGGGCCACGTGGGCGTGTTCCGCGCCACTGTGCCTTTGGGAATCGAAGTGGCGAACCTGCCCGCCTCGCGCAATTTCATTGATGACCTGGTGTTTGCCAAGCTCAAGGCGCTGGGGTTGCCCGCGTCGGCCGTATGCGACGACACCACGTTTCTCCGCCGCGCGACCATCGATATCGCTGGCCGATTGCCGACCATGGAAGAAAGCGAAGCGTTCCTTGCCGATACCGACCCGGCCAAGCGCGAGAAGTTGGTGGATCGGCTGCTTTCCAGCACCGACTACGCCGAGTTCTTCGCCAACAAATGGGGCGCTATCCTGCGGAACAAACGCGACCGGGAAGGCGACAAGCAGGCAACCTATGCCTTCCACGGTTGGATTCGCAACAGTCTGCACCAAAACAAGCCTTACGATGAATTTGTGCGCGAGGTTGTGGCCGCCAGCGGCGAACCGGGCCGCAACCCGGCGGTGGCTTGGTATCGCGAGGTGGCTGACGCTTCGGCCCAAGTGGAAGACACGGCGCAGTTGTTCTTGGGCATGCGAATCCAATGTGCCCGCTGCCACCACCATCCCTTCGAGAAGTGGAGCCAGCAGGATTATTACGGTTTCCAGGCGTTTTTCTCGCAAGTCGGCCGTAAGAAGGGACACGCCCAGGGGTACGAGCGAATTTATCACCGTCGCGGGGTGGCCCAGGCGCGGAACCCCAAGACCGGCGATAACGTGAAACCGACCGGCCTGGGTAGTGAACCGCTAGAGATCGCGCCAGACGATGACCCACGCCAGGCGCTGGCCGACTGGATGGCCGATCCGCAAAACCCGTTCTTCGCCAAGGCGCTGGTAAACCGCTACTGGAACCATTTCTTCAGCCGCGGCCTGGTCGATCCGGAAGACGACATGCGGGTGACCAACCCTGCCTCCAACCCCGAATTGCTGGATGCGCTGGCCAAGAACTTTATCGAGTACAAGTTCGACCTCAAGCACCTGGTGCGCACGATTTGCACCTCGCAGACGTACCAGCTAAGCGCCGAGCCGAACGAGTGGAACGCGAACGATAAGCAGAACTTCTCGCGGTACTATCCGAAGCGACTCAACGCGGAAGTGCTGCTCGACGCGATTGACCAGGTGACTGGCACGCCCTCGCGGTTTGGCGGAGTGCCGGTCGGCACGCGGGCGGTGGAGTTGCCCGACAACGGCTTCAGTTCGTACTTCCTGACGGTGTTCGGCCGCCCCGAATCCAGCAGCGCATGCGAATGTGAACGATCGTCGGAAGCCAACCTTGCCCAAAGTTTGCACCTGCTCAACAGTGGAGAAATCCAAGGGAAGCTGACGGGGGGGGCGGGCTTGGCGGCCACGCTGGGCGGCGACAACAACCGTCCCCATCCCGAAAAGATTCGCCAGCTTTACCTGTTGGCGTTTTCGCGCGAGCCGACGGCCGAAGAAATGTCGGTCGCCGTCGCTCACATTGAGAAAAACGAAAACAAACGCTTCGCCTACGAAGACATTGTCTGGGCGTTGATTAACACGAAAGAATTCCTGTTTAACCATTAGGGTGTTTTCACGATCGCAAACCGGGTTCTACCATGCGGGTCGCTCGCGGGAGCGAGCGGCCATCGGCATCCAACAGGAAGCCGAAATGCGGGAAGCAAGGTTTAACGATCGGGAATTCACGCTCATGCGTGACCTTTAAGCAAGAGGCCGCTTGTTTCACAAGCGGTAGGTTGCTCGCGGAGCGAGTAACCTACACTGAGAGTTTGAACTACGATTTTTGATCCCGCCTTACGGTTTGCCTCCGCCGTTCTCCCTCCCGACGGTGAGCAACGTGACTTTGGCGCGCCGCGCCGGACATTACGCACCCCCGTTCGATCTTAGGATGAGTCTCATGGAGCGTCCCATTTGCTTTCTGGCGACGCAAGTCGCACCGGCAACCCGGTTGGCGGCGCTAACCGCCACGGCCTTCTTGTCGTTTCTTGCCACCGCCGCCGCGCAATTGCCGGTTGCGGAACTAAAGTCCGTGTTTCCGCCGGGCGGCAAGCAAGGAACGTCGTTTGATGTTCAGGTGAGCGGGACTGACCTGGACGGACCGACGACGCTGCTCTTCTCGCACCCAAGCATTACCGCGGCGCCGAAAATGGAGGAAGCTGGTCCGCTGGTCAAGACGCCGCGGCCCATCGACAACCAATTCACCGTCACCATCGCGGCCGACGCACCGCCAGGGATTTACGAACTCCGCGTGGTGGGGCGTTACGGCGCGTCCAATCCGCGGGCTTTTGTAGTCGGTTCGCTGGACGATGCGCGCGACAATGGCGCCAACCGCACTCCGGCCACCGCCCAGGAGATTCCCGTGGGGATTGTCGTGAGCGGAACGACGGAAGGCGACAACCTCGATTATTACAAGCTCAATTTGAAACAGGGTCAGCGAGTGATTATCGATTGCTGGGCGCGGCGGATCGACTCCCGCATGGATTCGACCCTCGTACTGCGCGACGAGCAAGGCAACGACCTGCTAACCGACCGCGACACCGAAGGCCGCGACGCCCTGCTTGACTTCACTGCCCCCGCCGATGGCGCGTACGTGGTTGGCGTGTGTGACTTCCTGTACCGCGGCGGGGCTGAATATTTCTATCGTCTGCGGGTGCATTCTGGGCCTCACGTCGATTTTGTGTTCCCGCCAGTGGCTGAGCCGGGCAAGCCCGCCAAGGTAACCGTGTATGGCCGGAATTTGCCCGGTTCCCAACTCGCCGACGACGTGAAAATTGACGGGCGCCCGCTGGAAAAGCTGGAGATCGAAGTCACCCTTCCCGCCGACGAGAAAGCCCAACGGCAACTGGCGGTCACCACATTCGTTCGGCCGCACGCCGCCTCGCTGGACACGTTTGCCTGGCAATTTACGTCGCCACAGGGAGCGGCCGACGCGGTCCCGATCGCGTTCGCCGCAGCGCCCGTCGTGGTCGAGCAAGAACCGAATGACGAACCAGCCCAAGCCGCCAAGATCACCGTCCCCTGCGAATACGTCGGACGGTTCTATCCGCAAAACGACCGCGACTGGGTCGAGTTCCAGGCCAAGAAGGACGACGTGTTTTGGATTGAAGTTGCGGCCCACCGTCGCGGGTTGGACAGCGATCCCTTCCTGCTCGTGCAAAAGGTGGTCACGAACGACAAAGGCGAGGAACAAGTCAGCGACGTCGCGCAGGTGGACGATCCGGCCGATCGCAATAACCGCATCGGCGGCGATTTTGACACCTCGACCGACGATCCCTCATTCCGCCTGCAAGCGACCGAAGACGCCACCTACCGCGTTCAAGTCCGCGATCAGTTCAGCACAGGGCGGCTCGACCCACGGTTCGTGTATCGGCTGATCATTCGGCCCGAGCAGCCCGACTTCCGCTTGACCGCCATGCCCGAAACGGCGCCGACGCAGAATAACAATCAAGTCCTGCAAAACGCCACCGTGCTGCGGCGCGGAGGAACGGCGATCGTCCAGGTCCGGGTAGAGCGTCTTGACGGTTTCACGGGCGAAGTGGAAGTCACGGCCGAGGGCCTGCCGCCGGGCGTCGCTTGCGTGGGCGCGGTGCTGGGAGGTCAGGTGAAGGACGGCTTCCTCACCTTCACCGCCGAAGAAAATGCGGCGCCCTGGAGCGGCGCTGTGGCCATTGTGGGCAAGGCCAGTATTGGCGAACAAGAGGCAACCCGCTACGCCCGCACCGGCGCCCTGGTCTGGGGCGTCGCCAATCGCCAACAAGAGTCGCCCCTCTCTCGCATGGCGCGCGACCTGGTGCTGTCGGTCATCGACAAGGAAACTGCCCCGGCCGTGGTCAAGGTCGGCGACGGGGCCGTGGTCGAAACCTCCAAGGGCGGCAAGGTCGAAATCCCGGTCGCCTTCACCTGGCGCGGGGAGGTCAAGGGCGACTTGGCGCTGGCCGCCATAGGCGCTCCCAGCGAGTTCCAAGTCAAGAACTTCAACGCCAAACCGGGGCAGGCCGACGCGAAGGTCGAATTCGTCCTGAGCAACAACAACATTCAACCCGGCGCGTATACCTTCTATCTCCGCGGCCAGTCCAAAATCGACTATGAACGCAACCAGGACCTGGTCAAAGAGCACGAGGAGCGTCAGAAGGAGATTGACGCGACAATCAAGGAACTACAAGACAAGGCCAAGCAAGCCACCGACGCAAAGAACCAGGCGGTTACGGCCGCGCAGCAAGCCGCCAACGATGTCAAACAAAAGGAGCAAGCCGTCCAGGCCGCCAAGCCGGAAGAGGCTGAAAAGGCCAATCAAGAGCTAACGGCGGCCCGCGAAAAAGCCCAAGCCGCCGAACAGGCCAAAACGCAGGCGGAAGAGGCCGATCGCCAGGCGCAAGAAATGGTCAAACAGGCCACGGAGCGCAAGAAGCAAATCGACAACCAGTTGAGCGAGGTCAAAAAGAACAACACCAAAAAGGAAGCGACTTTCTATTCAGGTTCCACGCCCGTCAAGGTACGGATTGCACCGGACCCACTCAACGTAACCATCGCGCCCTTGGCCGCCGCGCTCAAACAAGGCGAGAAGGTCGAAACAGCCGTCACGGTCAGCCGGCTCTATGGTTTCGACGACTCCGTGGAAATCTCTTTTGAACCGCCTGGCGGCGTAAATGGGCTCTCGGCTCCGAAGGTCACGCTCGCCAAGGGCCAGAACGAAGGCAAGCTGGAAATCACCGCGGCCAATAACGCCACGGTCGGAGAACACACAATCAACATCCGCTTCCGCGTGCGGTTCAACAACGTCCAGCTTGACGAAGTGGTCCCGCTGACCGTCAAGATCGACATGGCGGAAGCCAAACAGTAACCTCGTAAATAGCGGCGGCGCGAGCGCTGCCGAAAAATTGCAACCATTACCTAAATTCCGGCAACGCGACCCCGCCGCTCCCAAACTACCAGCCTTTTCCTACAGGTTGTCCTGTTATGATTCGCCTCTCGTTAACCACAAAAACGCTCCTCCTCGGCATTGCGGCGGTGGCGATTTCCGCGACTCGCGCGGCCGCCGACGATAAACCGATTCCCATTGCTGAAGTCAAGCATGAAGGGCCGGTCGAATTTGAAAAGGAGGTCCTACCGATCCTTCGCCGAAACTGCATCGCATGCCATAACTCGGCGAAGCAAGAGAGCGACCTGAACCTGGAAACTCCCGCGGCGATCCTCAAGGGAGGCGCTGAAGGCCCCGCGGTCACGGCGGGCAACAGCGCCGAAAGCCTGCTGCTGATGCTGGCCGCCCACCAGCGCGAATCCTATATGCCGCCGCCCGACAACAAAGTCGGCGCCATGCCGCTGACTTCCGAGGAACTGGGGCTAATCAAGCTCTGGATCGACCAAGGCGCCAGCGGGGATGTTTCGGGAACCGCCGGCCCCGTCCAGTGGCAACCGTTGCCGGCGGGCGTCAATCCGATCTACGCCGCCGCGGTAACTCCCGATGGCCGTTACGTGGCTGCCAGCCGCGCCAACCAAATCTTTATTTACCATCTGGCGACGAAGAAATTTGTCACCCGCCTGACCGATCCCGCGCTTATGCAAATGGGGATGTACGACAAGGTCGGCGTCGCCTCCTTAGACCTGATCCAGTCGCTCGCGTTTAGCCCCGACGGAGAAATTCTCGCCTCGGGCGGCTTCCGCACGGTCAAACTCTGGCGCCGCCCGCGTGACGTGCGCGTCAAGGACCTGGCGGGAGTGGACTCCGCTGGCAAATCGATCGCCCGCGACGCCAAAGGCCAATTGCTGGCCGTCGGCCAAGAGAATGGGCAAGTGAAAGTATTCGATCTTACCACGGGCCAAGTCGCCAAGACGCTTGCCGGTCATGGCGGCCCGGTTACGGGACTTGCCTTCACCAAGGACGACACCAAGTTGGTGACGGGCTCGCAAGACAAGACGCTACGGGTATGGAACATGGCCGATGGCGCCGAAATCGCTAAGATTGAAACGCCCTCGCCCATCACGGCGGTGACGCTGGCGGCCGACGATCAGCAAATCGCCGCAGCCAACGACGACAACACGATCCGCGCGTGGGCTTTCCCGCAGCCTCCCGCCGCGGGCGCCGAGGCGACGCCTCCCCAGCCGCTCAAGGAGCTAAAGGGGCACGGCGGTCCCATCACTTCGCTGGCCGTGAACTTGGCTGCGCCCACGCAAATTTTCTCGGGCAGCCAGGACGGGACCGTGCGGCAATGGGATGTGAACGGCGGCAACCAGATTCGCCAGATGAGCCACGGCGCTCCGGTCACGTCGGTCGCGGCGCGGCCCGACGGCCAGCGGGTCGCCTCAGTCAGCTCCAACAACACGGCGAAGTTGTGGAATGCCACGAACGGCCAACAAATCGTCGAGCTAAAAGGCGACTTTGAAGCCCGCTACCACTCCGATGACGCCACTCGTGAAGTGGCGTTGGCCAAGAAAATTGTCGACTTGGCAACCAAAGACCTTGAGGACGCCAATAAACGCAAGACTTCCGAAGAAGAGAACGCCAAGAAGGCCGCAGAGGACCGCACGAAGGCCGAAACCGAGTTCAAGCAAAAGGAGGAAGCCCTCAAGAAGCCGCTGGCAGACAAAGATGCCGCCGAAAAGGAACTCGAGGTCGCCAAAACGGAGTTCACCACGGCCGAAACGGCCAAGGCGAGTGCCGAACAGGAGTTGACCAAAACCGACGAGGCGCTCAAGCAAGCCCAAACGGCCCGCGATGCGGCCAACAAGTCCGCCGACGACGCGCAAAAAGCCCTGACCGACGCGCAGAGCAAGCTTACGCAGGCGCAGGAAGCGGCCAAGCAACAACCCAATAATCAAGACCTTGCCGCCGCTGCGACCGCCGCCCAAGCGGCTTTCGATGCGGCCCAAACCGCCAAACAAAAGGCCGACGAAGATAAGACGGCCAAAGAAAAGACATTCCAAGACGCCACCACGGCCAAGAACACCGCGGCCCAAGCCAAGCAAAAGGCCGACCAGGAATTCGCCGCCGCGCAGAACAAGATGAACCAGGCGCAAAACAAGGTGAACCAAGTTATGGCGCCCTACAAGAAAGCTCAAGACGAGCGAGACGCGGCGGAGCGCACCTTCCAGGCCGCCGAACGCAGCATCGTGCGGTCCAAGGAAGCGATCGAACTGGCGGCCCAAGGCATTACCGCGGCCGAAGCGGCGCTCAAGATAACGCAGGAGCGTCACCAGCAAACCGAAGCCGCCCAAAAGCAAGCTCAAGAAGCGGTGGCGCCCACCGAAAAACCGCTACTGGCCGCCGCCTTCTCGCCTGACGGCGCTGTGCTGGCTACCGCAGGCGAAGGCCAGGTCGTTTACACTTGGGACAGCGAGACGGGCGAACCGGTCGAGGCCCGCCGCGGCCAAGGCGCTTCCATCACCTCGCTGGTGTTCACCCCGGCCGGCGATATCGCGTCATTGGGCGATAACAATTCCCTGGTGCTGTGGGCCGGCAACCCCGAATGGAAGTTGGAGCGAACCATCGGCTCGCCCGACTCATCCACGACCTTTACCGACCGCGTGACAGCTCTCGGTTTCAGTCCCGATGGCAAATTGCTGGCCACCGGCGGCGGCGAGCCGTCGCGCACGGGCGAACTGAAGATCTGGAACGTGGCCGACGGCCAACTGGTGCGCGAGGTGGCCGACGCGCATAGCGACACCATCTTCGGCGTCGAGTTCTCGCCCGATGGCGTCCATCTGGCCAGTTGCGGCGCCGACCGGTTTATGAAGGTCTTTGCCGTGGAGAACGGAGCGTTCGTTCGCTCGTTCGAGGGTCATACCCACCATGTGCTGGATGTGTCATGGCGGGCCGATGGCCGCGTGCTGGCCACTTGCGGCGCCGACAACGTGGTCAAGGCCTGGAACTTTAAGACCGGCGACCAGATTAAGACCACCACGGGCTTCAGCAAGGAAGTTACGTCGCTCCGCTTCCTGAGCGATGGGAACGACGTGGTCGTGACCGCCTCGGGCGATCAGAACGCGCGGTTCAATAACGTCGCCCAAGGAAACTCGCCGCGCACCTTTGGCGGCGCCCAGGACTTCCTCTACACCGTGGACGTGACGGCGGATGGAAAGATCATCGTTGCTGGCGGCCAAGATAGCGTGCTACGCATCTGGCGCGAGAACGGCCAATCACTCGTCACGTTCGACCCGCCGCAAACCGCGCAACAGACCGACGGCGCCTCGGGAGGCTAAGGCGAATGTGAAATGCTGAATAAAAGAGTTAAGGAACGAACTCCTTGAAGTACTTCATTTCGCATTAATCTACGGCTCGGCCGTAGTGCTGGGCGAGCCGTTGGCGACAGGCTTTAAGTTCTTCGTTGAGCCGGTGCGCGGGAAGCGCGCCGGCTTCGATCATGATTTCGCCAAGTTTTTCCAAGGCGGCGTTGGTCAGCGCTGGGTCGAAGTGCAGCAACAACCGCCGTTCGACCAGATCCGTTAATTGCCGCGGCCATTCCTGCCGCAGCGAATAGCGCACGAATGCCAACGGGATCGACGTGCCCGGCAGGTTCGCATGATCGTCGGTCGCCGACGACGCGGCGTCGCCTTGCCGAAGCGCCATTTCAGTCATCCCTCCGCACAATCGCCAGACGCTGCGAACTTGCTCCCGCGAGAAGCCAAGTTGCCCCGCCAACCGCATCTGTTCCGCTTCCAGTTCCGCGGCGGCGGGGTAGTGCTCGCCTCCGGGAATCGGCCGCTCGCATGACGTAGTCAATGGCGGTTGTCCCAACCGATCCAGAACTACGGTGGCCGTCTCCTCGGCCAAGGAACGGCATGTCGTTAATTTGCCGCCGATGATCGAAAACAGCGGCAACCCGGTCCCGTCGTGCTCCTTCAAGAAGTGCCGCCGCGTAATAGCCGCGGGCGTGGCGGCGTCGGCGTATGGTAGCGGTCGCACGCTGCTGTAATGCATTGTCACGTCGTCCCGCGCCAATCCGGCCTGCGGGAACACCGCGTTGGCGGCGTCCAGCAAGTAGGCAATCTCGCCTTCGCTAGCGATGGCCGTCTCGGGCGGCGCGGGATAGGGCAGATCGGTGGTGCCAATGAGCGTCGCGTCGCCAAAGGGAAGCAGAAACACGGGCCGGCCGTCTTCCGCCTCGGCGTAAACGCCATTCCCGTCCAGCGCTGCACGGAGCGCGGGATGGTGCGTCAGAATGTGGCTGCCCTTGGTCCCGCCCATCAACCGTGGCGAAGGCACTTGAAGGCGCCGCAGCGTCGCATCGACCCAGGCCCCGGTCGCATTGATAACGGCGGAGGGCTGAAACTCGGCGACCGCGGCCGCTGGCTCGACTGGGCCGTCGCTGCCGGATCGCGGGCGCACGGCAACCGCTCGGCCCTGCAATTCCGCTTCATGGTATGTGAATACTTGGAACGAAGCGCCCGCGAACTGGGCGGCGCGGCGGGCGTCTTCAAGCAACGCCAGGGTGAAGCGTTCCGGATAAACAATCTGGGCGTCCCAATAGGAGCAAAGCCAGCGGAACTTGGACGGATCAACCGGCGGCGCGTCCGCCTCACCCACGCGATGCACACCCCGCCGCGGCAGGGGCGAGCCGCGGGCCAACTGGTCGTAGAACCGTAAACCCGCATTCACCAGCCACAAGCCGCGCGGTTGCGGCGCCTTTTGCTTGGACCGCCAGCCAAAGAACCGTCCGGCAGCGCCGGTCATTCCGCTCCAACGCGCGCCCACGGGAACAAACAACTTGAGCGGCCGAACAAAGTGCGGCGCCAAGTTTAGCAGCCGCGTGCGCTCGGTCAGCGACTCGCGCACCAGTCCGAACTCGCCATACTCCAAGTACCGCAGCCCGCCGTGGATCAATCGCGACGAGTATGCCGTCGCCCCGCAAGCAATATCCCCCGCATCGACAACCGTGACCGATACGCCGTTCAGCGCCAATTCGCGGGCCACCGCCGCGCCATTGATTCCAGCGCCAAGGACAAGAACATGAGGCTCGACGGTTTCCATTCGATCAAGCGGTGTAAAAATGGCGAAACTCTTCCCGTGGTGCGTCCGTAGCGGGAAATTGTGCGGAAATCAGAACTGCGAAATGGTTTACATGCGGGACGTGGTAAGTATACTCTTATCCTCAATCCCTTGTTCTCAAGCAAATTTTTCAGGAGTTTTTCCTTTATGGCAAGCAACGCCCCCGTGGTGAAGAAGGACCCCGGCGCGCCCGGCGAGAGGACGGAAGGCCGGTTTCTTATCTTCCTGGCGAGTTTCCTGACGCTGATCGCGGCCGGCGTCGGTTTTGCGATCCGAGGCGGCATTCTGGGCGACTGGAGCGCGCAGTTTGGTTTTACCAAGGGCGAACTGGGAACGATCACGGGCGGCGGCCTCGTCGGCTTCGGCGTGACCATTATTATCTTTAGTCTCTTTGTCGATCAGATCGGTTACAAGCCGCTGTTGATTCTGGCTTTTGTGCTGCACGCCCTGTCAGCCGTCGTGACGCTGGCCGCCACGCCCGTCTTTGAGTCGGCCGGTAAAGACGCGACGTACTGGTGTTTGTACATCGGCATGTTCATGTTCGCCTTGGCCAACGGCGTGTGCGAGGCGGTGATTAACCCGCTGGTCGCTACCTTGTATCCCAAGCAGAAGACGCACTATCTGAACATTCTCCACGCGGGTTGGCCCGGTGGATTGATCCTCGGCGGAATCTTGGCGTATTTGTTCTGCGGGCGCGAGGCGTCGGTCACGCATCTGCGGTGGGAAATTCCCATGGCGTTGTTCCTTGTGCCCACGGTCCTGTACGGCTTGATCGTGCTCAAGGAAGGCTTCCCACAATCCGAAGCCCGCGCTGCGGGCGTGACATTTGGCCAAATGCTGGTGCAATTCGCCAGTCCGCTGTTGCTGTTCTTGTTCCTGTTGCACGCCATGGTGGGCTATGTGGAATTGGGGACCGATAGCTGGATCGTCAACATTATGAACAACTCGATCCCCGGCATGGCGTTCCTGCTGTTCATCTACACGTCGGCCATTATGTTCGTGCTGCGGTTCTTCGCCGGCCCGATTGTCGAAAAGATCAACCCGCTGGGTCTGTTGTTCGGCAGCGCGGTCCTCGGTTGCCTTGGCCTGTACGCCTTGGGCGCTACGACCACGGGTTGGGCGATTATCCTGGCGGCCACGGTGTATGGCGTCGGCAAGACCTTCTTCTGGCCGACCATGCTGGGCGTGGTGGGCGAACAATTCCCCCGGGGCGGCGCCTTGACGATGGGCACCATCGGCGGCATCGGCATGCTCTCGGCCGGCCTGCTGGGAGGTCCCGGCATCGGTTACAAGCAGGACTATTTCGCCGCGCAGTATTTGGAGCAAGAAGCACCCGCCCTCTATGCGGAGTACAAGGCTGAAGACTCCTCCAAGTTCCTGTTCTTCCCCGTCGTGCAAGGTCTGGACGGTACGAAGGTGGGCGAACTGAAAGACCGTCTGGCCCAGCCCGGCGGAGCGGACTCGGCTGCCGAATCGGATAACCCCGTCTTGGAGGCCGAACTGTACGGAGGCCGCATGGCGCTCAAGTGGACGGCGATCATTCCCTTGAGCATGGCGATCGGCTACCTCTTGTTGGTAGGGTACTTCGCCGCGCAAGGCGGTTACAAGCAGAAGGTCATTCACCACGTCGAGCCCGGCGCCGAGGGAGAGGAATACACCGGCGGCGTTGAAGGCCCGGTGCAAGCGTAGCTCGGTCCGCTTAAGTTACGGCTCGTGTTAACACGAGCCAGGCTCCCTGGCGCCGCGCGAGGATGGCGCCGGGAAGGGTAATGGGCTTTACCGTCGCTGGAGAGACTTCAACCGCGACGGCGGCCAACTGCCGCCATTCCTCCAGGCCGTAGCTCTGGCGGGGCCAGTCCTGTTGACGCCACAGAGCGATCAAGCACTCGCTGATAAGATAAAGTGATTGGCCGTGCAGCGGTGCGGTGTCCAGCACTACTTCCCCGGGCGCGGCGGCCAACAAACAGCGATCCAGCAGCCCACCCGCCGCGTCGTTGATAATCGTTTGCGCCTCGCCGGCCAGGCGGCTTAACCGCAGAATCGCCTCGACCACTTCGGGGTTATATTCGCGGGCCAGGCGCGGGAGCAGTTCGCCGCGTATGCGGTTGCGGGTCCAATCCAACATCGCGTTCGTGGCGTCTTCTCGCCACGTTTGGCCGATCTCAACCAAATAGGCGCGCAATTCCTCGCGACGGACCCCCAGCAGAGGACGAATCAGCGTTACTCCCGGCGCCAGCAGTCGCGTGCGGGGCACTCCGGCAAGGCCGCCAAGGCCCGTTCCGCGGACAATGCGGTGCAGCACCGTTTCGGCTTGGTCGTCGGCGGTGTGGGCAGTAGCGACAAATCGCGCCCCGGCGCGATGGGCGGTATCGGCCAAAAAGGCGTACCGCGCCTCCCGAGCCGCCGCTTCGAAGCCGTCGCCCGTGTCAAATCTCGCCCAGGCTGCGTCATCGGCGCGTCCCACCACGCACGGCAGTTTCTGTTGTTCGGCAAGTTGCCGAACCCAAGCCTCGTCCTCATCCGACTGCCGGCCACGCACGCCATGATTGAAATGGGCCACCATCAACCTCCCTATTCCCCCAGCCTTTAGCGCGGCCAGCCCCGCTAGGAGCGCCACGCTGTCCGCTCCCCCCGAGACGGCGGCCACCACGGTCACGTCATGCCATTGCTGGGAAGGCCAAGCGGCTAAAAGATGCTGGAGGAACGGCGACGCGGTCATGGTTGACGTGAGCGACACAGCAAGATGCCGCGAGTGGCAGGATTGGAACGACGGAGCCTTACAACGACTGCGGAAACCCCGCCCCACGGCAAAACAATTGCTAGTTGCAGTTGGCGATGACTGTGCTAAATTGACACGGGAACGGCACGGCGCCTGCGCGCCGGGCCAAACTTCGACAATTCAATCACGGTTTGCGTCTGCGGCAACCTTCAATCTGTGGAAGCGGACGCGAAATGGCTTGAATTCGTTTTCGTTCATCAACTATGACGTTTGACGGCGCCCCAAATCGGTGCGGCGCGGGAACCGCGGAGCAAGTTGTGGATTGGCTGTTGGTTATTCTACGATTCACGCTCTCGCTTTTCCTTGTGCATCCTTCACGCACTCCGCTCGTGGAAGTTCGCCCCCTGCAAAGCGAACGCCCGGTTGGGTTGCGGGGAGTCGTGCGCGGTGACGCACGAAGGAATTGGCGCGCCCCGCCCAAGGCCAGTGGCGGTTTTAGGGACCGTGGCGATTCGCGATTGCGAGCAACACGGTTGTTCAAGGAAGAAAACAGGTGGCGATGGGACCTCGGCGCCCCAGGAGCCGCCTTGGGCGGCGCGACGGCGACACGAACGTCCTTGTGGCCGCCCGTGAACTTCGGTTTTTCTCTTCCGTCTGGCTAAACGAAAACGCAATTCACACCTTTCGCTACTTCGGCGGCGGCCGGCGAATGCCGAACGCGCTAGCGTCGAGGGCGTTTCTCTCCCCAGGTTGACTCGTCTGGCTGTCTGCGGCGCGAACGATCGCCAAGGAACAAACTGTGTACGAGTCGATTCTAATCGCCATCACCTTTGTGGTGTCGGCGGTGTTGGGCGCAGTGGCCGTTAAATTCTTGGATCGTCTGGCCCAGCGCGACGCCGAATCCAAGGCCCGCGAAATTCTCCACCGCGCCGAGCAGGACGCTGCTACCCGCGTCAAAGAAGCGGACCTGGAAATCAAAACCAAGGCCCTGGAAACCAAGGCCCAAACCGAGAAGGAATTGAACCGATTCCGCGAGGAACTGCGCGACCGCGAACGCACGCTCGACAAGCGGCACGACGCCTTGGAGCAACAAGGCGAGGACCTGCGCAAACAAGAACGCATGGTCGAGCAAACCCAGCGCAAGTTGGCCGAGCGGTTGGAAGAAGCCAACCGCCGCGGCGAAGAAATGGCCAAAGTACTCGACATGCAGCGGCAAACCCTGCACCATATTAGTGGCCTTGATAAAGACGAAGCCACCAAGCGGTTGCTCACCATGTTGCAGGACGAGCTCCAGCAGGAAGCGGGGAGCATGATCCTCCGGCACGAGAAAAAGCTGGCCGAAACCTGCCAGAGCAAAGCCCGCGAAATGTTGCTAGTCGCCCTCCAGCGGTACGCCGCCGCGCACACCGCCGAGGCCACCACCAGCACCGTGGGCATTCCCAACGACGAAATGAAAGGCCGTATCATCGGCCGCGAAGGACGCAACATCCGCGCCTTTGAGAAAGCCACCGGCGTGGACGTGATTATCGACGACACGCCGGGGGTGGTGATAGTCAGCGGCTTTGACCCGGTGCGGCGTGAGGTGGCCCGCCAGTCGCTCAACACGCTCATCGCCGACGGGCGCATCCATCCTTCCCGCATCGAGGAAGTGGTCGGCGAGACGCAAAAGGAAATCGACGAATTCATCCGCCGCCAGGGTGAAGAAGCGGCCCAAGAGGTGGACGTGCACGGTCTGCATCCCAAGATCATTCAACTCCTCGGGCGGCTGCACTTCCGCACCAGCTACAGCCAAAACGTGCTGCGCCATTCGGTGGAAGTGGCTTTTGTGTCGGGGATGCTGGCCGAGATGATTGGCCTGGACGGCACACTGGCCCGCCGCTGCGGCCTATTGCACGATATCGGCAAGGCCGCCGACCATGAAATGGAGGGCGGCCATCCCAAGATCGGCGCCGACTTGCTCAAACGCCACGGCGAAGGCCCCGAAGTGGTCCACGCCGCGTTTGGGCACCACGATGAGATCGTGACCGAGCACCCCTACACCATGCTGGTGGCCACGGGCGACGCGTGCAGCGCCTCGCGTCCCGGCGCCCGGCGGGAAACCCTGGAACGGTACATCAAGCGCATGGAAGAGCTGGAGTCCATCGCCAGCAGCTTTCCCGGCGTTGAGCAAGCCTTTGCCATTCAGGCCGGACGCGAACTGCGGGTAATCGCCAACGCCCAGGAAACTAACGACGCAAAGGCCGCCAAGATCTGCCGCGACATCGCCAAGGCATTCGAGGAGCGTCTGACCTACCCCGGCGAAATCAAAGTGACCGTGGTCCGCGAGTCCCGGTTCACCGAAATGGCGCGGTAACGCGGGTGCTGCGACTTATAAATCGATACGCCTCGTCGTCGATAGAAAAGGCAAGCGATCGATAGCTAAATCCGGTCGGCCCCCATGCCGGGACGCGGCGAAACCGCAAGCGATGGCGTTTGCGGTTTCGCCACATCTAGAGCGCATTTTAGCTAGCTGTAGATGCTAGCAGTTTTCCCCAAGTCGCGGAGCTTGTGTCAGAATGACCTGCTTCTTTCAGGCTGGGGAGGCGGT
>JAANMV010001991.1_pt1 | contig 21060 bp, 19 predicted proteins | sample 7279661 | NCBI WGS metagenome assembly JAANMV01 (sample SAMN14094540, study PRJNA606508) | bioreactor metagenome | isolation source: A lab-scale SPAN reactor treating ammonium-rich wastewater day 121 | place: Ireland: Galway | collected 2017-05-16
GGCGCTGCTTTGCTCCACACAGTCGGGGTGCTGGGCGAGCCGTTGCCGGCCCAGGTCGCGCAGGGCGTCGAGCGACATCACATCGGGGTCGTCCAGGTCGCGCAGGCCTTTCATGTCGAACACGACGATCTTGCGCAGCAGGGGCAATTGCTCGCGCACCTCCAGCGCCTTGTCGAGCTGTTCGTCGTCTTCCACGAACAGCACGCGCGTGGCCGAGTCTTCGCACAGGTAGTGCACCTGCGAAGCCGCGTCGGTGGGGTAGATGCCGTTGGATACCGCGCCGCAGCTCAGCACTGCCACGTCGGCCAGCACCCACTCGACCACGGTGTTGGCCAGAATGGATGCGGTCTGGCCCGGCTCCAGACCCAGCGCCTGCAGGCCGGCGGCCAGTTCGTGCACGGCCTCGCCGGTCTGGCGCCAGCTCCAGCTTTTCCAGATGCCCAGTTTTTTCTGCCGCATCCACACCTGGTCGCCGCGCAGTGTCACGGCGTTCCAGAACATGGCGGGAATGGTCTCGCCGGGAACGACATCAGCGCGCCCGGGCTGGATATGGCTCAAGTCCCACAAGTTGCTCATTGCTTCACCGCCATGTCTTTTTCTTTTTCCAGCGCCGCTCGCCGCGCACGCCGGTTTCCTTCATGCCGAGGTAGAACTCCTTGATGTCCTCCTTCTCGCGCAGGCGCTCGCAGGTGTCCTCCATGACGATGCGGCCGTTCTCCAGCACGTAGCCGTAGTCCGAGGCGTTAAGCGCCATGTTGGCGTTCTGCTCGACCAGCAGGATGGTGGTGCCGCGCTCGCGGTTGATGCGCACCACGATCTCGAAGATTTCCTTGGTGAGCTTCGGGCTCAGGCCCAGGCTGGGCTCGTCGAGCAGGATCAGGGCCGGGTTGGCCATCAGCGCACGCGAGATGGCCAGCATCTGCTGCTGCCCGCCCGACAGCAGCCCGGCATCCTGCTGTGCGCGCTCTTTCAGGATGGGGAAGTAGCCGTACACCATCTCCATGTCGCGTGCCACGCCATCGCGGTCCTTGCGGGTGTAGGCCCCCATCAGCAGGTTGTCGTGCACCGACAGCAGCGGAAACACCTCGCGTCCCTCGGGCACATGCAGCAGACCCTGCTGCACGATGAAAGCCGGGTCTTTCGCCGTGATGTCCTGGCCCTTGAACTCGACCGAGCCCTTGCGCGGATCGAGAATGCCCGAGATGGTCTTGAGAATGGTGGACTTGCCGGCGCCGTTGGAGCCCAGCACGGTGGCGATCTCGCCTTTTCGCACCTTCAGGCTCACGCCCCGGATGGCCTTGATGGGGCCATACGAGCTTTCCACGTTCAGCAGCTTCAGCATGGGGGCCTGGGCCCCGTCGTCGCGGTCGGTCAGCGTGCTCATGCGGCCCTCCGCAGCGAAGAGACATCGTCCACGGTGCCCAGGTAGGCCTCGATGACGGCCGGGTCGTTCTGCACCTCGCGCGGCGTGCCCATGGCCAGCACCTCGCCCTGGTTCATGGCCAGCACACGGTCAGACACCTTGGACACCAGAGACATGTCGTGCTCCACCATCAACACGGTAATGCCCAGCTCCTGCTGGATGTCCTGGATCCAGAAGGCCATGTCGTCGGTTTCTTCCACATTCAGGCCGCTCGAAGGCTCGTCGAGCAGCAGCAGCTTGGGCTCGGTACACAGCGCGCGCGCCAGTTCCACCACCTTGCGCACGCCATAGGGCAGGCCCGCCACCATGGTGTCGCGGTAGTGCTGCAGGTGCAGCAGGTCGATCACTTCCTCGGCCTTCAGGCGCGCCTGCAACTCGGCCTCGCGTGCGGCGGGGGTGAAGAACATGTCGCGCAAAAAGCCCGTCTGGCGGTGGGTGTGCCGGCCGATCAGCAGGTTGTGCAACACGGTGGCGTGCTCGAACAGTTCGATGTTCTGGAAGGTGCGCGCAATGCCCAGCGCGGCAATGGCGTGCGGGGGCTGGTCGGTGAGCTTCTTGCCCAGGTAGTCGATCTCGCCCGTGGTGGGGGTGTAGATGCGGCTGATGAGGTTGAACACCGTGGTCTTGCCCGCGCCGTTGGGCCCGATGAGCGTAAAGACTTCGCCTTCGCGCACATCGAAGCTGACATTGTTGACGGCCAGCACGCCGCCAAAGCGCACGCTGAGGTCGCGGGCGGAAAGGATGGTGGTGGTCATTTCAGGCGGTCCGATTTCTGGAACGATTTCTGCCGCTTGAACATGCCCTTGCGGTAGAACGGAAAGAGTTGCAGGTAGGCGCGAATCTTGAGCCAGCGGCCATACAGGCCCATGGGCTCGAACAGCACGAAACCAATCAGCACCAGGCCATACACGGCGGCCTGCAGGCCGGGCGCCTGGCCAATGACGGCGGGCAGGTAGTCCTTCACCATGCTGATGGCCTGCGGCATGGTGATGAGGAATATGGCACCGAGGAACACGCCATGCACCGAGCCCAGGCCGCCAATCACGATCATCAGCAGCAGGTCGATGGACTGCAGAATGTTGAACTGCTCGGGCGAGATGAACTGGAGCTTGTGCGCATACAGCGCGCCGGCAATGCCCGCCAGCGCCGCCGACAGCGCGAACGACAGGGTCTTGTAGCGCGCCAGGTGAATGCCCATGCTCTGCGCCGAGATCTCCGAGTCGCGGATGGCCACAAAGGCCCGCCCGGTGGGCGCGCGCAGCAGATTCAGCAGGCCCAGCGTGGCGGCCACGGTGATGACCAGGCAGAGAAAATAGAACGCCTCGCCGCTGGAAACCGTCCAGCCGAACATTGAGGGGGCCTTGATGTGCAGGCCCGCGTTGCCGCCCGTCACCGACTCCCAGCGCGCGAACACTTCTTCGATGATGAAGCCGAACGACAGCGTGGCCATGCCCAGGTAGATGCCCTTGACGCGCAGCGCGGGCAGCCCCACCACCAGCCCCATGGCCGCCGAGAGCCCGGCGGCGCAGGCCAGCGCAATGGGGAAGGGCCAGCCCGCGTTGGTGAGCACGGCCTGCGCATAGGCGCCCACGCCCAGAAAAGCCGCGTGGCCCAGCGAGAACAGCCCGGTGAAGCCCGCCAGCAGCATCAGGCCCAGCCCGGCAATGGCATAGATGAGCACGAAGGTCAGCTGCGCCAGCCAGTATTCGGCAAACAGCCAGGGGGCGGCCAGCAGCAGCAGTGCCAGCAGGCTGTACCAGAAGACATGGCCGGGGTGCTTGGCAAGACGGATGTCCTGCCGGTAGTCGGTTTTGAAGATGAAACGCATGGTGTGTGGGCCCCGTCAGACTTTCTTGCGGAGCTTTTCGCCGAACAGCCCGCTGGGCTTGACCATCAGCATGATCAGCACCACCACATAGGCGGCCACGTCCTTGAAACCATCGGGCAGGTAAAAGCCCGAAAACGATTCGACCAGGCCGATCACCAGCCCGCCCACGATGGCGCCGGGCAGGCTGCTGAAGCCTCCCACCACGGCAGCCGGAAAGGCCTTGAGTCCGATGAACCCCATGTTGGCGTGCACGAAAGTGATGGGCGCCAGCAGCAGCCCGGCAATGGCGGCCACGGCGGCTGCCAACCCCCACACCAGGCCGTTGAGCCGCTGTACCGGAATGCCCATGTAGTAGGCCGCCAGCTGGTTTTGCGACGAGGCCTGCATGGCAATGCCCAGCTTGCTGTACTTGAACAGCACGAACAACAGGGCGCACAGCACGGCCGTGGCGGCAATGATCACGAACTGCTCGACGTTGATGACCAGGGTGCCCAGCGTCCAGATCTCGTCCTTGTAGGGCACGGGCAGCACATAGGTCTCGGTGCCGATGCCCGGAATCATGGTGATCAGTCCGCGCGCCGTGTAGCCCACGCCGATGGTCAGCATCACGATGGAAAACGCCGGCTGGCCCAGGATGGGGCGGATGACGGCGCGCTCGAGCGCCATGCCAAACAGCGCCATGCCCGCGATGGCGCTGAGAATGGCCAGCCAGAACGGGAAACCCATCAGCGTCATGCATGCCAGGCCGCCAAAGGCGCCCAGCATCATCAGCTCGCCCTGCGCGAAGCTCACGGTTTCGGTGCCTTTGTAGATCAGCACGAACCCCAGCGCGATGAGGCCGTAGATGCAGCCTTGCGAAATACCGCTGATCATCAACTGCAAGAATTGCACGCCGTTGTCCCCTTGGTTTTTGGTGTGGTGTCCGGGTTTATAACGGCGCACCCCCTGCTTGTCGCTAAGGGTTTTCCGGCGAGGGTTTCCCGCAAGTGTCCCGCGCGGGACACCTTGGGCAGGGCGTCAGTCGAGCCCGAAGCGCTCGCGCAGGGCCGCGCCAAACGCGGCCGTGCCGCTGAGCGAGAGGGTCACGGTGTGCCGCGTTTGGCCGTCGGCGCCGGGGGTCACGGTGATGCGCCCGCTGGTCTCGTCGAAGTGCCACTGGTCGGGTGCTGCGCCCTCGTGCAGGGTCTGCAGATCGAAATCCCATTCGCCGCCCTCATCGAGCGGCGCGCGCTGCCCGGCAAACGCGCGGTGGGCCCAGCACAGCACGTTTTCGAGTTCGGCGCGCAGCGCGGGCAGGTGCGCGGGCGTGACCGAGGCCATGGCGTCCCAGGTGCCGACGCCATCGTCGTCTTCGCTGTAGTCAAAATCGAGGTATTGCAGGGGCATGGACAGTGCGGGACAGGGCAGGAACGCTGCATTGTCCGGCAGAGTGCGCCCCCTGCCCACCATCGCATGCCAGGAGCAAAAACATGAATGAAGAGACCACTGTTCTGCAAGTGCAGGGCCTGGGTTTCAGCCACCCCCAGCAGCCGGTGTTTGCCGGCTGGTCAGCCCGTGTGGGCCCGGGCGCCACGCTGGTGCAGGGCGGTGAGAGCAGTGGCAAAACCACGCTTTTGCGCCTGCTGGCTGGAGCCCTGGCGCCCGCGCAGGGCCAACTGGAGCTGAATGGCACGGCGCTGGCCCAGGCGCCCGAGGCCTACCGCCGCCAGGTGTTCTGGATGGACCCGCGCTCGGACGCCCTGGATGCGCTGACGGTGCGTGCCTGGCTGCAAACCCTGCCCGCGCAGCATGCCGCCTGGGACGCTGCAGCACTGGCCGCGCATGTGCAGGGCTGGGGGCTGGAAGAGCACCTGGACAAGGGCTTCTACATGCTCTCCACCGGCAGCAAGCGCAAGGTGCTGATGGCGGCGGCGCTGGCCTCGGGCGCGCCGCTCACATTGATTGACGAGCCCGTGGCGGGGCTGGACCATGGCTCGGTGCGCTATCTGTGCCAGGCGCTTGCCGCCACCAGCGCAGCGCGGCCCGGCCGGGCCATCGTGGTGGCGCACTACGAGCCTTTGGCGGGCGTGCCCTGGGGCGCGGTGATCGAGCTGCCGGAGCTGGGCTGAACCTGGAAACGGCGCGGCTTGATCGACGTGCGGAACCGGAGGCTGAGGGCGGTGAATACGTTGCTGAAGAATTTGGCGGGGCGGGGGAGAGAGAAGGGGGTAAGCCGCAACCGTAGAAAAAGTCCCAGGTTGGCTGGCGCACATCGACCCTGAGGAATCGGTCAGGTTTTCAGGCCCACCGGCGGCACTGCAGCGATTGCTGCCCTACAGCCGCCGCGGCCGAACTCGCGCTGTCAGCCCCCTAGCAGTCACTGACGTACTCGGTCCATGGCCGCAGAAAACAGCAGCATCAAACTAGGCAACCTATTGAGAGAACGCTGAGGCGTGTCACTTGCCTGCAGTTTTCTGTTGAGCCCGTATCGCCTGATATGTCTCCTTCAGGAGGTCGGAATGCCGCTCTGTATACAGGTTGCAGATTCGCTCGGCCTCTTCCACGTGACCGTTCTCAGCAAGTCCATTTACGCAACGCACAACGTCTTCTCGCCGATAGTCAGGCAAGAACGATGTAAGTGCCGCCTGAAAGACACGCGCCACCTCCTTCGGGTATTGGTCTACGAGCCGGGCCATTTCCTCAAGGAGAACATATCCGTGATGGTGGCGCTGGGCATATGGGGCCGCAGACTCCCACACCTCGACCATGGGGGAGTTCAAGTCATTCAAGAAGACGGCCAGCAAGCTGAGCGAGGAACGGAGCTCCGAGAAATCACCGCCATCCCCTCGGATTCGCGCTTCGACCCGACGCCAGAACTCCAAGACCTTAGGCCCGTGAGGGCTGGCTTTGTGGCCCTCTCTCGGTCTCAGGGTCCAAAAGAACCAACTGAGATGGGGCAGTGCAGTCCGGTCAAGAGAGTTAACGAGTGAAGCCAGTAGACCATCATGCTCAAAGGTCTCCAGTCCTTTCAGGTATGCGACACCAACAAACTCAACAGCTCGTGTCGAGACTTGGCCCGGGAGTCCATCCGCAACAATCATCTTTCTCAAATGGCCGGCAGCCGCGAGCTGTCGGTACAGCCAGTCGTGCAGGTAGGACTGATACGAGAATCCCTGCGCAGCGCAACGCCACGAGGACTCGTCAGTGAGCGAGAAGATTCGGTCGATGTTCGCTTCAGTCCACTCAGCGTTCAAGTAGTGGAAATTGACGCAGTACATCCCTGCGAGAGCGGAGAAGTCGGGATTGTCTCCAGACGTGCTGCTGGCGAGCTCTGCATCCAACACCGGGCCCACGCGAGTCCAGCTCTCTTCCTTCGCCTTGGTGTCGACTTCCTGCCGGCGCATTGCAAGCGCGACATGGATGAAGGCCTCAAGTGCGCGGCCCCTAGGAGAGTTGATAGCGTGCGAGACAGCGTCATCCACTTCGACGCGCCGTTCTGGTGACAGTTTTGCCAGTACCTGCTTCAGTATTTCTAGGCACCGTGGGAGAAGCGCGTAGGGCAAGGGCTGCTCACGCTTTGCGCCGGCCTTGAGCAAGTCTGCGATGTCGGTGACCACCCAGCGTACGGAAGGCTCCCATCCCTCAGCCGGCTCCTTCTTCAGTTCATGGGCGAAGCCGGGATTGCCAACGATTGACTCTATCAGTGCGACAACCGCTTCCCATGCAATGTCGCGTTTGTCATCGGCCCAGCGTTCCTTCAACCCCCTCAGCAGCCCATGCTGATAGGCTGGCAACTGGTCCTGGAACAGCTTGAAGTGCGCACTGAAGCCGTCTTCACTCGCACGCACTGCTGCCGAGATGGTGGCGGCAAATCCGCGATATGTTGGCCCGTCCCAAGCTCGTGGCTCAGGCCTAAAGCTCTTAAGCAGCTGTTCCAAATCTTCGCTGGATGCGGCAGCCAGGGCCTCTGTCGTGGTTGGGCTTCGCTCACCCACCCAACCACTGGTCGAATACGAATGGAAGTCTGGGTGTTCGCGTACTGGCCCCCAGCGATCAACGAGTGCCTTGTATTGAGCATCCAAGTCTGCATCACCAAGTCCAACGGCTGGATGCAGTAAGTCACGCTGATGCCCTTGGACCCACTCTTCTCGCCTAGCCTCATCCACCTTTTCGTCGTTGACCTGGTCGACCATTTCCAAGAACTGCTGTTTCTGTGGGGCGGAGAACTTGCTGAAGGCCTTCTTGATGAGCCAGAACACCTCATGCCAGTAGTTCACGTCGACGAACCATTCCGGCCGTGCGCACTTCCAAAACACCTGTCCAACGCTTCCGTAGTTCTCGCCACAAACGTAGATGCCGATGCGTACCGAGATCTGCGCTTCGCTTTCAAGCAGCGCCTCAACACAGGAGGTTGCAACGTCCGAGGGCTTCTCAGTCGCACCCAGCGCCGCATCACGCACAGCATCGACTAAAACTGAGCGATGGCTTTGTTCATGGCTGTCTTGCTCGTGCTCTTCAATCGCAGACCGCCAGATGTAGGAGTAGTTGTCTTCCTTGGCGCCGCCAATCGCCTCTATAAGGCGCGCGCAGAGCATCGCAACGGCTGTACCACCCCGACGCTCACCGAGCCTCCTCGCCGAGGCCTTGAGCGTGACGCCCAGCTGATAGGACCCCAGAACACCCTGTCGCTCCGCACTCATGTCTGCACCTCCAATGGCTTGGGCATCGTCAGCAAGGCAACAAGTGATTCAGCCATCTTCCAATGTGCAGGGTCTGGACTTTCCAACAGCCGGGGAAGCAACTTTTCGCTCAGTTCGCTCCCCACCATGTCAGCATTGAATCTACCGGTAAGCCAACTCTCCGCCATCTGAATATCGGCAGCCGAGATTGTGTTGAGCGGCAGTTGTGCCATGACGGTCGCCAGAGACCACCACGTCCGCCAGTTATCAAGCCGTCGCAGACACCCGTCCCGAGTCACCGCCCGAACAATTTCAATAATCTTGCCGGCCTGTGCGTCATTCGCAGCAGCGACGGCGTGCTCCAAGTACCGAAGCGCAGGCCACCCGTCAGCCTGGTACATCTTCTCCCCCTCGCTGGCAATGACCTTAACCTCCGGGCTATGTCGTGTGTCAAAAAAGCCAGCTGCAAGTAAGTCTTCAAACCAGCTGATGTCCTTTAAGGAATTGATGAAGTACATCGCAAGTTCGGGGTGATTCCTCACAAGCCGTAGCGCGGACTCCTTGGACGGCGTATCAGCAGTCGCGACGTACCTGTCGATACGCAACTCAAGGTCGAGTCGCGTTGGGTCGCGCACATCGAGCGCGGGCGCCCACGACTTGAAGACTTCGAGCAACTCCGCGTATCCCTTCTCGTCGATGCAATACGGTAGTACATGGACCCCGCACTGGTCTCTGTAGAAACGCTCAATGAAGCGAGTCTGAACATGCTCCGTGGAGCGGCAGGGATACAGAAGATAGTGGCGAGGCTCAACCACTTTGCTCTTCAACGACTCGTTTGAGCGAACAATATAGTCAAGCACTTCAAGCTCGGCCAGGCCGTATCCGACGAACAGAACTGTGTAGTTCCTGAACATTTCAGCCAAAAAGGCCTGCACTCGTTCGTCGGCGTAGTGCTCGATGTAGTCTTTCAGCGAAACCACCATGGAGCTCGTGTCCACGTAGCTTCCATGCAGGTGAATGACTGAACCGCGTTCCGCCAATAGGCTAGGAGTCAGCTGCTCTTTTCTGTAGTACTTTGGACGATTGACAGATGGACTCGTAGCGGTCGACTCAGTGCCGATGGCGGGCTCTGCGGAAGTCTCTGAGAGACCACCTTCGTCCAGCCAGCGGTCATAGTTGGTCGTGACAAAAGTTGGTCGGAGCTTAGTTAGCACTCGATACAGCTCCGCGCCATCATCGCGGGGTAGGCTGGGATGCAAGATGCCATCGAAATCAATTAGCAGGGCACTCTCTTCGGCCATTGCCCTTGCGATTGACAGAGTGCGGCGCGGGTCTCCTAGCGTTTTCAGCTGTTCCGCTTCGAGAAAGCTCAGCTTGTCGGCCTGCTGCAACGCGGAAACCACACCGTTCGCGAAGCCACGCCAGTCAGGGCTGCCGCAGAGCATTGAAGCGCCTGCTCCGACGAATACAACAAGCTCGCCGTGCTTGGCCGCGTCTTTAAGAATTTGGTCAGGTACTGGCCTCATCACGGCTTTGAGTACCTGTTGGTGGTTGCAGCCCGACGAGTGGTGCCATCGTTATGCCCGGTGGCCGGACCGCAGCGTCGCCCGTCGGCCACGGAAACGCAGGGGGCCTTTTTGCTGAGCCACAAGCGCAGGCAGACCGCGGCGATCTTGGTTATTGGCAAGGATGCTCCCGTATGAAGTCGTTATCGTTCTCACAGTATTGTCTGACAGTGTTTAGGCTTGTGCGACACCTGCCCTCAGGCCGTGGGTGATCGTCGTTTGGATGCCAGTTCCGGGCAGGTATCCCACAACCCTAAACAAACGCGGTCCCCAGCCCCGCCCCGCGCATCAGCCATCAATCCTCACCCCCGCCGCGCCGCCTCAATCGCCGCAATATCAATTTCCCCCATCCCCATCATCGCCTCGAACGCCCGCTGGGCCGCCGCGCGGTCCGGGTCGGCGATGGCGTCTGTGAGGGCGCGGGGCGTGATCTGCCAGGAGATGCCCCAGCGGTCCTTGCACCAGCCGCACGCGCTGGCCTGGCCGCCGTGGTTGATGATGGTGTTCCACAGGCGGTCGGTTTCAGCCTGGTCGTCGGTGGCGACCTGGAACGAGAAGGCCTCGCTGTGCTGGAACTCGGGGCCGCCGTTGAGACCGATGCAGGGGATGCCCATGATGGTGAACGCCACCGTCAGCACGTCGCCTTCTTTGCCAGCGGGGTAGTCGCCGGGCGCGCGGAAGATGGTTCCCACGGCGCTGTCGGGGAAGGTTTGCGCGTAGAACTGTGCGGCTTCCAGGGCCGTGCCGTCGTACCAGATACAGAGGGTGTTCTTGGGGGCCAAGGTCGTTCTCCTTTCAGGGCGGTGCCGCTCGGGGCATGGGTAGGGCCTACATGGCCTTGAACAGGTGGGCGTAGAGGCGGCTCACCGCGAGCGCCTCGGGCCTTTGGTGCAATGCCAGGTGCAGCCGCCCCGCCTCGTCGCGCGTGACGCTGGCGATGGCGCTGGCGCGCACCAGCGTGCCGCGGTGCACCTGCCAGAACTCGCGTGCGTCGAGCTGAGCCGCAAGCTCTTTCAAGGGCGTGCGGATCAGGTATTCGCGCCCGGCGGTGAGCACGCGAACGTATTTGTCGGCGGCCTCGAAGTAGAGCACCTCGGCAACGGGCACCAGGTGAATCTGGTTGCCGCTGCTGGCCTGGATGACGGTGAGAGGCGCCGGGGGTGAAGCCGGGGCGGGCGTGGCCACACCGGGCGCTGTCAGCAGGTGGCGCAGTTGTGCCATGGTTGCTTCGAAATCTGTAGCTGCTGGCGCTTGATGGGTAAGCGTTTGCTGCAGTTTTTGCACTGTTTTTTGCAGGCGCGCACTCTGCACGGGCTTGAGCAGGTAGTCCACTGCCTGGGCCTCGAAGGCCTGCACGGCGTACTGGTCGTAGGCGGTCACGAACACCAGGGCCGGGAAAGGCGTGTCTGCGGGCCAGGCGTCGGCCAGTTCGGCGGCGGCGTCCAGGCCGCTCTGGCCGGGCATGCGGATGTCGAAGAACAGCACCTCGGGCCGCAGGGCCAGGGCTTCACGTACGGCCGACAGGCCGTCGCCCACGGTGGCGACCACCTGCAAGGCAGGCCAGGCCTGGGCCAGCGCGTGCTGCAGGGCGGTGGCCAGCAGGGGTTCGTCTTCGGCAATCAGGGCGCGGGGCGTGGGGGCGGTCATGGTGTGACGGATTTCAAGGGAAAAGTGACAGTAGCGCTTGTTCCACCTGCGCTGGCAGCTATCAAATCAAGAGTGGCTGTGGTGCCGTACAGCGTGGCCAGGCGTTCGCGCACCTGGGCCAGGCCGAAGTGGCTGCCGGGGGCGTCGCTGGCCGGTGGGGCCGTTGCCAGGCCTGCGCCGGTGTCGTGCACCTCCAGCACCAGCAGCGGGCCCGCCGGGCCAGGCCGAGTGCTGGCGTGCACGGTGATGCGGCCGCCCTGCACCTGGGGCTCCAGCCCGTGGCGGATGGCGTTTTCCACCAGCGGCTGCAACAGCAGTGGCGGCACGTCCACGCCGCGCAGGCCCTCGGGCAGGTCGAGCTGATAGGCCAGGCGCGGGCCCATGCGCACGGCCATGAGTTCGAGGTAGTCGCGCAGGCGCCCGAACTCGTCGGCCAGCGGGTGCGTGGTGGCGCGCGATGCGCTCAGCGTGGCGCGCAGGTAGGCGATCAGGTGGTCCAGCATGGCCTGGGCGCGCGGCGGGTCGGTGGCGACCAGCACGCGCAGGTTGGCCAGGGTGTTGAACAGCATGTGCGGTTCAAGCTGGGCTTCGAGCAGCTTGAGGCGTGCCTCGGCGGCGTCGCGCTGGGCCTGGGCCATGTGGGCCTGCAAGTGACGGGCCTGGCCCTGGCTGTAGAAAAAGAACGACATGCCCGCGCCGGCCGCGATGGTGATGACCAGGGCCGACATCGCGCCATGCTGGTGCGGCAGGTGCTGCGTGCTGCCGCTGTAGGCGTTGCCAATGACCGAGCCCAGCACGTACCCCGTGGCAATGCCCGCAGCGATGAGCACGCCCCCGCGCCAGCCGTGGGGCCAGCCGGTGCCCGGTGCGAGCAGCACCCGGCCCAGGTCGATCACCAGCCACGACACCAGGCCGATGCCCAGTGAGTAGGCCAGTTGCACGTCCCAGGCGCCCTGGCCGGACACGGTGAGGGCCAGCGCGATGGCGCAGCAGAACGCGGCGGTGGTCAATCCGTGGCGCAGGAGGGTGCGGGCGTCGAAATGCGGCATGGGGTGTGTAGGGCTGCCATTGTGCGGCAGCCCTGCAAGATCAGTGGGGTTGCTGGCGCTGCAGCGCGGCGCGTTCGCGCTCGAGCAACTGGCTGTAGATCGAGCCGCCGGGCATGGCCAGCCACACCGCCGCGCCGTGGATCAGCAAACCCAGGCCCCAGCCGAGGGCCGGGTAAATGGCCCAGGCATGGCCACTGCGGGATGAGACGAAGGCCAGAAACAGGTTGACCAGTACGTAGACGCCGGCATGGGTGTACCAGCCCAGCTTGGCGCCAGCGCGTTTGCGGGCCAGGCGTTCGAGTTGTTCGGGCTGGGAGGGCAGGGTGGGGTGCATGGTGCTTCCTTTCAATGGGTTCGTGCCGGGGCATGGTGGGCGCTGCGGGCCAGGCGCCACAGGCGCGCTGCACGCAGGGCGAACAGGCCGCTGAATGCGCCATACAGCGCGGCCACCTGCAGCGCAAAGCCGGCTTCGCGGGCCAGGGCGGGTTGCAGGGCCAGTTCCATGTTCACGGCATAGCGGGTGAAGAAAAGGGCCACGATCAGCAGCAGCGGCACGGCGCTGCCGGGCAGGTCGAAGTGCCGGGAGGCTGCGTGGTAGCGGGTGGCCGCAGGCGGCCGGGGGCGCAGCCACAAGCCCAGGCCCACCAGGCTGGTGCAGGCCAGCACCCATGCGGCTGCCAGGCCCGGCGCAGGGGTGCTGCCGAACGCAGCCGCAAGGCTGAAGATGGAGAACGCGGCCATGCCCAGCGGCAGGGCGAACACACGGCGCAGGCCCACGGTGCGCTGGCGCATCTGGCTGGCGCCCAGTGCCAGCAGCGCGGCCAGCAGGCCCCAGACCCACAAGGGTGTTCGCTGGACGATGGTGACCAGCATCTCGGGCTGGTGGGTGATGATGTGCAGCAGCATGGCGGGGCGGTGGCAGGAGGGTGATGGCCGCACTGTGCCCGGTGCCTGCGCGCCCCGCCACCGGCTTGCGACGAAATGCCGCCCCCCGGCGCCGAAGGTTGCTCTGGCGGCGCCAGCGGCGGGTGCAGGGGCTTTCTAGAATGCAGCCATGCAACAAAAAGTGCGTTCGCGCAGCCCCAAAATCATCGCGGGCGCTCTGGTGCTGGCCCTGGCGGCCGGTGCCGCGTGGTGGTGGCAGGCCCGGCAGGCGGCCCAGGCGCCGCAGTACCGCATGGCGGCCATCGAGCGGGGCAGCCTGGCGGCGTCGGTGTCGGCGTCGGGGCAGGTCATGCCGGTCACGCAGGTGTCGGTGGGCAGCCAGGTGTCGGGGCAGATCCGCGAGCTGTATGCGGACTTCAATTCCGAGGTGAAAGCGGGCCAGCTCATTGCCCAGATCGACCCGCAGCTCATTGAATTCCAGGTGCGCCAGGCCCAGGCCGACCGCGAGGCCGCGCTGTCGCAGGTGCTCGTTGCGCAGGCCAACGTGCTGGCGAGCCAGGCGGCCGTCTCGCGCGCGCAGGTGGACCTGGCCGAGGCGCGGCGCGACCTGGAGCGCAAGGCCGACCTGGTGGCCAGGGGCTTCATTGCGCAAAGCGAGGCCGAGCGCGCGCAGGCCCTGGTCAACACCAGCACCGAGGCGCTGCGCGGCGCCCAGGCCCAGGCCGCCGTGACGGCCGCGCAGGTGCAGGCTGCGCAGGCCAGCGTGAAGCAGCGCGAGGCCGCGCTGGCGCAGGCCCAGACGAACCTCTCGCGCACGCGCATCACCTCGCCGGTGGATGGCATCGTCATCAAGCGCACGGTGGAGCGCGGCCAGACGGTGGCCGCCAGCCTGCAGGCGCCCGAGCTGTTCGTGATTGCGCAGAACCTGCGCGACATGCGCGTGGAGGTGAGCGTGGACGAAACCGACGTGGGCCGCATCCAGCCCGGGCAGAAGGCCAGCTTCACGGTGGATGCCTTTCCGGGCCAGACCTTCGAGGGCCGGGTGGACCAGGTGCGCAAGGCGGCCATTGCGGCCAACAACGTGGTCACCTATGTGGCGGCGGTCCATTTTGCCAACCGCGACGGCCGCCTGCTGCCCGGCATGACGGCGAACGTGCGCATCGTGACCGACGCGCGCGAGAACGTGCTCAAGCTGCCCAATGCCGCGCTGCGCATGCGCATTGCCGGGGTGGAGCCGCCTGCGGACAATGCATCGAATGCTACCAAATCAAGAGCTGGTAGCGCAGGTGGTACGGGCGCTGGAGGCCAAAAAGGCTCTGAATCGTCTGCGCCGCCCACCACCCGTGGGCGCGTGTATGTGCGAAGCGACGACGGCCCGGTGCGCGCCGTGAACGTGCGCCTGGGCCTGACCGATGGCAGCCACACCGAACTGGTGCTGCCCGCGGATGGCGCCGCGCCGCTGGTCGAGGGCCAGCAGGTCATCACCGGCGTGACGACACCCGCTGCTGCGGCCCCGGCGCGTGCCAATGCACCCCGGCTGGCATTTTGACGACCCCCTCCCATGGCCCCCCCGCTGATCGACGCGCAAGCGCTCACCAAGACCTACACCATGGGTGACCAGACCGTGCACGCGCTGCGCGGCGTGTCGCTGCGCATCGAGGCGGGCGAGTTTGTCGCCATCATGGGCGCCTCGGGCTCGGGCAAGTCCACGCTGATGAACATTCTGGGGTGCCTCGACCAGCCCGCCAGCGGCAGTTACTTGCTGGCGGGCGAGGCGGTGCAGCACCTGGCGCCCGATGCGCTGGCCGCCGTGCGCAACCAGCGCATCGGCTTCGTGTTCCAGCAGTTCAACCTGCTGGCGCGCACCAGCGCGCTCGAAAACGTCGAACTGCCCCTGGTCTATGCCGGGGTGAAGGCGCCCGAGCGCCGCGCGCGCGCCCTGGCTGCCCTGCAGCGCGTGGGCCTGGCCGAGCGCGCCGCGCACACCCCTGCCGAGCTGTCGGGCGGGCAGCAGCAGCGCGTGGCGATTGCGCGTGCGCTGGTCAACCAGCCGCAGCTCATCCTGGCCGACGAGCCCACGGGCGCACTCGACTCGCACACCTCCGAAGACATCATGCGGCTGCTGGCGCAGCTCAATGCGCAAGGCATGACGGTGGTGCTGGTCACCCATGAAAACGAGGTGGCCGCCTGGGCACGGCGGCGTATCGTGTTCCGCGACGGGGCCATTCTGGAAGACGTGGCCCAGCCCGGCATTGCCGCGCCCGTGCAGGGGGAGGGCGCATGAACCTCGCCGCCGCGCTGCGTGCCGCCCTGCGCGCACTCACCACCCACCTGCTGCGCAGCCTGCTGACCATGCTGGGCATCATCATCGGCGTGGCCGCCGTCATCACCATGGTGGCCGTGGGCCGGGGTGCCACGGAGCGCGTGCAGGAGCAGATGAAGGGCCTGGGTTCGAACATCATGCTGGTGGTGCCCGGCAGCCTGAGCGCCGCCGGGGTGCGCTACGGCGCGCAGACGCGCTCGCGCTTCACCGAAGAAGACGCCGAGGCCATTGCCCGGGAGGTGCCCGAGGTACAGGTGGCCGCGCCCTCGTCGCGCACCACCGCGCAGGCCGTGGCACAGAACGCCAACTGGAACACCACCATTTTTGGCACCACCAACGATTACCTGGAGGCGCGCGAATGGCCGCTGGCGGCGGGCCGCCTGTTCGAGGCGGCCGAGCAGCAGGGCTCGGCCAAGGTGGCCTGGCTGGGCCAGACGGTGGCGCGCGAGCTGTTTGCCGACGACGACCCGCTGGGCCAGATGGTGCGTGTGCGCGGCGTGCCCTTCATGGTGGTGGGCGTGCTGGCCGCCAAGGGACAAAATGCCGTGGGGCAGGACCAGGACGATATCGTCATCGTGCCCATGTCCACCTTCCGCAACCGCATCTGGAATGCCGGCGGCAATGTGCGGCGCATCTGGTCTATCCATGTGAAGGTGCGCCAGGGCGCGGACATGGCGCGGGCCGAAGAGGCCATGCGCACCCTGCTGCGCCAGCGCCTGAAGGTGCCCGAGGGCGGGGACGACACTTTCAGCGTTCGCAACCTCTCGGAGGTGCTGCAGGCGCAGGAAGAGTCGAGCCGTGTGATGACCGGCCTGCTGGCCGCCGTGGCGGGCGTGAGCCTGCTGGTGGGCGGCATCGGCATCATGAACATCATGCTGGTGAGCGTGACCGAGCGCACGCGCGAGATCGGCCTGCGCATGGCCGTGGGGGCGCGCGGGCGCGACATCCTGGCGCAGTTCCTCATCGAGGCCGTCACGCTCAGCCTGGCGGGTGGCGCCATCGGCATTGCGCTCGGGGCGCTGGCCACCTGGGCCGTGGGGCAGTTGGCGGGCTGGAGCGTGGCCATGGACCTGCCCGCCGTGCTGCTGGCCGTGGGGTTCTCGGGCTTGGTGGGCGTGTTCTTTGGCTATTACCCGGCCCGCCGGGCTGCGCGCCTGCTACCCATCGACGCCTTGCGGCATGAATGATGCGGAAGGGGAATGACAAATGATGCGCGGATAATCCGCGCTTTCGTTTGCCAACAAGGACGCGCGTGGACATTGTTTTGCTGGTCAAGGCCGCCATCATGGGCGTGGTCGAGGGCCTGACCGAATTTCTCCCCATCTCCTCCACCGGCCACCTGATTCTGGCCGGGGCCTTGCTGGGTTTTGATGATGCCAAGGCCAAGGTGTTCGACATCGCCATCCAGACCGGCGCCATCTTCGCTGTCATCCTGGTGTATTGGCAGAAAATTCGCGCCACGCTGGTCGCGCTGCCCAGCCAGCGGCAGGCGCAGCGCTTCGCGCTCAACGTGCTCATCGGCTTCTTTCCGGCGGTGCTGCTCGGGCTGTTGCTGGGCAAGGCCATCAAGGCGCATCTGTTCACGCCGGCGGTGGTGGCCAGCACCTTCATCATTGGCGGCTTCATCATTCTGTGGGCCGAGCGGCGCCCGCAGTCGGCCACTCGCATACACGAGGTGGACGACATGACCCCGCTCGATGCGCTCAAGGTGGGGCTGGTGCAGTGCCTGGCCATGGTGCCGGGCACCAGCCGCAGCGGCGCCACCATCATCGGCGGCATGCTGCTGGGCCTGTCGCGCAAGGCGGCCACCGACTATTCGTTCTTTCTGGCCATTCCCACGCTCATTGGCGCAGGGGTGTACAGCCTGTACAAGGAGCGCGCGCTGCTGGAGATGGCCGACCTGCCGATGTTCGGCGTGGGCCTGTTCTTTTCGTTCATCAGCGCCTGGCTGTGTGTGCGCTGGCTGCTGCGCTACATCAGCACGCACAGCTTTGTGCCGTTTGCTTGGTACCGCATCGTGTTTGGCATCGTGGTGCTGGTCAGCGCATGGACCGGCTGGATTCAGTGGAACGGTTGATAATGGTCCGCATGAAACGCACACACTTTCAGAAGACAGTCCCCGGGGCCGTGGCCCTGCTGCTGGTCCTGCCCGCGTGCGCCCTGGCGCAGTTGCGCCTGCCTCCACCACCACCCGACAGCCCGGACCACGGTTTTACCTGGTCGCTGGGGGCCTCGGTGGTCAACGGCCCCCGCTACGCCGGCAGTGCCGAACGCAGCACCGGCGTGCGACCCGTGATCGGGCTCGAGGTGGGGCGCTTCACGCTCAGCTCCGGTGGCGGCGGTTCCCTGCTCGATTTTGATCTGGATCCGCGCGACTCTGGCCTGACGGCACGGCTGTTCCAGCTGGACAACTTCCGCCTCAGCGGCGGGTTGCGCCTGGATGGCGGGCGCAAGGGTGCGGATGACCCCATCCTGCGCGGCCTGCCCGATGTGGAGCGCACGCTGCGCGGCCGCCTGAGCGCTATTTACGACTTCAACAAGCAAGCCTCGCTGCGCAGCACGCTTAGCCAGGATTTGCTGGACAAGCAGGGCGGGGCCACGCTGCAGACATCAGCGCGCTACGAGTTTCTGATCAGTTCACGCACCGAAATCGGTCTGGCGGCGGGCTTCACCCTGGCCGACAGCACCTACATGCGCAGCTACATGGGCGTGCCCACCAGTGCAGCGGGCGTGACGACCGCGCTGCCCGCCTACCGGCCCGGCGCCGGAATGCACAGCACCCATTTGGGGCTGGAGGTCAAGACCCTGGTGTCGGACCGCTGGGTGTTGTTTGGCGGCGTGGGCTACCAGCAACTGCGCGGTGATGCCCGCCGCAGCCCGCTGGCGGTCAAGCCCGACAGCTACAACGTCTCGATCGGCTTGGCCTACCGCTGCTGCAGATAATCAGCGCGAGCTGAGTGCCAGATCGCCCGGGTTGCGCAGCACGCGGAACTTGCCGCCCTGCTTGCCGGTGTACATGGCGGCATCGGCCAGCTTGAGCAGGCCCACGGCGTCGTTGCTGTCGGTGGGCGCGAGCGCATAGCCGATGGTCAGACCCACCTGAATGGTGTGCGTCTGCAGCGCGAACGGCGCGTGGAAGGCTTCCAGCAGCTTCTGGCCCATCTCGTGCGCCTGCTGCGGCGAGGTGAGCTGATCGGTCACCACCACGAATTCGTCTCCGCCCAGCCGGGCCACCATGTCGCTCTTGCGCACATGGCCCTGCAGGCGCCGGGCCACGGCCACCAGCAGGTCGTCGCCCACATCGTGGCCGTGCTGGTCGTTCACCGGCTTGAAACCGTCCAGGTCCATCACATAGACCGCCAGCAGATGATCCGGGTCGCAGTGGGCCAGGGCCTCGGTCAGTGCCAGGCCCAGGCCGCGGCGGTTGGGCAGGCCGGTGAGCGGGTCGGTGTGCGCCAGCGTCTGCATGGCGTCGCGCTCGGTGCGGGCGTTTTCGGCGGCGGTGCGCAGCGCCTTGGAATGCAGGCCCAGCACGCGCATGAACAGCAGCATGTCGAGCGTGGCGCCGAACTGGAACGAGTGCAGGGTCCAGAAGTTCACCGGCACCCAGCCCCGGATCACGCCGATCACCGTGGCCGTGGCGATGAAGTACACCAGCCAGGCCAGCAGCAGGGTGCCACCCACCGGGTCGCCCTGGCGCATGCGCCCCACGGCCCCCGGAATACCCATGAGCGCGGGCACCAGGCCCAGGATGCTGACGATGGCGGTGAGCACCTTGACATCGAAGGCATCGAGCGCGAACGCCACGGCCAGCAGCGCCGTGCCCGCCGCGCCCCAGCGCATGGTGCGCATCAGGCGGTGGTGCGGGTCGCCCGCCGCCAAGGCCTGGCCAATGAACAGGAAGGAGCCGCAGGTGGCCATGAGGGCCGCCAGCCCGCTGGCGTGCCGCTCCATCCAGAGGTTGTCCGTCCAGAGGTATTGCGCGCCCACGCCGAAGAACTGGAGCGAAAACAGAAGGCTGCCCGAGATCAGCAGCGCGTACTGTATGAACAGCGCATCGCGCAGGCTGACCCACTGCGCCAGGCTGTAGACCAGCAGACACAGCGCCAGACCGGTGAGCACCCCCTGCAGCATCTGCTCGTTCAGCGCGCGGCCCATCAACGCCGTGGGAGTGTTCAGGGTGATGGGCAGAATCATCGCGCCCTGTACCTGCACGCGCAGCAGCAGTTCGTAGCGCGCGCCGGGCTCCAGGTTCAGCACCATCGTGTGCGACCGGCTGAGCAGGGGCCGCTGGCTGAAGGGCTGGGTGTTGCCCAGCACAGCCTGCTGCACGATGCGCCCGCCGGTGGCCAGGGCTACGTCAATGCGGTTGATCGGTGCGTAGTCGATGTCCAGAATCCAGCGGCGATCGGAGCCTGGCGCCACGGCAAGGGGTGCGCGCAGCCACACGGCATCGGGCCGCACGCCCAGGGTGCCCTGCGTGGCTGGCATGGGGCTGAAGGCCGGGCCGCCGGACAGCAGTTCCTCGGCAGTGTGCCTGCGGTCGGGGTCCGATAGCATGGTGAGGGCAGGCCAGAGCAGGGTGACCGGCTGGCTTTCAGCGAGCACCAGCGGGGCCGGCTCGGCCCGCGCGCCACAGGCCAGCAACACGAGCCACAGGGCCAGCACCATGCGCAGCGCCACCGGCCACCCGGTGGTGGCGCCATGGCGCACAGGCCGCGGTGCAGGCGGAGGGAACATGGCGTACGGGAGCGTGGGGTGGAAGAGCGGGTTCGGGGCGGGGCGGTGTGAGAAAGTGTAAGAGAAATCGAAAAATCCGGCAGTGCTCCCGGTTGTGCAGCCTCTGCCGGCGCCGGTGTCAGCCCTGGCCCGCCACCGTGGCCAGGTTGAGCAGCGAGGCCTCGATGGCCGCAGCCGTGACCAGGGGCTTTTCCATGGGAAAGAGGTGGGTGCCGTCCAGCATGGTGATGCGGCCGTGGGTGAGCTGCTGCGTCAGCGCCATGCCCACCTGCTTCATTTCCACCGAGGCGCGCCCGCCGATGAAGGCTGCCGGGCAGCGCAGCGGGTGCTTGCGCAGCAGGCTGCCCAGGTGGTGGGGCATGGTGTTGTAGATGTCGGACTCCACGGCGCGGTCGAAGGCCAGCACGCGGCGGTCGTCTTCGTCATACAGGCCGTGGGTCACGTAGTCGCGCAGCACCTGCGGGTCCCAGCGGGCAAATGCCTTTTTCTTGCGAAAGTGTTCGTAGGCCTCTTCGGTGCTGGTCCAGCTGTTGCGGCGCATGCGGCTCACGCGCGCCGGCGAAAAGCTGCCAATCATCTGCGTGCGCTTGGCAGCGCCCACGGTGGTGGCGCGCCAGCCGCTGAGGATGGGCGAGTCGAGCATCAGCACGCCGCGCGCCAGTTCGGGGTGCCGCGACGCGGCCATCACACTCAGAATGCCGCCCAGCGAATGGCCCACCAGGTACACCGGACCGCCCGAGGCGCGCACCTGTTCGGCGGCAAACTCGGCCAGTTGCTCCACCAGGTGCGGCCAGTTGTCGGTGACGGGGAAGCGCGGGTCGTGGCCGAAACGGTCCACCGCGCTGACGTCAAAGCCGCGCTGGCGCAGGTGACTGAAGAGCACGCTGTAGGTGCCCGAGGGAAAGCTGTTGCCGTGGGAGAAAACGATCTTGTTCATGCAGG
>JAANMV010001994.1_pt1 | contig 21053 bp, 17 predicted proteins | sample 7279661 | NCBI WGS metagenome assembly JAANMV01 (sample SAMN14094540, study PRJNA606508) | bioreactor metagenome | isolation source: A lab-scale SPAN reactor treating ammonium-rich wastewater day 121 | place: Ireland: Galway | collected 2017-05-16
GTGATCAGCAACCCGTTTCAACGGGTTTCTTCGTATCAGACGCCGAATTCATTCGGCGGCTTCGGCTGCTGAAGCAGGTTGTCATGCCCGGCAATCGCATCTAAATCGAACCATAATTACATGATTAAGTAATTTACAAACCAAAAAAGGTAACAGTTCACCTGATGTGTCATTGCGAGTGCAGCGAAGCAATCCCCAAGGTGGCTCGTCATTTTTTGGAGATTCAAGCAACGTTGGGGATTGCTTCGGGGCTATCGCCCCTCGCAATGACAAAATAAGGTGAATTGTTATAATTCGAAGAAAAAACCCTAAAGATTTCTAAAACCTTTAGGTTTTGGGATCTCCAACCATCATTTATTGAACAAGTATGAATCAGCTAAGAAAATTCAATACCAACAAACTGACCAGAATTGACTGTCCAGTTTACAACAACGGTCGTATAGGTAGTGTAGTGAGGAGAGAAAACTTGGGCAGGATTTTGCACAAAACCGATCTTTGGCGATTCACGAACATCGGTGACAAAACCGAGATAATAATAATCCCGAATCGCATTCGCCGTTCTCCATTCCTTGTCAGTGAATGTAATGGCACCAGATGGCGCAGAAACACCTTTGATTTCAATCCTAAAATGATTTTCACTACCAAGTACGTCAAAATCATAGCCTACCCCATCATCGCGCCTATCCTGCAATTTACCAGCGAAGGGCGTCAAGCCGTCTCGTTGTCTAGCTATAAAAAATTCCTCTGCCAGTCTGCCAGTCGGGCCTCGCGGCACATAATCAGATTTTTCCTCTCTTTCCCTCTCTCTTTGTGAATCTTTGATCCCTGCCAGTGTGAAACGGAGTTCTTTTTCTACTTTTAGACGATTGGCAGGTTCAATAATATCTTTGATGATTGCGTATAGAGCACTTTCACTCAATTCATCAAAGGCTAACATGACTTGCCGACGACTCGGTCTAAGTTGACGTTGATACCAGCCTTTGCGATTATTATCATAATATGGATCAAACTCATCACGCCAATTTTTTATTGAATTCGGCTTTACTCCCAATATACTGGCAATATCATTGAATGCTTGTCTATAAGATTGAAAACCGAGCCTTGAAAGCCCTGTCTCTCCATACTTGGATAGATAAAAGGCTACAATCATGGCAAGTTCATTCTCTGGTTTCATGGTTTTCTTGTAATTTTGATTAATACATAATTTCGTGGTAACAGTTCACCTGATATGTCATTGCGAGGGCGACCACAGGTCGCATGGCGAAGCAATCTGCAAGGTTGTTCGTCAATTTTGCGGTTGTTAATCGGCATTGGGGATTGCTTCGGGGCTATCGCCCCTCGCAATGACAAAATAAGGTGAATTGTTACATTTCGTGAAACGTTTGGACGATTCTATTGTACCCCGATTCCAGAGGAACAGGAAGTTGGGCGCGGGCTGGATGTCTCTCCATCAGGCGCGGGGCAGGCCAGCCAAGGCCTCCGCCAGCAGCGCCCGCGTCAACGCCTTGGGATCCCAATCGAGGGCGGCGGCGCCCGTGGGCAGGGGGCCGACGCAGGCCGGGCAGCCATGCCGACAGGGGCAGCGGTCAATGGCCTCGGCGGCAGCCAGCAAGAGCTGCGACTGTAATTCGTACAGCCGCTCGGCCAGCCCGATGCCCGCGGGCACACGATCGTAGAGGAGGAGGGTGGGCAGGCCGGTGTGCGCGGCCTCTGGCTCCACCTGCACGCCCAGATCGCCAGGATCGCACATCAAAAAGAGGGGCGCCAGGTGGCCGAGGAGATGGGCCAGCCCGCCCAGGCCGGAGCGCAGGCGCACGCCCTGTTCGGCGCGGCGATGGCAGGGCCGGCACAGGGTGCGCAGGTTGGCCAACTGGTTGGCGGCGAGATAGGCCTCGTTCTGGCCGGGGCGGTAGCCAAAGCTGCGAAAGGGGCGGATGTGGTGGACGTCGTGCTGGCGCCCGGCCCGTTCGGGCGCGCCGCACTGCGTGCAGCGATAGCCATCGCGGGCGCGGGCCAGATCGCGCTGCTCGGCCCAGTTGGGGCCGTACTCGTTGGCGTCGCTCTGCCACAGCCCCTGCGCCCGCAGCCGCGCCACCAGGGCGGGGGCAAAGCTGAGCCAGTAGCCGCTGGTTTGCAGCACACTTTCCGGCAGATCGATCTCGCCGTAGCCCAGGGTTTCGTGCGTCCAGCGCTTGACGCGGCGGTAGCCCACGGCCTGCGCGCGCACCTCCAGGTCGCCGTAGCCTTTTAGCAGGTCGCCTGCGCGTGTTTCCTGATGCACGGCCAGCACAGTCACCTCGACCACAGTGCTGGCTTCGGTGTAATAATCGGCCTCGATCGGTTGCACGAAGGCATGGCCCCCCTGCCAGTCCAAGGCCTCGACCAGATAGGTCTGGCCTTCGTGCAGGTAGATGGCGCCGGTGTGCAGCCACTGCGCCGCGGCCTCTCGCTCCAGTTGGCCGATGATCTGCGGGGCCGCGGCCGCGGCGCGCTGGGTGATGAGGATGGGGTCGGCATCGGCGGCGCGCAGGCTGATGGCCGCCGCCGGATAGGCGGAGTCGGTCCAGTACCAGCGTCCGCTGGCCTGCTGCACTTCCCCCTGCGCGGCCAGCAGATCCAGCAGATCGGCAGTGAAGGGGACGTGGCCGAATGATTCGCCGGCGGCGAAGGGCAGCTCGAAGGCGGCGCAGCGCAGATGGTTGGTGAGGATGACGAGGTTGTCGGGCTGGATGAGGGCGTGTTCGGGCGAGCGGCCGAAGAAATAGTCGGGGTGCTCGATGATGTATTGGTCGAGGGCGCCGTTGCCGGCGATGAGCAGGGCCAGAGAGGTCTCCTGCCGGCGGCCGGCGCGGCCTGCCTGCTGCCAGGCGCTGGCGATGCTGCCGGGGTAGCCGGTGATCAGGGCGGCGTCGAGTTGGCCGATGTCGATGCCCAATTCCAGGGCGTTGGTGGCGACGACGGCCCGCACCGCGCCAGAGCGCACGCCTGCCTCGATCTGGCGGCGCTGGGCGGGGAGATAGCCGCCGCGGTAGCCGCGCAGCGCGTCGGCAGCCTCCCCGCGCTCGCGCAGGGCCTCGCGCAGATAGGTGAGCAGCAACTCGACGCGCAGCCGCGAGCGGGCGAAGTGGATGCTCTGCACCCCGGCGGCGTACAGGCGGGCGCCGATCTGCTGCGCCTCTAGCAGGCTGCTGCGCCGCAGGCCCAGGTCGGGGTCGAGCAGGGGCGGGTTGTAGAAGATGAAGTGTTTTTCGCCCGTGGGCGCGCCATTGTCCGCGATCAGGGTGACAGGGGCCTCGATCAGGCGCTCGGCGTGCTCCGCCGGGTTGGCGATGGTGGCCGAGGTGAGCAGAAAGCAGGGATCGGCTCCATAGAAGCGGCAGATGCGGCGCAGCCGGCGCAGCACGTTGGCCACGTGCGAGCCAAACACGCCACGATAGGTGTGAATCTCATCGATGACGACGAAGCGCAGGCCGGCCAGAAGCCGCGCCCAGGTGGTGTGGTGGGGCAGGATGCCGGTGTGCAGCATGTCGGGGTTGCTGAGCAGCAGGCGGGCGTTTTGGCGGATGGCCTGGCGTTGGCCGGCGGGGGTGTCGCCATCGTAGGCGGCGGCGGGGAGGCTGGCCTGTACGGCGGCGGCCAGTTCGTGCAGCCCGGCCAGTTGGTCGTGGGCCAGGGCTTTGGTGGGGTAGAGGTAGAGGGCGCAGGCGCCGATCTCGCGCAGCAGGGTGTGGAAGATGGGCAGGTTGTAGCACAGCGTCTTGCCCGAGGCGGTGGGGGTGACGACGACAACGTTTTCGCCGGCCAACGCCGCGGTCGTGGCCAGGGCCTGGTGGGTGTAGGGCAGGTAGATGCCCTGCTCACGCAGGGCCAGGGGCAGCCGCGGGTCGAGTTCTTGCGGCCAGGGCGCGTAGCGGGCCGGGCGCGCGGGCAGCCGCTGCCAGGCGGTGACCTGGCGCAGGAACGCGGGATCGCTTTGCAGCGCGGGCAGTAGTGTGGTGAGAGACATGCGGCCTCAAGCCATGTTCCGCCGCCGCGGCGGGCGCGGGGATGGGGACGTGGGCAGTATAGCACGGGGGCAGGGAGCGGGGGAGCGGGGGGCGGGATGGGAGCAGTATGACAGGGATCATGGCACGGCCACGGCGGGCGCAGTACCATCAGTGCATGTTATTTTTTGGTCGTTCCGCAACAGTTTACCTCACAGGTTGAGGCCCGTTCATGCGCAAATTCAAAAGACGTTCCTGGATTTTAGGGGCGATGCTCACTTTTGGGGCCATCGCCGCCGCATTATTTCTGTTTCTGCCCAGACAGGCGTCGAATAGGGACGACCCCTGGGCGCATGTGCCCAAACATCCCGTGCACACCGAGCACACGGTGACGCTGCTGGCAGGGCCCTTCGAGAGCGGGCAAGAGGTGACGCAGGCTTGCCTGCAATGCCACCCCAACGCCGGCGCGCAGATGCTGCAATCCTCCCACTTCACCTGGGAGCACGGCCCCTACGACTTGCCCGGCCATGACGAGCCGGTGCTGGGCGGCAAGAAATATGTGATCAACAACTTCTGCATCGGCATCACCTCGAACTGGCCGCCCTGCACCGCCTGCCACGCCGGTTACGGCTGGGAAGATGAGACCTTCGATTTCAGCGATGTCGCCAACATCGACTGCCTGGTCTGCCACGAAACCACCGGAACCTACGTCAAGAAAAACGGCGGCTATCCCGCCGAGGGTGTGGATCTGGCGGCGGTGGCCCAGAGCGTGGGCAATCCCACGCGCAGCAATTGCGGCAGTTGCCACTTCAACGGCGGCGGCGGCGATGCCGTCAAACATGGCGATCTCGACACCTCGCTCACCTTCCCCAATGACGAACTGGATGTACACATGGGCAAGCATGATTTTGTCTGCACCGACTGCCACCGCACCCAGGATCATCAGATCGGCGGGCGCTCGATCTCGGTGAGCATGGACACGGCCAATCAGATCGCCTGCACCGACTGCCACCTGGCCACCCCGCATGAAGATTCGCGCATCAACAACCACACCGCCAGCGTGGCCTGCCAGACCTGCCACATCCCCGAATTCGCCCGCAAATTGGCCACGAAGGTGGAATGGGATTGGTCGCAGGCGGGGCTGGATATCCCCCAAGACCCGCACGAATACCTGAAGATCAAGGGCGCCTTCGTCTACGAAGATGATGTTGTGCCCGATTATGCCTGGTCGAATGGGGAGATCGAGCGCTACATCCTGGGCGATTCTATCGATCCGGCGCAGGTGACGCACATGAACTCGCCCACCGCCGATATCACCGACCCCACGGCCAGGATTTGGCCGTTCAAAATCCACAGGGCGATGCAGATCTACGATAGCGAGTACAACTATCTCCTGGTACCCAAAACCTACGGCGAAGGCGGGTATTGGGTCGATTTTGATTGGGGCGAGGCCGCCCGCCTGGGCGCAGAAGCCACCGGCCTGGCCTACAGCGGGCAGTACGATTTTGCCCCCACCGACATGTATTGGCCGATCACGCATATGGTGGCGCCCAAAGAACAGGCGCTGCAATGCGATACCTGCCACGTCGAAAACGGCGAAGGCATCCTGGACTGGCGGGCGCTGGGCTATGAAGGCGACCCCATGTTCTATGGCGGGCGCGCCGCCCGCCTGTTGGCCGCGCAAAGCGCCGTCAACAGCGAAGGAGGGGCGAAATGATGTTCCGGCCCCGCAAATGGCTTGTCGTTCTTGTGGTCATGCTGACGGCGTGGCTGGGTGTGGCCGGCAGCGCCCTCGCCGACCCCTCGCCCCTGCACCCCGTTTTCCCCTTCCTCGATCAAGATGGCGTCAACGTGCTGGAATCGGGCCGGCCGGTATCGACCATGCAAACCTGCGGCGGCTGCCACGACACCGCCTACATCGCCGAGCACAGCTACCACGCGGCCGTCGGCCAGGATCATTCTGTCGCGGCTGGGCAGGTGGCGGATGGCCGGGCCTGGGACATGAGCCGGGGCCTGTACGGCAAGTGGGATCCGATCCTCTACCGCTATCTCACCCCGGACGGCGATGCGTTGTTCGATTTGGGCGCGCCCGACTGGATTCAGACCTATGGCCTGCGCCATGTGGGCGGCGGCCCGGCCCAGTTCAGCCTCGATGGCGCCGACCTGAGCACCCTCTCCCCGGCCCGCGGCGACCCGCAAACGACCAGCCATGATCCGGCCACCGGCCAGGACAGGGCCTGGGATTGGCAGGCGTCGGGCACGGTGGAGATGAATTGCTTCCTCTGTCACATCGCCGAGCCGGACAACGAGGCCCGCAAGGCCACATTGCAGGCCGGGCAGTTTGGCTGGGCGAACACCGCCACACTGCTGGGCAGCGGGCTGGTCGAGAAAACCGCGGATGGCTGGCTGTGGGATGCCGCCGCTTTTGGGGCCGACGGCGCCCTGTTGCCCGAAAACGTCCTCGTGCAATCGGCCACATCGAACAACTGCGGGCAATGCCACGGCGCCGTCCATCTCGAAAACGATCCCCTGATCTGCGCCGACATCAAGGCCAGCGACTGGAGTTCGATGCGCACCGGCCAGATCTATTCCGGCCAGCGCCTGTCCGATTCGGGCCTGAACATGGCCGGGAAAGAGGGGCTGATCTTGCCCTGGGACATCCACGCCGAGCGCAATCTCAAATGCACCGACTGCCATTTCTCGCTCAACAATCCCGCCTATCAACAGGAATCGGAGCTCACCCGGCCGGACTACCTGACCTACGACCCCCGTCGTCAGCCCCTCGGCGACTACCTCTATCGCCCCAACCACGACTTTGCCAAAGGCGACACGGCCCAGCATCCCCTGGCCCCCGAGCTGAGCGACTCGATGCGGCAGTGCGCCGAGTGCCACGACAGCGCCGAGACGCACGCCTGGCTGCCCTACGCCGAGACGCACATGAACGCCGTCGCCTGCGAATCATGCCACATCCCCAAGATGTACACGGCGGCGCTGGAATCGAATGACTGGACCGTGCTGACCTTGGCCGGCGTCGCCCCTTCCACCCACCGCGGCGTGGAGGGCGAGTGCGGCAACCCCCGCGATCTGATGATCGGCTACCATCCCATTTTGCTGCCGCAAGCGGATGCCGACGGCGTCACCCGCCTGTCGCCGTTCAACCTGATCACCACCTGGTATTGGGTGCAGGGCGAGCCGGAGCGGCCGGTGCGGCTCGAAGATCTGCAGGCGATCTATCTGGATGGCGACGGCTATCAGGCCGATGTCCTGGCCGCGTTCGACGCCAACAAAGATGGCCAACTGGATGAGACCGAACTGCGCCTGGACAGCGACTTCAAGATCGAGCTGATCCGCCGGCGGCTGCAAGGGCTGGGCCTGCAAAACCTGCAAATCCGCGGCGAAGTGTTGCCCTACAACATCAGCCACAATGTGGTTTCGGGGCAATGGGCCACCAAAGAATGCGACGCCTGCCACAGCGACGACTCGCGCATCGCCCAAAGCCTGCCCCTGGCCCCCTACACGCCCGGCGGCGTCACTCCGACCTTCGCCGGCAACTCTGGCATCTCGCTCAGCGGCGATTTCACGACCGACAGTGATGGGGCCTTGCGCTACGCGCCGAACATCGCTGCCGAAAACCTCTATCTGCCCGGCCACAACCGCCTGCCCTGGGTCGATATCGTGGGCTGGCTGGCCTTTCTGGGCGTGTTCGCGGGCATCCTCGGGCACGGCGGCTATCGTTTGTACCTGTCGGCCAAGAATCCTCCGCCGGCGCACGAACTCAAGTCGGTGTACATGTACAGCTTTTACGAGCGGCTGTGGCACTGGACGCAGGCCATCGTCATCATCCTGCTGATGGCCACCGGCATCGTCATCCACCGCCCCGACCAGTTCGGCGCCATCGATTTTGGTCTGGTCGTGCCTGTCCACAACATCCTGGCCATCGTGCTGGTGATCAACGCCGTGTTCTCGTTGTTCTACCACTTCGCCAGCGGCGAGATCAAGCAATATCTGCCGCGGCCGGCGGGCTTTTTCAGCCAGGGGCTGCTGCAGATCGAGTTCTATCTGCGCGGCATCTTCCGGGGCGATCCCCACCCCTTCGCCAAAACGCCCGAACGCAAGCTCAACCCGCTGCAACAAGTCACCTATTTCGCCATCCTCAACCTGCTGCTGCCCGCGCAGATCCTCACCGGCCTGCTCATGTTCGGCGTCAGTTTGTGGCCCGATCTGGCGGTGCATCTGCCCTACCTGGCCCCCATCCACACCCTGGTCGCCTGGTTCTTCGTCTCGTTCCTGGTCTTGCACATCTATCTGACCACCACCGGCCCCACGCTCACCGCCGACCTGCGGGGCATGATCACCGGCTGGGATCAGGTGGAAGCGCATGGTCAGTGATGGACGGTGGACGGTGGGGACGATGGACGATGGGACGATGGACGATCCAGTCACGCCGCTTGAGCAACGTCTTAATCCCCAATCTCCAATCTCCAATCTCCCTTTTTGGAGGCATTTTCAGCATGACTACGGCAACCCAAGCAAAACTGCCGGCAAAGGCCCGAACTAAAACCAAAGTCACAGCCCCGCCCAAGGCGTTCACCAATCCCTACCTGGGCGGCGTGCTCCTGGGCGTCGTCCTCTTCCTTGCCTTCTACCTCACCGGCAACGGCCTGGGCGCGTCCGGCGGGCTGAACCGCATGGTCGTCTGGTTGATCGATCTGGCGGCGCCGCAATACGCCGACCGCGTCTCCTATCTCATCCAGTATGCCGGCGGCGACAAGAACGCCCTGGACAACTGGATCGTGCTGCTGACGGTGGGCATTTTTCTGGGCGGGTTGGCGTCGGGCTGGCGGGGCAATCGCCTGAAGTGGGAGACGGTGCGCGGGCCGCAGATCAGCGACCGCCAGCGCTGGGCCTTCGCCCTGATCGGCGGCGTCATCGCCGGATTCGGCGCCCGCATGGCCAGGGGCTGCACGTCTGGGCAAGGCTTATCGGGCGGGGCCACCCTGTCGGTGGGGAGTTGGGCCTTTCTGATGGCGTTCTTCTTCGGCGGCTATGCCCTGGCCTATCTCCTGCGCAAATTATGGCGTCCGGCCGACCCTGAACCGGAATCATAATGAAAACGATGCTTTTCGTCAGTTTTCACGATGGATCATGGACGATAGCAAATGCCGGATAGAAGCGACAAGAATCGTCCATCGTCTATCCTTGCATTTCGACCGAAATTTCATCTCAATCATGACTTCTGGAGGCGACCATGGGGCCTTTTCCACTCGATGCCACACTCGGTAAAGCCGCGACTTACATCATTTATGTGCTGATCGGCATGGGATTCGGCTATTCCCTGGAGACGGTGGGCTTTGGCCGTTCCACCAAACTGACGGCGCAGTTCTATTTGCGCGATATGACCGTGTTCAAGGTCATGTTCACGGCAGTGCTGGTGGCCATGGTGCTGGTGTTCGGCTTTGCCGGCCTGGGCTGGCTGGATTACGACCGCATCTGGGTGCCGCCGACCTATCTGCTGCCGGGCGCGCTGGGCGGCCTGCTGGTCGGTGTGGGGTTCATCATCGGCGGCTTCTGTCCCGGCACCTCCATTGCCGCCCTGGCCACGCTGAAAAAGGATGCCCTGTTTTTTCTGATCGGCATTCTGGGCGGCGTCGTGCTCTTTGGCGAGACCTCGCCGCTCTATGATCACTTTCTGGAATCCACCTACATGGGCCGCCTCACCCTGCCCGACATGCTGGGCCTGCCCGCGGGCGTGACGGTGTTCATCGTCACGGTCATGGGCGTGTTGGCCTTGTGGGGGGCCGAGCAGATCGAAAAATCCGCGCGCCAAAAGGATGGGCTAGAGGTGAAGCCTGTGGGCAAAAAGACGGCGCTGGGCTGGGGCGGGTTGATAGTTGCCGGTCTGGCGGTGATGCTGATCGGCCAGCCCACGACAGAGCAACTCTGGCAGCGGGTGGCGCCCGAAAAGCAGCCCATCCTCGACAATCGCGAAGTGCAAATCCATCCGGCGGAGCTGCGCGACGTTTTCTTCAACACCCGGCTCAACCTGATCATGCTCGATCTGCGCCCAGAGGCGGACTACAATCTGTTTCACATCAACGGGGCCAAACGCGTAGCGCTTGCGCAGTTGCAGGGGATGGGATCAGAGCTGAAAGCGGCGCCCGCGGGCACGTTGGTTGTGTTGATGAGCAACGACGAAACCCTGGCCACAGCCGGCTGGAAGATCCTGGTCGCCGAGGATGTGGGCAACGTTTACATTTTGGAAGGCGGGCTCAACAACTTCATCGCCCTGTGCAGCGAGTCGCCCTTCGAACCCATGCCGGGCGGCGACGAGACCCTGCGCTTCGTGATCGATGCCGCTCTGGGCGGCAACCACACTATTTCTAACCTGCGCCAGCAAGGCAAAGAGTTCGAATATGCGCCCAAGGTGAAGATCGAGCAGAAAGCGCCGACCGGCGGCGGTGGTTGCGGCTAGCAGGGACGAGGCCAGCGGCGCGAGATGCCTGCCAGCCGCGAAACGGTTTTCCGCTGGCCTCGTCCCCGCGCGTGCGGACGCGGCGGAGGGACGAGGCCAGCGGAGTGAGATGCCTGCCAGCCGCGCCGTTGCCGCACGTGTTCGACCGCTTCTGGCGGGCCCAGCCTTCACGGGCGCGGGAGCAGGGCGGGTCGGGACTGGGCCTGGCCATCGTCAAGCAGCTGGTCGAGGCGCAGGGCGGGCAGGCCGGCGTGGAGAGCGAGCCGGGGCGGGGGAGTGTGTTTTGGGTAAAAATGCAGCGCTCGCGTCATGGCGCGAGCTTGACAGGGGAGGGGAATGGGTATATCATATGACTCGCTGGTCACATGACTGTGTGGTCGCTTTCATTTCTGACGATGCCTACAGAGACATTCTTCAACCTGCCGGCGGAAAAGCGGGATATGATCTGCCAGGCGGCGATCGCTGAATTCGCGGCCCATTCATTCGAGCAGGCCAGCATCAATCGCATTGTGGCGAATGCCGGGATCGCCAAGGGTAGTTTCTACCAATATTTTGCAAATAAAGAGGACATTTTCCTTTATTTGCTGCAACTGTCAGGACAGGCAAAACTTGCTTATCTTGAACCGATATTACGAAATTCCGGAGAATATGATTTTTTTGCCCTCTTGCGGGATCTTTACGTATCCGGCATTCAATTTGCAGAGAAACATCCAGAATATGCAGAAATTGGCAAGAAATTGATGAAAAGCAAAGGGACGCCCATCTACGCTGCGGTTATGAACGCAAGCATGCCCACAGCAGATGAATTCTTCGTCCTTTTATTGGAGAATGCGATCCGCAGAAAAGAAGTGAGAGCAGACATCGATGTGGCTATGTTTGCACACCTGATTGCCGCCATGAACGCCTTGGTGATCGAGTACTATTGCGAACACAGCGCATCGACACATGATGGCACGATGCTCGCAACGGTCGAGCGCTTTATCGATTTTCTCAAATACGGCCTGGCTGCACCGGCCGCTTGATTATCCTGCGTTGTACGTAAAAAGCTTTCATGAGAGGACTCACATGAGCATTATCGCAGTCAACAACCTTACCAAGTATTACGGCAAATCTCGCGGTATTGTCGATGTCTCTTTCCAGGTGGAGGAAGGAGAGATATTCGGGTTTATCGGCCCGAACGGCGCCGGCAAATCCACCACCATCCGCCTGCTGCTGTCTCTGATTTACCCCAGCAGCGGCAGCGCCGCCATCTTTGGCAAAGATGCCATCCAGCACGGGCCTGTGATCCGGCAGGAGATCGGCTATCTGCCTTCGGAGGTGTTCTATTACGAACGCATGAAGGTGATCGACCTGCTCAAGTATTCGGCCAGCTTTTTCCCCGGCGATCATACCGCCCGCATGCACGAGCTGGCCGAGTATATGGAGCTGGATCTGGGCCGGCGCATCGATGACCTCTCGTACGGGAACAAGAAAAAGGTCGGGATCGTGCAGGGCCTGCTGCATCGCCCCAAACTGCTCTTCCTCGATGAGCCTACCAGCGGGCTGGATCCGTTGATGCAGCGCAAGTTCTTCCAACTGATCCGCGAGGAGAACCAGCGGGGTGTGACCGTGTTTTTCTCTTCGCACATCCTGGGCGAGGTGCAGCGCCTGTGCAACCGGGTGGGGATTATCAAAGAGGGCCGAATAGTCGAGATCTCCGATATCCGCACCCTGCAACAGAACAATTACAAGAAGATCCGGGTGGCGGCCGGCGAGTTGAACCCCGCCTATTTCGCGGCGGCGGGCGTGACCGATCTCGAACATGCCAACGGCGTTGTGCGCTTCTTCTTCAAGGGCGACATCAACACCGTAGTGCAGCAAATCAGCAGCCTGAATGTGACCGATGTGACGATCGAAGAACCGACATTGGAAGAGATCTTCATGCATTACTACGAATAGGTGAAGATAATGAGCACAACTATCTTTAAACATGAATTTCGCATGCGTCTAAGATCAGTTATCATCTGGTCGTTGGCGGTAGCGGCGATTATTTTTCTATATCTGGCGATCTATCCATCTTTCTCCCAGGACGCCGAGCTATTGAATGAAATGATGGCTAACTTCCCGCCAGAATTGTTAGCGGCGTTCGGTATGACCGGCATTGATATGGCCTCTGTACTGGGCTTTTATGGCTTGATCTTTCTTTTTGTGCAGATCTGCCTGGCCGTTCAGGCCGCGAACTATGGCTTTGGCCTGGTTTCGATGGAAGAGAGAGAGTTGACCGCGGATTTCCTGCTCTCGAAACCGGTGTCGCGCCAGCAGATCCTGACCAGCAAGCTGCTTGCCGTCTTGATCTGTCTCACCATCACGAACGCCGTCACCTGGATCAGCACCTTTGCCGCCCTCGCGCTGTTCAGCCAGGGCCGGCCCTACGAGGCCCGGCATCTGGTGCTGCTCTTGCTCAGCATCGTGATCTTCCAACTGGTTTTTCTGACGGTAGGCGTCGTCGTCTCGCTGCTGGTGAGACGCGTGCGCAGCGTCACGCCCTATGCCATGGCCTTGGCCTTCGGCGCCTATCTGCTGGGCGCGTTCAGCGACATGCTCGGCGACGTCAAGCTGGAGTTGATCACCCCGTTCAAGCATTTCGATGCCAGCTACATTCTGCAAAATGGCGCCTACGACCTGCCGCGGGTCATGATCAGCGTCGTGGCCATCGTGGCGTCTGTGATGGGCAGTTACTGGCTCTACACCCGCCGGGATATTCCCTCGGTGACGTAAGGAGGATGGCACATGAACATCTTTTGGCGAGAGTTGAAGGCGAATTTCAGGTCGCTGATCATCTGGAGTGTGATCGTGGCCCTGTTCGTGCTGGTTGGCGTTTCCAAGTTCTCGGCTTACTATGGCAACCCGGAAATGTTGGCGATTCTGGATGCTATGCCACAAGAACTATTGGAAGCGTTCAATATGCGAGCGTTCAATCTGACGACGCTCAGCGGGTTTTTTGGCATCATGTTCACCTATTTCGCGCTGCTGTTATCGATTGCGGCGGCGATGTGGGGCAGCGACATCCTCTCGAAGGAAGAGCGGGACAAGACCGTCGAGTTTTCGTTGGTGTTGCCGGTCACGCGCAGCAAACTGATCACGGCCAAGGCCCTGGCCGCGGTCGTCCACTGCCTCGGCCTGCTGCTGGTCACCTGGGGCGCGTCCATCGTTGCGGCCAGGCCATACGATCCTGAGGCTGCCTTTTTCAGCTTCCTGTCGTTGCAGATGCAATCGCTGTTCGTCCTGCAACTGCTGTTCCTGGCGATCGGCATTTTCTTGGGCGCGGCGATGAAAGAATACCGCCGGGCCGGGGCAGCGGCCATTGCTGTGCTGCTGGCGACTTATTTCATGTCGATCATCTCCGGCTTGCATGACAAGCTCGACTTCCTCAAGTATCTGTCCCCGTTCAAATACTTCGATGCCGGCATGATGCTGCACGAATCCCGATTCGACATGACCTTTGTGCTGTTGGCCGTGGCGATCATCCTGGTCAGCATGGCCGGGGCCTATGCGACATACGCCCGGCGGGATCTGTACATCTAACCGATCGGCGCACTGAAATCAGGCGTTTTGGGGCGCTGGACGATGGGGGCGCGTGTTCGCCAAGGGGGTCGCCATCGTCCAGCGTCAGGAAAAGCAGCCGGGGAGGGATCTGATCATGACTGCGGGTTAGCCGATCTTTTTGTGCCGGTCGGCGATCTTGGATGACGTCCCATCATTGCCCGCGCTCGGAAGTTGTGCTAGACTCGCATGGTAGCAGGCTGGATTCATCCCCCAACATCACACTGAGATTGCTATGGCAGCTATCATTGCAGAAATCCGCCGCGGGGCCTATTACGACTCCGTGGTGCTCATGCAGTTACAACGTGCACTGGTTGCGTTGGCCGGCGTCATCGACGCCGGAGTCGTGATGGGAACAGCGGCAAACAAAGAGATCCTGGCGCAGAGCGATCTGCTCACGTCGGAGGCGCAGGCTGCCGCCGCCGATGACCTGGTGATCGTGGTCAAGGCGGAGTCAGAAGCCGCGGCCGCGGCTGCCGTCGCCCAGGTCGATGCCCTGCTCACCCGCAAGCGCACGGCCAGCGAGCAGGATTACCGGCCCAAATCATTGGAAACCGCGGCGGAGATGCTGCCGGAGGCGCAGTGGGTGCTGATCTCGGCGCCGGGCCAGCACGCGGCCGGGGTCGCCCGCGCGGCCCTGCGCCTGGGCAAGCATGTGTTTTTGTACAGCGACAACGTTTCCAGCGCGGATGAAGTCGCCCTGAAAAAGGAGGCAGCCGAAAAGGGCCTGCTGGTCATGGGGCCGGATTGCGGCACCGCCATCGTCAACGGCGTGGGCCTGGGCTTCGCCAATGTGGTGCGGCGGGGCCACATTGGCCTGGTGGCGGCTTCGGGCACCGGTCTGCAAGAGGTCTCGACGCAGATCCACCAGTTGGGCGGGGGGCTGTCGCAGGGGCTTGGCACCGGCGGCCGGGATTTGAAGGAAGCGGTGGGGGCGATCACCGTCCGCCAGGCCCTCGATCTGCTGGATCGAGACCCCGACACCCGCGTCATCGTCCTGATCTCCAAGCCGCCCGCGCCCAAAGTGGCCGATCAACTGCTGCAAGCCGCGCGGCGGGCAGGAAAGCCGGTCGTGGTCGATTTCATCGGCTACAAGCCCGCACAAACCCAACTCGACAACGTCACCTTCGTCTCCACCCTCGGCGCCGCCGCCCACCTCGCCGTCGACCTCGCCAACCAACAAACCAATCTCCCAATCTACCAACCCCCCAACCAACCAACCACCCACCCAACTAACCAACCAACCACCCACCCAACTAACCAAAAATACCTGCGCGGCCTCTTCTCCGGCGGCACGCTTGCCTACGAAGCCCTGCTGATCTTGCAAGATTACCTGCCCGGCGTCTACTCGAACATCCCCCTTGACCCGTCCTACAAGCTCCAAAACAGCCTGAGAAGTCGGGAGCATACGCTCATTGACCTGGGCGAGGATGAATTCACCGTGGGGCGGCTGCACCCGATGATGGACAACGATCTGCGCATCCGCCGCCTGCGCCAGGAAGCGGAAGACCCCGAAACCGCCCTCATCCTCCTCGACGTGGTGCTGGGCTACGGCAGCCACCCCAACCCGGCCAGCGAACTGGCCCCGGCCATCATCGAGGCGAAAGGCCTGGCGCAACTGGCCGGGCGAGACCTGGCGGTCGTGGCCGTGGTGGTGGGCACGGATGAAGACCCGCAAGACTTCCACAGCCAGATCAAGCAACTGCAACAGGCGGGCGCGGTCGTGTTCACCAGCAACCAACAGGCGGTGGAGCATGTCGGGCGCACGCTGATGGCCGCGGGCGGCGTCTCCGGCCTGCCGCCGGTCTCGCTCGACCTGCTCGCCCATCCCCTCGCCGCCATCAACGTCGGCCTCGAATCCTTCGCCGCGGCCCTGCAAGCCCAAGGCGCCGCCGTCATCCACGTCGATTGGCGGCCGCCCGCGGGCGGGAATGAGCGGTTGGCAGGGATTTTAGCGAGGATGAGAGGGAATTGACGATCAAGGATTGATGATTAATGATTGAGTTTTCGTGAGAATCGCCATGAATATTCCTGAAATCATTCAGTATTGGTTGAAATCCGCAGAAGATGATTGGCCGATTGTCGGTCGTTTGTTTGCCAGCAGTGATTTTCATTACGCCTTGTTCTTCGGTCATCTGTATGTCGAAAAACTGTTGAAAGCGCTGATTGCCCAAGCCACGTCCGAGCATGCCCCTCGCACACATAATCTATTAATTTTAGCTGACCGGGCTGGCATGCAATTAAATGATGAAAAACGTCAGCAACTGATACGGATTACGGCTTATAATCTGGAAACCCGTTATCCCGAAGACCGATCAGCATTGCGCTTACGCTACACTCAATCATTCACCGCCCAAGAAATCGATGTCATCGAGGAAATAGCATCATGGCTGAAATCACAGATTCACCCAGAATAATTGATCAAACTTCGCAGGCTGAGGTTATACGACTTGTGCGCGAGTTTCTTCGCATACTTTACTCACAAGATATCCATATCGAGGCTGTATATCTCTACGGTTCGCACGCTATAGGCGCTGCAGATGCTGATAGTGATATTGATGTAGCAATCGTCTCGCCCGATCTCAGTGGAGATCGTTTACAAGACTGGATGCGATTGACAATGACAGCCACACAGGTGGACTTACGTTTTGAAGTCGTCGGCTTTCGTCCGGAACAGTTCCGTGATGAACATCCGCTCGCCTGGGAGATAAAAACCCGAGGCATACTTGTACAATGAACCGAAACGTCGGCCTGGAATCCTTCGCCGCGGCCCTGCAAGCCCAAGGCGCCGCCGTCATCCATGTCGATTGGCGGCCGCCCGCGGGTGGAAATGAGCGGTTGGCAGGGATTTTAGCGAGGATGAGACAACGCTAAACCATGTCAACGATCTGGCGTCCGCAATTTTCCATCACGCCCCTCATGGCTCAACGCCTGATGAGCATCGAGGCGACGAAAGCTGTTGTGGAACGCACGCCGCGAGCACGCTCCTACCGTTTATCGGCAATACATCGGCAATTTAACGGCAACATCATCATCTTGAGGCAATCCAATGAACATCGACCAAGCAAACCGCGAAGCAACCGACCGTATGATCGAAGCCCGGCCCGTGCTGGTGGGCGTGGGCAAGGCGCTCGACGTCATCCCCGGCATGCGGGAGGATCTCTTGCTGCACGCCGGCCCACCGATCACCTGGGCGCGGGCGTCGGGGCCGATGCGCGGGGCCATCACCGGCGCGCTGATCTTCGAGGGCAAGGCCAAAGATGAGGCCGAAGCCGCGAAGCTGGTGATATCGGGCGAGATCGCATTGGAGCCGTGCCACCATCACCAGGCGGTGGGGCCGATGGCCGGCCTGACTTCGGCTTCGATGCAGGTCTACATCGTCGAGAACAAAACGCACGGCAATTTCGCCTATTCCAACCTGAACGAGGGCTACGGAAAAGTGCTGCGCTACGGCGCGTACGACGCCAGCGTGATGGCGCGCATGCACTGGATGAATGAGGTCATGGCCCCGGTGCTGGGCGACGCCATCGCCGCCAGCGGCGGCATCGACATGCGGGCGCTGCTGGGCGAGGCCCTGCACATGGGCGATGAAGGGCATAACCGCAACAAGGCCGGCTCCATTCTCTATTTGAAGGCGCTGGCCCCGCACGTGGCCAAGGCCGCGCCCACGCCGCAGATCGCCGCCGACATCCTCAAAGCCATCGGCGACAACGCCCTGGCCGTGCTCAACCCGGTCATGGCCGCGTGCAAAGCCGCGGCGGACGCCGGATTCGGCATCGAGGGCAGCACCATCGTCAGCGTCATGGCCCGCAACGGCACCGATTTCGGCATTCGCGTGTCTGGACTGGGCGAGCAGTGGTTCACCGGGCCGGTGGGCATGCCCCGCGGCCTCTATTTCCCCGGTTTCAGCGCCGAGGATGCCAGCGGCGACATCGGCGACAGCACGATCACGGAGACCGCGGGCATTGGCGGCTTTGCCATGGCCACGGCCCCGGCCATCGTCACCTTCGTCAGCGGCACGCCCAAAGACGCCATCAACACCACCATGGAGATGTTCGAGATCACCTTTGCCGAGCACAAATATTTCACCATGCCCGCGCTCGATTTCCGCGGCACGCCCACCGGCATCGACATCCGCAAAGTGGTCGAGACCGGGATCACGCCCCGCATCAACACCGGCATCGCTCACAAAAACGCCGGCGTGGGCCAGGTCGGCGCCGGCCTCGTGCGCCCGCCGATGTCGATATTTGAGGAAGCGTTGGTGGCGTACGCGGAGCGATACGGTTATTAAGGACGGAAGACGGAGAACGGAAGACGAAGGACGAAGGGTGTTCTCGTCTTCTGTCTCTCGTCCTCCATCCTCCATCCTTTGTCCTCCGTCCTCCATCCTTCGTCTTCCGTCTTCCGTCCTTCGTCCTTCCATCCCCATTTGCCAATCCTAATAGCGAGTCCTATCCATGAAAATCCACGACCTCTCCCAACCCCTCAACCAAGAATGCTCGTTCTGGCCGTTCTATCCGCCGTTCGAGGTCAAGTACTTCAAACGGAAATCGGAGCACGGCGTCAATGCGCAGTACATCCAGACCTCGAACCACATGGGCACGCATCTCGACGCGCCCCGGCACTTCGTCACCGCCGGCAAGACCATCGACGAGCTGCCGCTGGAATGGCTCTACGGCCCCGGCGTCATCGTCGATCTCAGCGACATGCTGGATGAGCTGGACATCTTTGGCCCGGAAGATATCGAGGCGCGCGTCGAAGTGCGCGAGGGTGACATCCTCTACATCTACACCGGTTGGAGCAAATACGGCCAGTTCGGGGCCTCGCCGGACGAGGAAAAGTACATCCACCGCCATCCCGGTCCGCACTACAGCATCTGCGATTGGCTGCTGAGCAAGAAAATCCACCTCTGGGGCGTGGACATGATCTCGACCGACCACCCCATGAATCTGCCCATCGGGCGTTTCTTGGGCAAAGGCGGGTTGGAGCACTGGGCCAAAGTCCGGGCCAAGTGCGTGGCCAAGTTCGGCGAGGAGAATATGAGCGTGTTTTTCCCCGACTCGGCCTACCAGCTCACGCACAACGCCCTCTTCCCGCACGATTGCGTTCATGTCGAAAACTTGGGCGGCGAGATCGGCAACCCGGCTCTGCTCAACCGTCGCATCACCCTTGGCTGCTTCCCCTGGCTGTTCAAGGGCGGCGAGGCGGCGTTTGCGCGGGCCGTGGCGTTTACGGAAGATTGACGAAAGATGAAAGACGAAGGACGAATGGTGTTTTCGTCTTCCGTCCTTCGTCTTTGAATTCATCATCCAGGAGGAGCCAGCATTTTCATGAAACCACCCTCGTTTAAATACCACGCGCCGCGGTCGGTGGAGGAGGCGGCCGGTCTGTTGGCCGAACACGGCTACGATGCCAAGCTCCTGGCCGGCGGACAGAGCCTGATCCCGACTATGAACTTTCGGCTGGCCCAACCGGCTGTGCTGATCGACCTCAACCGCATCCCCGAATTGGCCTACATCCACCCGGCCGGCGATGGCGGCGTGCGCATCGGCGCCATGAGCCGGCATGTGCAGGTCGAGAAAAGCGACCTGATCGCCCAGGCCGCCCCCCTGATCCATGAGACCATGCCCCTGATCGCCCATCCGCAGATCCGCAACCGCGGCACCTTCGGCGGCTCCATCGCCCACGCCGACCCGGCCAGCGAGCTGCCGGCCGCCTTGCTGACGCTGGGCGGCCGCGTTCAGGCGCGAGGCGCAAAGGGAGCACGCTGGATCGAGGCGGACGAGTTCTTCCTCGGCCTGTTCACCACGGCCCTGCAGCCGGATGAATTGCTGGCCGAAGTGCGCTTCCCGGCCCTGCCCGCCCGCGCCGGCTTTGCCGCCCGCGAGGTGGCCCGGCGGCATGGCGATTACGCCCTGGTTGGGGTCATGGCGCTGGTGGGGCTGGATGCCGGGGGGGCGTGCAACCTTGCCCGTCTCACCTATTTCAGCGTCGGCGACGGCCCCACGCCCGCGCCCCAGGCCGCGGCCGCGCTGATCGGACAGCGACCGACATCTGAGGCGCTCGCGGCAGCAGCAGAACTGGCCGCCAGCGCCGACATCCCCGAACCGGTGGCCGATATCCACGCCACCGCCGCATTCCGCCGCCATTTGATCAAAGCATTGGGCAAACAAGCACTGCAGCAAGCATTCATCCGAGCCGGAGGCGCAGCATGAGCGAGACAATGATGATTTCGTTGACTGTCAACGGGCAGCGCTACCAGCGCCAGGTCGAGCCGCGGCTGCTGCTCAGCGATTTCCTGCGCCACGAGCTGGATCTGACCGGCACGCACGTGGGCTGCGAGCATGGCGTGTGCGGGGCCTGCACCATCCTGGTGGATGGCGTGGCCGTGCGCTCCTGTCTGATGTTCGCGGTGCAGGCGGATGGCTGCGAGCTGCTGACGGTGGAGGGGCTGGCCCCTGGCCCCGAACAACTGCACCCGTTGCAGGCTGCTTTCCGCCAGGCCCACGCTCTGCAATGCGGTTTCTGCACGCCCGGCTTCCTGATGACGCTCGCGCCCTGGCTGGCACAGCATCCGAACCCGACCGATGAGGAAATCCGCCTGGCCCTCTCTGGCAACCTCTGCCGCTGCACAGGGTATCAGCACATCGTCGAGGCGGTGAAGATGGCGGCAGAGATATGCTAGAACCAAGGAGAGGAGCAGGTGCCCAAACTTTGGCAGTACGGGCCTTACATCTTCTTCTGCTATGTGTATGATCTACTGAATGAACCAGCGCATGTTCATGTACGCGCAGGTAATGCAGAAGCAAAATTTTGGCTGAATCCGGTTAGAATCGCGTGGAATCATGGACACAAGTCAGATGATATAACTCGGATCGAGCGTTTGATCCATGAGAATCAAAATCGTAACAATTCATCTTATTTTGTCATTGCGAGGGGCGATAGCCCCGAAGCAATCCCCAACGCTGATTGACATCCACAGAATTGACGAGCCACCTTGGAGATTGCTTCGCTGC
>JAANMV010001996.1_pt1 | contig 21034 bp, 17 predicted proteins | sample 7279661 | NCBI WGS metagenome assembly JAANMV01 (sample SAMN14094540, study PRJNA606508) | bioreactor metagenome | isolation source: A lab-scale SPAN reactor treating ammonium-rich wastewater day 121 | place: Ireland: Galway | collected 2017-05-16
AAAGCAAGCGAGAAATTGTTACGCAATGAATCAGGTAAAATATAGTAAGAACCAATTGAATCTAATGTATTACAGTTATTGACTCCCGAAGAGTGTTTTCTAAAATAAGAATTGTTTTCTGTTTGAAGACTAGTTAATTCAAATACATCAGACTTAACCTGGAAAGACGTTCCATAAAATATTGTATCACCGTTAGCAATTTGTGCTGCTACTTTTAATGCGTATTCTGCGTGTTTTGAAAAGTCGGTTGGTACTAAAATTCGTTTCATAAGTTTGTTTTAGGTTATTTTAATAGTGTAAAATGAATTACACTATAAAAGTACAAAAAATATCGAAACTGACAATCTTTTTTTTAATTCAAAAAAATTTGTATATTTGCAACGATATTAAAAGATAAAGGATTATGAGGCACGCAAAGCGTGCCTCTTTTTATAAAAAATATGACATTTAGAAATAAAGTTCAGGAATTGTTAGAGGCTGCATTAGCTGAGCGTGAGCATCTTTTTTTGATTGATTTATCAATAAACGATGCTAACAAAATTAGTGTTGTTTTAGATGGGGATTTTGGTGTAAATTTACAAGATTGTATCGATGTAAGTAGGGCAATTGAAAATAATTTAGACCGTGAAGAGCAGGATTTTTCTATTGAAGTGGCTTCGGCGGGTGTTTCTAGTCCGTTGAAATTAGTAAGACAGTTCAAGAAAAATATCGGAAGAACATTAAAGGTTAAAACAATAGCATTGGAAGAAGTTGAAGCAAAATTAACTTCGGCAGATGATGAAAAAATAACTTTAGAGTGGCAGGCGCGTGAGCCTAAGAAAATTGGTAAAGGAAAAGAAACGGTTGAAAAAAAGTTAGAACTTCCTTACGAGAATATAAAAGAAGCAATTGTTATAATATCATTTTAAATAAAGAGTTGACATGGAAAATATTGCATTAATCGAATCGTTTTCAGAATTTAAAGACGATAAACTCATAGATAGAGTTACACTAATGGCAATTTTAGAGGATGTATTTAGAAATGCATTAAAAAAGAAGTATGGATCAGACGATAACTTTGATATCATCATTAATCCTGATAAAGGAGATATGGAGATTTGGAGAAATCGAGTTGTGGTAGAAGATGGGGAAGTAGAAGATCCTAATTCTGAAATTTCTTTGTCTGAAGCTAGAAGAATTGAGCCTGACTTTGAAGTAGGTGAAGATGTTTCTGAAGAAGTGAAATTAATCCAATTAGGAAGAAGAGCTATTTTGGCTTTACGTCAAAACTTGATTTCTAAGATTCATGAACATGATAATACAAATCTTTATAAACAATTTAAAGATTTAATTGGTGATATTTATACAGCGGAAGTGCACCATGTTCGTCCAAAAGCTGTAATTTTGATGGATGATGAAGGAAATGAAATTGTTTTACCAAAAGAAAAACAAATTCCAAACGATTATTTCAAAAAAGGAGATAATGTTAGAGGTGTTATTGAAAATGTTGAATTGAAAGGAAATAAGCCGCAAATCATCATGTCAAGAACAGCTCCAGAATTCCTTGAGAAATTATTCGAACAAGAAATTCCTGAAGTATTTGATGGTTTAATTACAATCAAAAAAGTAGTTCGTATTCCAGGTGAAAAAGCAAAAGTAGCAGTGGATTCTTATGATGATAGAATTGATCCTGTTGGTGCTTGTGTGGGAATGAAGGGTTCTCGTATTCACGGAATTGTCCGTGAGTTAGGAAATGAAAATATTGATGTTATCAATTACACAACAAATGCTCAATTGTATATTACAAGAGCTTTAAGTCCAGCAAAAGTATCTTCTGTAAAAATTAACGAAGAAGCTAAAACGGCTGAAGTATTCTTGAAAATTGAAGAAGTTTCAAAAGCGATTGGTAGAGGTGGTAACAACATTAAATTGGCTAGCTTATTAACAGGTTACGAAATTGATGTTATCCGTGAAGGAATTGCTGAAGAAGAAGATGATGTTGAATTAAGAGAATTCTCAGACGAAATCGAAGCTTGGGTAATTGAAGAGTTTGAAAAAATTGGTTTAGATACTGCTAGAAGCGTATTAAATCAAGATGTTGCTGATTTAGTAAGAAGAACAGATCTTGAAGAAGAAACCATTTTAGATGTAATCAATATTTTGAAAGAAGAGTTAGAAGGATAATTCTTTAGTCAACAACACAACAACATACAAAGAATTTTAAAAAGATTATATGTCTGAAGAAAGAGTAATAAGAATAAACAAAGTTTTAAGGGAGTTGAATATTTCTCTTGATAGAGCTGTGGATTTTTTAAAAGAAAAGGGTCATGAAATTGAGTCGAGTCCAAATGCTAAAATATCACAAGAGGAATACAAAGTCTTATGCGGTCAATTTTCTGCTGACAAAGGGAATAAGGTAGCCTCTCTTGAAGTAAGTGAAGAAAAAAGAAAAGAGAAGGAGGCGCTTAAGCGTGAACTTGAAAAAGAACAAGAGGCAAAACGTTTGCAGGAAGAAGAGCGTCAAAGACAAGAGATTATCAAAGCTAAGGCTGTTTTATCAGGTCCAAAAGCTATTGGTAAAATCGATTTAGATCCTAAAAAACCAGAAGTTAAATCTGAAAAGCCAATTTCTGAAGAAAAACCTGTTGAAGCAGTTGAAAAGGTAGTAGAAGAAAAAGTTTCTGAGCCTATTAAAGCTGAAGTAAAAGAAGAAATTCAAGAGGTTAAAAAGCCTGAAATTGTGAAACCAGTTAAAGAAGTTGAAGTTAAATCTGAAACTTCATCTGATGAAGCAGTTGAGGAAAAAATCGAAACACAATATCAAAAATTGTCTGGAGCTACTTTTACAGGTCAAAAAATTGATTTATCTCAATTTGAAAAACCTAAAAAGAAAAAAGAAGATCCTAAGAAAGATTTCAAAAAACCTGGAACTCCACAAGCTCAAAATGCAGGAGGCGCAAATGCTGCCAACAATAATAAAAACAAACGTAAGCGTATTGTTAAACCTGGAACACCTGGTGCTCCTGGTGCAAATAATGCTGCTGGAGGTCCTAAGAAAGAATTTATTAAAGGTGGAGCAGGTGGTTTCAATAAGGGTAAAAAACCAATTATTCAAAAGGTAGAGCCTTCTGAAGAAGACGTTAAAAACCAAATTAAAGAAACGCTTGAAAGACTTCAAGGTAAAGGTAATAAATCAAAATCTGCTAAATACAGAAGAGATAAAAGAGATTCTCACCGTCAACGTGTTGATGATGAATTACAAGCACAAGAAGAAGGAAGTAAAACTTTAAAAGTAACGGAATTTGTTACTGTTGGAGAAATCGCTTCATTAATGGATGTGCCAATTACTAAGGTAATCGGAACTTGTATGTCATTAGGTATCATGGTAACCATGAACCAACGTTTAGATGCAGAAACTCTATCGATTGTAGCAGATGAATTTGGATATGAAGTAGAGTTTATTACTACCGATATCGAAGAAGCTGCTGTTGTTGTAGAAGATAATCCAGAAGATTTAGTTCACAGAGCGCCTATTGTAACGGTGATGGGTCACGTTGACCACGGTAAAACATCGTTATTAGATTACATTCGTAAGGCTAACGTAATCGCAGGTGAGTCTGGAGGAATTACGCAACATATTGGTGCTTACGGAGTGGTTTTAGAGAATGGTGAAAAAATCACGTTCTTAGATACACCAGGTCACGAAGCGTTTACAGCGATGCGTGCACGTGGAGCTCAAGTTACCGATATTGCTATTATTGTAGTAGCTGCCGATGATGAAATCATGCCACAAACAAAAGAGGCGATTAGTCACGCACAAGCAGCAGGTGTGCCAATGATTTTTGCTATTAATAAAGTGGATAAGCCAACAGCTAATCCAGAGAGAATTAAAGAGCAATTAGCGGGTATGAACTTATTGGTTGAAGATTGGGGTGGAAAATATCAATCTCAAGACATTTCAGCTAAATTTGGTCAAGGAGTACCTGAATTATTAGAAAAAGTATTGTTAGAGGCTGAAATTTTAGAATTGAAAGCCAATCCAAATAAACCAGCTTTAGGAACTGTAGTGGAAGCGCAGTTAGATAAAGGTAGAGGATATGTTTCAACTATTTTAGTTCAAGCAGGAACTTTAAAAGTTGGTGATTATGTATTAGCAGGGAAAAATCATGGTAAGATTAGAGCCATGTTTGACGAAAGAGGTCACCAAATTAAATCAGCTGGACCATCAACTCCAGTATCTGTTTTAGGATTGGACGGGGCGCCAACAGCAGGTGATAAATTCAATGTTTATGAAGACGAAAGAGAAGCAAAACAAATCGCAGCTAAACGTACTCAATTACAACGTGAGCAATCGGTTCGTACTCAAAAACATATTACGCTTGCCGAAATCGGTCGTCGTATTGCATTAGGACAATTTAAAGAATTGAATATTATCCTTAAAGGAGACGTGGATGGTTCTGTTGAAGCATTATCGGATTCATTCTCTAAATTATCTACAGAAGAAATTCAAATCAACATTATTCATAAAGGAGTTGGAGCCATTACGGAATCTGACGTGTTGTTAGCTTCTGCTTCTGATGCGATTATTATTGGATTTAATGTTCGTCCTCAAGGGAATGCAAAACAATTAGCAGAAAAAGAAGAAATCGATATTCGTAACTACTCAATTATTTACGATGCAATTGATGACTTAAAAGATGCTATGGAAGGAATGTTGTCTCCAGAAATGAAAGAGGAGATTACTGGTACTGCAGAAATTAGAGAATTGTTTAAAGTATCTAAAGTAGGAACTATTGCTGGATGTATGGTTACTGATGGTAAAATCTTCAGAAATTCTAAGATTCGTTTAATTAGAGAAGGAGTTGTTATTTACACTGGTGAATTGGCTACTTTAAAACGTTTCAAAGACGATGTGAAAGAAGTTTCTAAAGGATACGATTGCGGTATGCAAATTAAAAATTACAACGATATTCGTGAGTATGATTTAATTGAAGGATTCCACGAAGTAGAAGTAAAGAAAAAATTGAAATAATTTTCAATTTAGAATATAAAAAAGCCATTCGATTTGAATGGCTTTTTTATTTTTTTTCTGTTTTAATTTGAAGGTTTTATGATTAAAGCAGTAGGGTATTTTTTTCTAATTTCTATCATGGCTTTTTCAACTTCAATTCTAGATTTGAAATTTCCAATCCAAACTTTGTAATTAGGACTATTAAATATTATGGTGCCATCCAAGTCTTTAAATTCCTTTTTAAATTCTAGTAATTTCTTTTTTGATTCTTCACTATTTCCATAAAAAATTTGGATTTTATAACCTTCATTCAAGAATAAACCCGTGTTAAGCTTTCTTTTTTCTTTCAATAATTGATCTATCTTAGGGTCAACTGAAACTGTTGTTTTGCTCTCTTGCGCTAATGTTTTTAAGCTAAAAAAAGATGATAGAATTAAGAAGTACAATAAGTTATGTTTTGATAAGTTTTTCATGTGTGAATGATTTTAATACAAAAATACAATTTAAGATGAGATTAGTGCACTTGATTATTATTTAGAACAAATATAAATTACATTTTAAGACAATATTAAGGTTTTAATAATAGTACGAATATTGTATTTTTGTCGGAGTTTTGAAAAAATAACGTGTTTTTTTAGATAAGGTATATCTAAAAGTATACCAAATTAAGTCGATAATCATTTTAAATATGAAAAAGGTGGGTAACCATAAATCGTTTTCAAAGATTTTCTTCAGTTTAGCATTCGTGCTAGTAACTTCTTTATCTGCATTTTCTCAAGATGTAGCAAAGGGTAAGGAATTGTTCAACACCAATTGTGCTGCTTGTCATAAGTTAGATGGTAAAGCAACGGGGCCTGCGCTTCGTGATGTTGCGTCTAAGTATGATAAAGAGTGGTTGTACAAATGGATTAAAAACAGTGGAGAATTAATCAAGTCAGGAGATGCACAAGCTGTTAAAGTTTTTGAAGAGAACAATAAAGTTCCAATGACTGCATTTCCGCAATTGTCAAATGAAGATATTGACAATATTTTAGCGTATACATCTGAGCCTGCTCCTGCGGTACCTGCTGCTGTTCCTGGGGCTCCTGTTGTAGCTGGTGATGCTGCTGCTGATTCTGGGGTTTCTAATAATGTAATATTAGGAGTACTTTCATTAGTGATGTTAATGTTAGTGGTGATGTTGTTCTTGGTGAACAATATGTTAACAAAAATTGCTAGTGCAAAAGGATTAGAAGTAGAGCAAAAAGATCGCTCAGTAATGAATCTTTTCAGAGCTTATGCTAAAAATCAGTTTTTAGTTTTGGTTTCTGTTGTAGTTTTGTTGTTGGTTTCTGCTTATTTTGCGTATGGTTGGATGATGCAAATTGGTGTGGATCAAGGATATGAGCCAGTACAGCCAATTCATTATTCGCATAGAATTCATGCTGGTGAAAACGGAATTGATTGTAAATACTGTCACTCTGCGTCTCGAGTTAGTAAGCACTCAAATATACCTTCATTGAATGTTTGTATGAACTGTCATAAGAATATTAGTGAGGTGGCTGAAACTACTGCTACAGAGGAGTATTCAAAAGCGTTTTATGATGGCGAGATTGCTAAGTTGTATGATGCGGTTGGATGGGATAAATCTTTACAAAAATACACTGGAAAAACTAAACCAGTTAAATGGGTTAGAATTCATAACTTACCAGATCACGTTTACTTTAATCACTCTCAGCACGTAACTGTTGCGGGTGTTGAATGTCAAACTTGTCATGGTCCAGTTGAAGAAATGGAAATTATGAGCCAACATGCTCCATTAACAATGGGATGGTGTATCAACTGTCACAGAGAAACTAATGTGAAAGTAGAAGATAATGCTTACTACAAAAAAATACATGAAGAACTTTCTAAAAAATACGGAGTATCTAAGTTAACTGCTGCTCAAATGGGAGGTTTAGAATGTGGTAAATGTCACTATTAATAAAATAATTTAAGAAGCTAATATACTATACAATGGCATCAAACAAAAAATACTGGAAAAGTGTTGAAGAGCTAAACGAAAATAGCTCTATTGTTGAGACGCTAAGAAACAACGAGTTTGTGGAACCAATTCCGGTTGACCAATTCTTAGGAGATAAAGAATCTTTATCTGCTTCGTCAACTACTCGTCGTGACTTTTTAAAATATGTTGGATTTAGCACGGCTGCAGCTTCATTAGCAGCTTGTGAAGGTCCGGTTGTAAAGTCAATTCCTTACGTAGTTCAACCAGAAGAAATTATTCCTGGTGTTGCTGATTATTATGCAACAACGATGGCTGATGGTTTTGATTTTGCTAATATTTTAATCAAAACTCGTGAGGGTCGTCCTATTAAAGTAGAGAACAATAATTTAGAAGGAGCAAAAACTGGAGCTAATGCAAGAGTTCATGCTTCAGTTCTTTCATTATATGATAGTTTGCGTTTGAAACAACCTAAAATTGCTGGTAAAGATGCAACTTGGGCTGACGTGAACACTAAGGTTAAAGCTAGTTTAGAAGATGCTAAAGCAAAAGGTGGAAATGTAGTGGTGTTAACAAACACTATGGCAAGTCCTTCAACTGATGCTTTAATTGCTTCTTTAGTTGCTAAATATCCAACAACTAAGCATGTTGTTTATGATGCAGTTTCTGAATCAAACGCTTTAGATGCTTTTCAAGCAGTTTACGGTGTAAGAGCTTTAGCTAATTATGATTTTTCAAAAGCAGATGTTATCGTTTCTGTTGGTGCAGATTTCTTAGGAGATTGGCAAGGAGGAGGTTTTGATGCAGGATATGCTCAAGGTCGTATTCCTAAAAACGGAATGATGTCTAAACATATTCAAATTGAAGCTAACATGTCTTTAGCTGGTGCTAATGCAGATGTTAGAATTCCAATGACAGTTGCGCAACAAAAACAAGCTTTAGCAGATTTATATTATGCTGTTGTTAATGGTGCTCAACCTAAAAATGCTCAAATAGCTAAAGCAGCTAAACAACTTAAAGATGCTAAAAACAAAGGTGTTGTTGTAACTGGTTTAGATGATGTAAATGCACAATTAGTAGTTTTAGCTATTAACAATGCATTACAATCTGCAGCTTTCAATCCTTCTGATGCTATCCTTACAAGAAAAGGAGACGCAAAAGCGGTTGCTCAATTAGTAGCAGATATGAAAGCCGGAAAAGTTCATACATTAATTATGAATGGAGTGAATCCAGCTTATACTTTAGCGAATTCTAAAGATTTCGTTGCAGCATTAAAATCTGTTAAGCTTTCAGTTGCTTTCTCTATGAAAGAAGACGAAACTTCAAGTTTAACAACAATTGCTGCTGCAGCTCCACATTATTTAGAGTCTTGGGGAGATGTTACAATTACTAGAGGTAATTACAGCATTATGCAACCAACTATTCGTCCTTTATTCAATACAAAACAATTCCAAGATGCTTTATTAACTTGGACAGACAATACAGTTGCTTATTATGATTACTTAAAATCTTTCTCTGCTACTTCTTTAGCTGGAAAGTCTTGGAATCAAGCAGTTCATGATGGTTTTGTTGCTTCTGTAGCAAGTCCATTAACTGCAGCTTCTGCTGATTATGCTTCGGCAGCTTCAGCTTTAGCGCAAGCAAAATCTTCTAATTTCGATTTAGTATTATATTCTAAAGTTGGAATGGGAGACGGGCAACAAGCAAACAATCCTTGGTTACAAGAGTTTCCAGATCCTATTACAAGAGTATCTTGGGATAACTACGTAACTATGTCTAAAGCTGATGCTGAAGCAAATGGATTCAAAAACTGGAATGTAGCTAACGGAGGTTTAAACGGAAGTTATGCTACTATTAAAGTAGGAAATGCTACTTTAGAAAATGTACCAGTTATTATTCAACCAGGTCAAGCAAAAGGAACTTTAGGTTTAGCTTTTGGATATGGTAAAAAATTAGGTTTAAAAGAAGAGATGCAGGTAGGTGTTAATGCTTATGCTTTATACGCTAACTTAAACTCAAATCAATCTGCTACTATTACTGTTGCTGATGGAGAGCATGAATTTGCTTGTGTTCAGTTGCAAAAAACATTAATGGGTAGAGGTGATATTATTAAAGAAACTACATTAGAAGTTTTCAATACTAAAGATGCTAAAGTTTGGAATCCAGTTCCAATGGTATCATTAGATCACAAACCAACGGCTGCTACAGAAGTTGACTTATGGGATTCATTTGACAGAAGCGTTGGACACCACTTTAATTTATCTATCGATTTAAATGCTTGTACAGGATGTGGAGCTTGTGTTATTGCATGTCACGCTGAAAACAACGTACCAGTAGTAGGTAAATCAGAAATCAGAAGAAGTAGAGATATGCACTGGTTGCGTATTGATAGATACTATTCTTCTAAAGAAACTTTTGCTGGTGATGTTGAATTGAAAGAGTCTGCGTCTGGATTAATGAATTCTATCGATACTTTTGCAGGTATGGAAGATCCTTCAGAAAATCCTCAAGTAGCTTTCCAACCGGTAATGTGTCAACACTGTAATCACGCTCCTTGTGAGACGGTTTGTCCAGTAGCTGCAACATCTCATGGTAGAGAAGGTCAAAACCATATGGCATACAACAGATGTGTTGGTACTCGTTACTGTGCTAACAACTGTCCATACAAAGTAAGACGTTTCAACTGGTTCTTATACAACAAAAATAGCGAGTTTGATTATCATATGAATGATGATTTAGGTCGTATGGTTATCAATCCAGATGTGAATGTACGTTCTCGTGGGGTTATGGAGAAATGTTCTATGTGTATCCAAATGACTCAAGCAGTTAAATTGAAAGCTAAACGTGAGGGTAGAGTAGTTGGTAAGGATGAATTCCAAACGGCTTGTTCTGCTGCATGTACTAGTGGAGCAATGAAATTTGGTGACATCAATGATTCTGAATCAGAAGTTGCTAAATTAGTTGAGTCTGATAGAATGTACCATTTATTAGAGCACATCGGAACAAAACCAAACGTGATGTACCACGTGAAAGTTAGAAACGATAAATAAGTATTAATTAAAGAAACAATATAAAGGATTATGTCGTCTCATTACGAAGCACCCATTAGAAAACCTTTAGTAGTAGGAAGTAAATCTTACCACGATGTAACGGTAGATGTGGCTAAACCTGTAGAAGGTAGAGCAAACAAACAATGGTGGATAGTATTTTCAATCGCATTAGCCGCTTTCCTATGGGGATTAGGTTGTATGATTTATACAGTTACCACTGGTATTGGAACATGGGGATTAAATAAAACAGTAGGTTGGGCTTGGGATATTACCAATTTCGTTTGGTGGGTTGGTATCGGTCACGCCGGAACTCTTATCTCTGCCGTATTATTATTATTCCGTCAAAAATGGAGAATGGCTATTAACCGTTCTGCAGAAGCAATGACAATTTTCTCTGTAATGCAAGCTGGTTTATTCCCAATTATCCACATGGGACGTCCATGGTTAGGTTACTGGGTATTACCAATTCCAAATCAATTCGGATCATTATGGGTGAATTTTAACTCCCCATTATTATGGGACGTATTTGCAATTTCTACTTATTTATCAGTATCATTAGTTTTCTGGTGGACTGGTTTATTACCTGACTTTGCTATGTTACGTGATAGAGCAGTAACTCCTTTCACAAAAAGAATTTATTCTACACTATCTTTTGGATGGTCTGGTAGAGCTAAAGACTGGCAACGTTTCGAAGAGGTTTCTCTTGTATTAGCTGGTTTAGCAACTCCTCTTGTACTTTCTGTACATACTATTGTATCCTTTGACTTTGCTACTTCTGTAATTCCAGGATGGCATACCACAATCTTACCTCCATACTTCGTTGCTGGAGCGATTTTCTCTGGATTTGCGATGGTAAATACTTTACTTATTATCATGAGAAAAGTATCTAACTTAGAAGATTATATCACTATTCAACATATCGAATTAATGAACATCGTAATTATGATTACGGGTTCTATCGTAGGTTGTGCTTATATTACGGAGTTATTCGTAGCGTGGTATTCTGGAGTTGAGTACGAACAATATGCATTCTTAAACAGAGCAACTGGTCCTTACTGGTGGTCATACTGGTTAATGATGACTTGTAACGTAATTTCTCCGCAAGTTATGTGGTCTAAGAAAATTAGAACTAACATTATGGCGTCTTTCATCATTTCAATCGTGGTGAACGTAGGAATGTGGTTTGAGCGTTTCGTGATTATCGTAACTTCGTTACACAGAGATTATTTACCATCTTCATGGACAATGTTCCAACCAACTTTTGTTGACGCTGGTATCTATATCGGAACTATCGGATTCTTCTTTGTATTATTCTTATTATATTCTAGAAGTTTCCCTGTAATTGCTCAGGCAGAGGTTAAGACTATCTTAAAATCTTCAGGAGATAACTACAAGGCAGAAAGAGAACAACACGGTCATAATCATTCAGATAATCATTAATATCATGAGTAATAAAGTAATACACGCTATATATAATGATGATGATGTTTTAATGGATGCTGTAAAACAAACAAGAGCAGCTCATCATCATATTGAAGAAGTCTATACTCCTTTTCCAGTTCACGGATTGGATAAAGCAATGGGGTTAGCACCAACAAGAATTGCAATCTGTGCATTTATCTATGGTTTAGTAGGTTTAACTGTAGCTACTACATTGATGAATTATATCATGATTCAAGATTGGCCACAAGATATTGGTGGTAAACCAAGTTTTAGTTATATTGACAATATGCCAGCTTTCGTTCCTATTATGTTCGAATTAACGGTTTTCTTTGCTGCTCACTTAATGGTAATTACCTTTTATATGAGAAGTAAATTATGGCCATTTAAACAAGCTGAAAATCCAGATGTAAGAACTACTGATGACCACTTTTTAATGGAAGTTGGAGTTCACGGTAATGAAGAAGAATTAGTTTCTTTTTTTACTAAGACGGGTGCTGTTGAAGTTAAAGTTGTAGAAAAGCATTAATAGATAGTTATGAAAAGTTTATATAAAATAGTAGCAGTAGTAGGTTTGTCTTTCATGGCAACTTCATGTTTCGATAAAGCAAAGCCTAACTATCAGTTTTTTCCTAATATGTATGAGCCAGTTTCTTATGAAACATATTCGGAGCATGATGTATTTAAAGGAGGAGTTGAAGCTCAAGAGCCTGCAAAAGGATCTATCAAAAGAGGATTTGTGCCTTACGAAATTCCAAACACACCAGAAGGTTATGCTTTAGCTAAAGCAACTTTAAAATCGCCTCTTGATTCTTTATCAATTAATCAGGATAAAGCAAAAGAATTATATACTATTTACTGTGGAATTTGTCATGGTGATAAAGGTGATGGTAAAGGAAATTTAGTGGTTAAAGAAAAGTTCCTTGGAGTGCCAAGTTATAAAGATAGAGAAATAACTGAAGGTAGTATTTATCACGTAGTTACTTATGGATTAAATTCTATGGGTTCTCATGCTAACCAATTATCTCAAGAAGAGCGTTGGATTGTTGCTGACTATGTTTTAAAATTAAAAGCCGGTTTATAATATTAATACTTTTTGAAAATAATAGATATGTACACGTTTTCAAGTAAATTAAAAACTTTTTCATTCGTCCTAATGATTTTAGGTGCAGTTGGTATTGGAATTGGTTTCATGGCCGCTCCTAAAACTATTGAGGATGTGGAAAAAATATTAGCAGATAGTCATCATCATGAAGCTGCTCATTCTGAAAAAGTGGCTCCTCATGCTGCAGAAGCACATGTTGTAGCTGATACTGTTAAAGCTACTGAAGCTCATGTAGTAGATTCAACTCATACTGCTGCACAAGTAGCTGGTGATTCAACTTCACATGTTGTTGACTCTACTGTTGCTGAGGCTCCTGTTCAACAAGTAAATCATGATGCTCATGCTAAAGCAGATGCTCATTCTCATGATGACCATAAAGCACATTTAGAACATGTATTACACCAATTACAAAATAAGCCATGGGCTGCTTTGTACGTAGCTTGTATCTTCTTTATGTTAATTTCTGTTGGAGTTTTAACTTTTTATGCTATTCAATACGCGGCTCAAGCAGGTTGGTCTCCAATCTTATTTAGAGTTATGGAAGGTATTACTGCGTATTTATTACCAGGTTCAATTATTTTCTTCGTATTGTTAGTTGCTGCTGGAATGCACTGGAATCATTTATTCGTATGGATGGATCCAGAAGTTGTTAATCCAGAATCTGTTAAATTCGACAAATTGATTTTCCTTAAAAAAGGATGGTTAAGTGTTGGAAGATTCTTAGGAACTGCTGCTATCATTTTAATTGTTTGGAATTATGTACGTTTCAAATTTGTAAAAAACTCTATTGCTCAAGATACTGCTGAAGATAATGCTCCTTACAAGAGAAATTTCAAATTAGCTGCTTTCTTTTTAGTGTTCTTCATTGTTTCTGAGTCTATTATGTCTTGGGATTGGATTATGTCTGTTGACCCACACTGGTATAGTACATTATTTGGATGGTATGTTTTTGCAAGTTTCTTCGTAAGTGGAATTACTGTAATTGCTATGATTACATTATATTTAAAATCCAAAGGATATTTAGAGCATGTAAATACAAGTCACATTCACGATTTAGCTAAATTTATGTTTGGTATCAGTATTTTCTGGACATATTTATGGTTCTCTCAATTCATGTTGATTTGGTATTCGAATATCCCAGAAGAGGTTACTTACTTCGTAACTCGTATCGAACACTATAAATTACCTTTCTTCGGAATGTTAGCTTTAAACTTCATTTTCCCATTGTTAATCTTAATCAATACTGATTTCAAACGTTTAACTTGGATTGTAGTTATGGCAGGTATCGTAATATTATTTGGACATTATATTGATTTCTTCAATATGATTATGCCTGCAACAGTTGGTGATCAATGGTTTATTGGTATTCCTGAAATTGGAGCTTTAATGTTCTTCTTAGGTTTATTTATTTTCGTTGTATTTACAGCTTTAACTAAGGCACCATTAGTTCCAAAAGGAAATCCTTTAATTGAGGAAAGTAAACATTTTCATTATTAATAGTTAAAAAGAAATAAAAATGACTAGTTTCTTGGTATTTATAATTTTAGTTTTAATCGGTATTGCAGTTTGGCAATTAACTAAAATTTTTGATTTAACCCAAATTGGCGGTTCTTCAGACAATGACGAAATTGCTAATGACAGAGATAATAGTGTTAATGGTTACTTAATGTTTGCCTTTGTTGGTTTCATTTATGTATTCACTATTTATTCATTATATGCTTGGAGTGATTTAGTATTAGGAACTCCAGCTTCTGAGCATGGAAAAGATGTAGATAATTTGATGGCTATTTCTATGGCATTGATTTTCTTCGTACAAACTATTACTCAGTTTTTATTACACTACTTTGCTTTTAAATACAGAGGTAAAGAAGGTCAAAAAGCATTATATTTTGCAGATAACAACAAGTTAGAGGCTATTTGGACAATTATCCCAGTTATTGTTTTAGCAGGTTTAATTATGTACGGTTTATATACTTGGAATAACATTATGTTTGTTGATGAAGAAGACAAGCAAGATGCTATCGTTATCGAATTGTATGCAAAACAATTTGGATGGGAAGCTCGTTATGCAGGTGATGACAAAACGTTAGGAAAAGCTAATGTTAGATTAATTGAAGGAATCAATACTTTAGGTGTTGACTTAGCTGATCCAGCTGCTCAAGATGATAAAGTAGTTACTGAATTACATTTACCAGTAGGTAAAAAAGTAATCTTCAAAATGCGTTCTCAAGACGTATTACATTCTGCTTATATGCCTCACTTTAGAGCGCAAATGAATTGTGTGCCAGGTATGATTACTCAATTTGCATTTACTCCAACAGTAACAACTGCTGATATGAGAAATGATGAAGCTATCATGGCTAAAGTGAATAAAATCAATAAAATCCGCACGGAGAACAGCAAGAAAATTGTTGCTGAAGGTGGAACTGCTTTAGACCCTTATACATTTGATTATTTATTATTATGTAATAAGATTTGTGGTGCGTCTCACTACAACATGCAAATGAAAATTGTTGTTGATACACCTGCAGATTTCAAGAAATGGTTAGCAGAAAAACCTACATTAGCACAACAGTGGAAAGAAGCTAATGCTCCTGCTGCTGCTCCAGCTGAAGCTACTAATGCAGTAGCGGTTGATTCAACTAAAGTTGTAGCTCAAGTTATTAAATAAGTTATTTTATATTAAATATAATAGAATTAGTATGTCACACGATCACGGTCATCATAAAGAAACTTTCATTACTAAATATATCTTTAGTCTTGATCACAAAATGATAGCGAAGCAATACCTTATTTCAGGTTTATTGATGGGTATTGTTGGAGTTGTTTTATCTTTATTCTTCCGTATGCAAATTGCATGGCCAGAAGAATCTTTTGAAGTATTCAAGATTTTCTTGGGAGATAATTTTGCACCAGATGGTGTAATGCGTAACGATATTTACCTTGCATTGGTAACTATCCACGGAACAATTATGGTATTCTTTGTACTTACCGCTGGTTTGAGTGGTACATTTAGTAACTTATTAATTCCATTACAAATTGGAGCACGTGATATGGCTTCAGGATTCATGAACATGCTATCTTTTTGGTTGTTCTTCGTTTCTTGTGTTATCATGATTTGTTCTTTATTCGTAGAATCTGGACCAGCTTCTGCAGGTTGGACAATTTATCCTCCTTTAAGTGCTTTGCCACAAGCTATTCCTGGATCTGGTTTAGGTATGACGTTATGGTTGGCTTCTATGGCTATTTTCATTGCATCTTCTTTAATGGGATCTTTGAATTATGTTGTAACCGTAATCAACTTAAGAACAAAAGGAATGACAATGACAAGATTACCATTAACTGTTTGGGCTTTCTTCGTAACAGCTATTATTGGTATCGTGTCTTTCCCAGTATTATTCTCTGCGGCATTATTATTAATCTTCGATAGAAGTTTTGGAACATCATTCTTCTTGTCAGACATTTTTATTCAAGGTGAAGTTTTACATTACCAAGGTGGTTCTCCAGTATTATTCGAGCACTTATTTTGGTTCTTAGGTCACCCTGAAGTTTACATCGTATTATTACCTGCTTTAGGTATTACTTCTGAAATTATTGCAACAAACTCTAGAAAACCAATCTTTGGTTACCGTGCGATGATTGCTTCTATCTTAGCAATTGCATTCTTATCAACTATTGTTTGGGGTCACCACATGTTCGTATCAGGTATGAATCCTTTCTTAGGTTCAGTATTTACTTTTACAACATTGTTGATTGCAATTCCATCTGCAGTAAAAGCATTTAACTATATTACTACATTATGGAGAGGTAACTTACAATTAAATCCTGCTATGTTATTCTCTATCGGATTAGTATCTACTTTCATCACTGGAGGTTTAACAGGTATTATTCTTGGAGATTCAACTTTAGATATTAACGTTCATGATACATACTTTGTAGTGGCTCACTTCCACTTAGTAATGGGTATTTCTGCACTTTACGGATTCTTTGCTGGAGTTTACCACTGGTTCCCAAAAATGTTCGGAAGAATGTTAAACAAAAACTTAGGTTATGTTCACTTCTGGGTGACTGCTATCTGTGCTTACGGAGTTTTCTTCCCAATGCACTTTATTGGAATGGCTGGTTTACCAAGACGTTACTACACCAACTCTGCTTTCCCATTATTTGATGAATTAGCTGACGTAAACGTATTGATTACTATGTTTGCAATCGTAGGAGCAGCTTTCCAAATCGTATTCTTCTGGAACTTCTTCTATAGCATTTTCTATGGTAAGAAAGCAACTCAAAACCCTTGGAAATCGAATACTTTAGAATGGACTACTCCAGTGGAACATATCCACGGAAACTGGCCAGGAGAAATTCCTGAAGTACACAGATGGCCTTACGACTATAGTAAACCAGGTCATGATGAAGATTTTGTTCCTCAAGTTGTTCCTATGAAGGAAGGTGAAGAGCAATTACATCATTAAGATCTTAATATAATATAAAAACCTCTCAATTTGAGAGGTTTTTTATTTTATAACTTTATTATCTTTGTTACATGAATGAAAATTTAAATCCCAATAAAGAATCGTTTTCTCCGCAAGATATTGATATCGAAAAAGCGTTACGCCCATTAAGTTTTGATGACTTTACCGGTCAGGATCAGGTATTGGAGAACTTGACGGTTTTTGTACAGGCGGCTAATTTGCGAAAAGAAGCTTTAGACCATACTTTATTTCACGGGCCTCCAGGTTTGGGAAAAACTACTTTGGCAAATATTTTGGCCAATGAATTAGGAGTTGGAATTAAAATCACTTCAGGACCCGTTTTAGATAAACCTGGTGATTTAGCTGGTTTGTTAACGAATCTTGAAGAAAGGGATGTTTTATTTATTGACGAAATTCATCGTTTAAGTCCAATTGTTGAAGAGTATTTGTATTCGGCTATGGAGGATTTCAAGATTGATATTATGATTGAATCGGGTCCAAATGCAAGAACGGTTCAAATCAATTTGAATCCGTTTACTTTAGTTGGAGCAACTACTCGATCAGGATTATTAACTGCGCCAATGCGTGCTCGTTTCGGAATTCAAAGTCGATTACAATATTACAATACCGAATTATTAACCACAATTGTACAACGTAGTTCATCTATTTTAAAGATGCCAATTACGATGGAAGCGGCTATTGAAATTGCAGGTAGAAGTAGAGGAACACCACGAATTGCCAATGCTTTATTGCGTCGTGTTAGAGATTTTGCTCAAATCAAAGGAAATGGAAAAATTGACATTGAAATCGCAAGATTTGCCCTTAAAGCTCTCAATGTTGACGCTCACGGTTTAGACGAAATGGATAATAAAATATTATCTACGATAATTGATAAATTCAAAGGCGGTCCAGTTGGATTAACCACATTGGCAACTGCAGTCTCTGAAAGTGGCGAAACCATTGAAGAAGTATACGAGCCTTTTTTAATTCAGGAAGGTTTTATAATTAGAACACCTCGAGGAAGAGAAGTAACTGAAAAAGCTTATAAGCATTTAGGAAAAATTAAACACAATATTCAAGGAGGACTTTTTTGATGATGGGTGATAGGTGTTTGATGATGGATGTTTCAAATTATTTAGTATAAAAATATGAGTTTTAAGTTTGAAAAATTAATTATTTGGCAATTAGCAATGGATTTTGGAGAAGAAATTAATACCATAGCTAATTCTTTTCCTCAAACTGAACGTTTTAATTTGTCTTCTCAAATTTTAAGAGCTGTTGATTCAATCGCATTAAATATTTCTGAAGGTTCTGTTGAACAAACTATTCCTGAATTTAAGAGATTTTTGAATTATTCAATTCGATCTATAGCTGAAGTTGTAACTTGTTTGCATAAAGCAAAAAGGAGAAATTATATAAATCAAGAACAATTTGATTATTTGTATTCTAAATCATTTGAATTGATGAATAGAACTTTGGCTTTTAAAACGCAACTTAAATAAGTGATTCAGTCATCCATCATCCATCATCAGACATCCATCATAAAATCCGAATCCAAAAGACTCGGCTTTTTGTCTTGCGGTATTTCTAAAGCTGGTTTTTTGGAAGAGGAAGCACCTCATTTAGAAAATTGGCTCAACAATAACATGAACGGTCAAATGAGTTACATGGAAAATCATTTTGACAAACGTTTGAATCCAACTTTATTGGTGGATGGAGCAAAAAGTGTGATTTCTTTATTGTTAAATTATTATCCTTCCGAGCTTCAAAATGAAAACTCTTATAAAATCTCAAAATACGCCTACGGACAAGATTATCATCACGTTATAAAAGAAAAATTAAAAGAATTATTATATTTCATTGAAACCGAAATAGGAGAAGTTTCAGGAAGAGCTTTTGTAGATTCGGCACCAGTTTTAGATAAAGCTTGGGCGGCTAAAAGTGGATTAGGTTGGGTTGGAAAGAACAGTAATCTTATTACTCAGAAAGTTGGTTCTTTTTATTTTATTGCTGAATTAATTATTGATTTGGAATTAGAATATGATTCACCAACAACCGACCATTGTGGTTCTTGCACAGCTTGTTTAGACGCTTGCCCTACTGAAGCTATTGTTGCACCCTATGTTGTAGATGGAAGCAAGTGCATTTCTTATTTTACTATCGAATTGAAAGATAATTTACCACAAGAAATGAAAGGTAAATTTGACGATTGGATGTTTGGTTGCGATGTCTGTCAAGACGTTTGTCCCTGGAATCGATTCTCAAAACCACATAATGAGCCCCTTTTTGAAGCAAATTCAGATATTTTGAATTTCTCAAAATCCGATTGGGAAGAAATTACAGTTGATGTTTTTCAAAAAGTGTTTAAAAATTCAGCGGTTAAACGAACTAAATATGAAGGCTTACTTCGTAATATCAATTTCTTGAAGAAATAAAAAGATATAGTGTTTTTCAGACAAAAAATATTTTCAATATCAAAACTTTACTGTAGTTTTGAGAGTTATTAATAAGAAAAAGTATGGCATCAGGATTTTTCGCAATCTTAGACGATATTGCTGCATTGATGGACGATGTAGCAATGACTAGTAAATTAGCAACCAAAAAAACAGCAGGAATTTTAGGAGACGACTTAGCAGTGAATGCCGAAAAAGCTACGGGTTTTTTAGCTTCAAGAGAAATTCCAGTGTTGTGGGCAATTACAAAAGGTTCGTTTATCAATAAGTTAATTATTCTTCCAGTTGTTTTTGTTTTAAATTGGTTATATCCACCAGCTATTAAAGCTGCTTTAATAATTGGAGGAGTTTATTTAGCTTATGAAGGTGTAGAAAAAATCATCGAATACTTTTTTCATCGTGCAAAAAAAGGGGAAGAAGTTATTGCGGAAAGCCAATTAGCAGAAACAGATGAGAATTCGGAAAAAGCAAAAGTAAGTTCGGCTATTAAAACCGATTTTATTCTTTCGCTTGAAATTGTCATCATCGCCTTAGGAACAGCAATGGAAAAAGAACATCCATTGATTACCCAAATTCTAAGCGTAACTTTCGTTGCTATTATCGCCACAGTTGGTGTTTACGGAATCGTAGCTTTAATTGTAAGAATGGACGATGCGGGCTTTTATTTGATGAGAAAATCGGATAACAAAGGATTTATGTCTTCTTTTGGAGAAACTCTAATCAAAGCATTACCATTAGTAATTAAAGGACTTGCCGTGTTAGGGACGATTGCACTTATCCTAGTTTCGGGAGGAATTTTTCTTCATAACATTGAATATATACATCATTTAATTCCGCATAGTATTCCATCAACAATTGCTGAATTTGGAGTTGGAATTGCTTTTGGATTAGTGGCAGTTTTGTTGATGACGGGGTTTAAAAAGGTGAAGGGTTTGATGAAAAAATAACCTTTCAAAAATTTGATTATAAGTAAGATGAGTAACATATATTATATGATTTGGTCTGATGCAATACTAACAGCTCAAAGTAAAAAAAAGAATAGTCAAGAATGGAAAATACTTGTTTGTCTTTTTGCTGTTTTTCAGATGTTAAATTTGGCTATTGTTATTATTTTAATAAAATCTTTTTTTGATATTCGTTATCCAATTACTTTTAAAATCGATATTTTTCCAGGAAGAATTTTAAATAGCTTATTGCCTGCTCTAATATTTTATATATTGCCATTTGTTTTAATTAATTATTTTTTGATTGTTTATAAAGATAGATACAAACAAATTATAGTTAATTATAAAAGTTATAATGGGAAGTTAGTTCTAGGATATATTATATTTTCAATAGTATCATTTTTTTTACCTCTTCTCATTATGAAATTTTTATAAATATGGTAACTTTAACTAGAATACATGTTTTAATTTATAATTGAATTATTTAATAAATAAACAATTTATTTTTTTCTTTGCGAATCGGCATAATATTTGTCCGCTTTGCCAGCTCCGCTGGAATTAGCTGTAATAATTCGGGACTAATTGAAAACTGATTCAAGCTG
>JAANMV010002001.1_pt1 | contig 20999 bp, 16 predicted proteins | sample 7279661 | NCBI WGS metagenome assembly JAANMV01 (sample SAMN14094540, study PRJNA606508) | bioreactor metagenome | isolation source: A lab-scale SPAN reactor treating ammonium-rich wastewater day 121 | place: Ireland: Galway | collected 2017-05-16
ACCTGACACCACATTTAAATATTTATTAGTTAAACTTTTACGGTTTTCTTATGCATCAAGGCTCGGGTTATTTACAAATTGCTATAGGTAATTATAGTTTCATAACAAATATAATACATATTTTCAGCAAAACTATGACATGCATCATATAATCTTTTACCGTGTATCAATTAATTGTTTTGTAAGCTGTAATTATTTAGAAGGGTTTTCGAGAATTTATGTAAAAATATTTTTTTAAGCCCCGCAGGGGCGGAATAAATCAGCGATGGGCGAAGCCCATCGAAATAAAAGCAGAGTATCATAGCCCTGCAAGGGCTTAAATAATAGGTAAAGCCATCAACGAAACAGCAAAGACGTGCCAGTCCAACGGACTCCTTCGGAGCGGCACGTCTGTACAGGATAGCTGGTTTGCGATTAGACTTCAAAAGTCTTAAAGACTTTTGAAGTCTTATTAACCTGAAATATAACATTAAGATGGTGTTCAAAGTTTACGTTATATAAAATGACCTCTTCTGTATCCCCGACTGCTCCGTCAGTTCTCCCTTACAAAGGAGATGAAAATTATTTAAAATTCATTAACTTGCTTTTGAAATTGATTTAGCTTTTGATTTTATATCATTTCCCCCTGGAAGGGGGAACACAAGGGGGTCGCTTAAATATTATAGTTATTATTCAAACCCCCTCTATATCTCCCCCTGTCAGGGGGAGATGAAATAGAACAAGGGGCATAAAACCCCTTGATAATAAAGATCAAAATCCCGCATCTATGTTAAATATTAAAATATTCCTGTTTAAATATCTTTCCGTACTCACCGAACCTTTTTTCCATGAGTGATTTAAATGCTGCCTGTGGGAAAGGTTCGAAGTGTTTCAGTATATAATCAACTGCGCCGATGGCGGCCTTATCGCCGCCGCAAATTCTCCTTAGCGGCAATGATAATACATTCAGCCCTTCTTTATTCAGTTCCAGCGATTCATCAATTATAAAAACAGTTTTATCGTTTATCCTGTTAAATACATCCTGGCTTTTAATTTCCTTCAGCCCGTCTTCAGAAACTATTATTATATAATCTGCTGAGGAAACCCCGGTATAATATATCTCATCCGGACTAATTATTACCTCGCTCAGTGAAAATCCCGAGCCCTGTGTAACAGGATTATCATTCTTCTGTGTAACTTCAAGTCCGCACATAAGCGCAGCTTCGGCAAGCATTGCAGCAGTTGACTGCACCCTTTCGCCTGCGCTGCCTGTTAAAATAATTTCTGCAGGTTTTTTTAAGTTATGTTTATATGATGGTGTTATAAACTTAAGCGGCTTTATTTCGCCTTTATGGCTGTTTACATCTATATCATACTTTCTGCTGAACTCGGGTCTTTTTGCAGAGTTTTTAATTACACCCAGCTCATGACCTTCTGCTTCTGCCATTTTGCTCAGCATATTGCCCTTAAGCTCGTTGCGTTTTGTTCCGTGCTCAGTACAAAGCTCAAGAACTTCAACGATCGAAAACCCGTCGAATGCAATTGCTTCGCTTATAACCTCTGTAAGATCCTTATCAGTGGCTGTTTTCCGTGCAATATATCCCGCTTTGGATGCATCGGAAATCTTGCAGATATCAAGGCTTGGGTTCATGCTGCCGAAAGGCGATGTAATTGTATTAAAATGCTCGGGGGTTAGTGATGATGTCTGCCCGCCTGTCATACCGAACAGAAAGTTATTTGCAACTATTACAGTAACATCAGCATTAATAAGCGCAGCGTTAACAATGTGCAGCAATCCTATCATAGAGCCGCCGTCGCCAATAAGCACAATTGTTTTAAGCTTGCCTGATGCAAGCACTTTATCGGCAACTGCAATCCCGGTTGCAAATCCAGTTGACCTGCCGTGAGTTGTGTGAACTGTATGCACTTTATCAAACAATGCATCGGCAAGTCCTATGCAGCCTATATCGGTAACAAGGCAAACGTCGTGAGGGTCCAGCCTCAGCATTCCCAGCGCATCATTCAGCTTTTTTAATATATTGTTGTGCCCGCAGCCTTTGCAAAAAGGCATTACAGCGCCATGTGTCATATAAGTACAGGTTTCAGCGGTGTTCATAGATTCTTAATCCTTTCTGTTATCTCACCCGGAGTTATCATTGTACCAAGCTTGTTCACTCCGTAAACATTATGGTTTTTAAGCAGCGGGGTTATTATCTGCCTGTACTGCCCGCTGAAATTTTCTTCGGCAATAACTACATTTGCGCAGCCTTCGGCTGCCTGAAGTATTTTCTTTTCAGGTACGGGAAACATACTGTAAATTGTTAATGCTGATATTTTTCTGCCTTCACTTCTCAGAATTTTAACAGCATCATTCATAGTTCTTGCAGTAATTCCAAAGCTTATAATAAGAGTATCAGAGCCGGCTTCTATATCTTCTTTTACGAGTACCATTTCATCCCTGTGTACCTGTATTTTATCTTCAAGATGTTGAAGCACAGCAAGTGTTTCCGGGTCATTTTTTTTGAGATTGCCCTGCGGGTTATGTGCAGAGCCTGTTGCAGTAACTTTAACCCTGCCGCCAACCGGGGCAAATTTTGCTATCATTTCGGGTGAGTCGAACCCGTACATTTTCCAGCTTTCAAAATCAGCATCATTTTCTGTGATAAAATGCCGGCTGATATTTGGCGGCGGGTTGAGCTTATTATAGTCCACACTTTCTGTTGTCATGCCGATTTCCTTATCAGTAAGCAATACAACGGGCGTCCTGTATTTTTCTGCCCAGTTGAATGCTTCGACAGTAAGCTCGTAACATTCCTTAGCTGTTGAAGGATATAAAACAGGTATAGTATAACCGCCGCTTGTTGCGAATTCCGTTATAAGAATATCACCCTGCGCTCCCTGTGTAGCTCCTCCCGTGCAGGGACCAAGTCTTTGCACAACACTTATAACAACCGGTGTTTCTGTAATTAGTGCATATTGCACTGTTTCAATCATTAACGCCCATCCGGGACCTGAGGTAGATGTCATTGCTTTAACTCCCCGCATTGATGCGCCTACGCAGTAGGCAAGAGCTGAAATTTCATCAGGCGAGCTTATTGCTATTCCATTATTCAATGGCAGCAGGTCGATAAGTCCTTTATAAACTCCGGATGCAGGAGTAATGGGATAACCTGCAAAAAATTTACAGCCCGCTTTTACAGCGCCTTCGGCAGTCATCTGGTTTCCGCTTCGCAGGGCAAGCTTTTTGGTTTTAGTAGTCATAGCCTTTTTAGTAGATAATTCTGTTATACAAAATTACCAAAGGCAATAAAAATAAAGAATGATTTAGCTTAGTTTTTTGGGTAAGAGATAAAAATCATAAAATATTATGATAATTGTATCAATAAATATTATTTTTCCAGGGCCTGCTTCACTTTTTCAAGCGCTTCAGCAACCTTGCTTTCAGGAGCATTGGTTTTCCATGTAATTTCATATTCGCCCTCTTTAGCGATAATTTTTGCATCAACGAAAAAGGTCATGAACAGAACCTGCTTTTCAGCCTTCAGGTTATACCCGCCATCTATTGCAGAAAGTGTAACTTCATTTTCATCAGCTTTATTCAGAAGGTCTTTTTTAAGCACTTCAAGCTTTTCCAGCAGCTGCTGTTTTGTTTTACCGGGCTGAGGGATATTTAACATAATTTAATATTTAAAAGAAAACCCCGTTTCCGGGGTTTAAAATTTATGATACTTCAGAAGGAATCATATCACCTTCTTTTATTCTGCGGGTCTCGATTTCTTTCCAGTAATGGCATGCAACAACGTGCATGTTTGAAGTACCCGATACCTGTTCCAAAGCTGGCTCAACATTCCAGCATTTACTGTCAGTTGTATACAGCTTGCTATCTACATACTTGCAGCGGGTGCAGAAATGGCACCCAACCGGATAATTTGTTGCAGCAGGTACATTTCCTTCGATAGTTGCCAGCCTGCTATGCCCTTTGTTCAGCTTCGGAATTGAATTCAACAGGCCCAGAGTGTACGGATGTTTTGGATTATAAAAAATTTCTTCAGCTGCGGAATATTCGGCAACCTTTGATGCATACATAACTGCCACACGTTTTGAAACTTCAGCAATTACACCAAGGTCATGGGTTATCATAATTACGCCCATACCAAGCTCATCCTGAAGCTTTTTTATCAGCTCAAGTATCTGCGCCTGTACAGTTACATCAAGCGCTGTTGTAGGTTCATCGGCTATCAGTATTTCAGGATTGCATGACAATGCCATAGCTATCATTACTCTTTGCCTTAAACCTCCTGAAAGCTGGTGCGGGTATTCAGAATATCTCTGCTCCGGAGCAGGAATTCCGACAAGCCTCAGCATTTCTATAGAACGTTTTTTAGCTTCTTCCTTGGATACCTGCTGATGCAGCATAACAGCTTCATCGATCTGGTCGCCGCAGGTGAATACGGGATTCAGCGAAGTCATAGGCTCCTGGAAAATCATGGCAATATCATTGCCGCGGATCTCCTGCATTTGTTTTTCATCATATTTCGTAAGGTCCTGCCCTTTGAATAAGATCTCCCCGCCGACAATTTTGCCCGGGGGATTGGGGATAAGCCTCATAATAGAAAGAGCAGATACACTTTTTCCGCAGCCTGACTCTCCCACCAGGCCAAGGGTTTCACCGCTATCCAGATCATAAGAAACGTCATCAACAGCTTTAGCTATACCGTCATCGGTATAAAAGTATGTTTTGAGGTTCTTAACTTCGAGTAACTTCGCCATAAATATAAATTAATTGTTAATTGGCAAATTAGCTAAAAATAATTGAGAAAATAAAGGGATTTATCCGTTATTTAAAAATTCTGAAATATCCGAATTGAACTTCTTCTGCATTTCTTCGGATTCTTCCACTGTTTTAGCTTCTGTGATGATCCTGATAATCGGTTCAGTATTCGATTTCCTGAAATTTACCCAACCACGCTCAAAATCAAGCCGTAAACCGTCTTCAAAATTCTGGTCATAATCATTATATTTCCTTTTTACAAACTCAAGAACAGAGTCTGCATCAATTCCTTCTGTAGAAATTTTTGATTTACGGATAAAATACCGAGGCAAAGAATTTTTATACTCAGAAACTTTTAAACCGGATTGAGTAATTTCACTTAAAATTAAAGCTGTACCAACAAGTGAATCCCTGCCGTAATGAACTTCGGGAAGTATCACACCACCGCTGCCTTCACCGCCTACAACTGCTTTAACTTCCTGCATTTTTTTTATGACATTTATTTCACCCACTGGTGCTTTAAATATTTTTCCACCGTTTGCTTTAACAACATCATCAACTGAACGCGAGGTAGAAAGGTTTATTACAGCAATCCTTTTTGCATGGGTACTATTTTTCAGAACAAAATTTACGGCCGCTGTAATGGTATTTTCTTCTCCGAAAGGTTCTCCTTTTTCCGTTATTATCACCAGCCTGTCAGCATCCGGGTCAATAACAATTCCGATATCTGCTTTATGCTTAATAACAGCTTTGCAGGTACGCTTAAGATTTTCAGGCAGCGGTTCGGGTTTACGTGTAAATATCCCGCTTTGTTCACAGTCAATTTCAATCACACGGCATCCAAGCTTTTTAAGCAATGCGGGAATAATTTTTGAGCCAGAAGCATTAACGCAGTCTGCGACAACTTTAAATTTCCTTTGTTTTATCTTTTTAAGATTAAGCGATTTAATTTCTAAAACATTATCAATGTGGTAATCACCAAAACCGGGGCAATATTCTGACTGCTTGATTTTATCAGCTGTTATATAATTATCACCAGTTTTTTCAAACAGCTCCCAAAGCTTTTTGTTTTCATCAGCATCCAGGAAAATGCCTTTTCTGTTAATGAATTTCATTCCGTTCCATTCCTGCGGATTATGCGATGCAGTTATAGAAATACCGCCTGCAGCCCTTAATGTTTTAACAGCAAGCGATACTGTTGGAGTTGGTACGATGCCTATTTTAATAACCCTGCATCCGCAAAAAAGCAAAGTGCTTTCTATTATATCTTCTATCAGATCACCGCCAGCCCTTCCATCTCTTCCTATTACTATGGTTTTATTATTGTTATATTTTGCAAATGCTGCCGAATATTTAACAATGTTTTCAGGGATCAAAGATTCACCGAAAATTCCCCTGATTCCGGATATTGATATAATTGGTTTTTTCATAGTTTCTAAAAATCATTTTTAATGATAAAGGTTAAATTCATTAAAAAAAGCGGAAAGAATTAAATCTTCCCGCTTATTTCTATATATTTGTTCACAAATTAACTAATTAAACATTTTAATAAGCCAGCATATCTTCTGCAGCTTTAAGTATCCAGCTATCCTGCGGTAATGCATAACTTTCAAGAGCAAACGGAATATGTACATGTAATCCGGCAACACGTTTTATCGGAGCATCAAGATATTCGAAAGCTGCTTCAGCAATCTGCGAAGCAATTTCTGCGCCAAAGCCCATAAACTTAGTATCTTCGTAGAATACAATCACCTTTCCTGTCTTTTTAACAGAATTGATAATTGTTTCAGTATCAAGCGGAACTATTGTTCTGATATCAATTACTTCAACACTGTAGCCTTTCTTTTCCATTTCCCTTGAAGTTTTCATCGCTTTTTCAACCATTGCTCCATAAGTAACTATTGTAAGATCATTTCCTTCTTTTTTTACTGCAGCTTTTCCGAAGGGCAGGTAATAATCAGCATTTGGTTCGGGTGATTTTGCATAACCCTGCCTGTAGAGGAACTTATGCTCTAAAAACATTACCGGGTCTTTTAGCTGGCATGCAGTTTTTAACAAACCTTTTGCATCGGCAGCATTGGAAGGATATGCAATATATAAGCCCGGACATTTTGCAAAAATTGCCTCAATATTCTGTGAATGATAATGTCCGCCGCCGATATATCCGCCAGTTGCAACCCTTATTGTAACCGGACATTCAAATGTTCCGTTTGAACGGTAACGGTACATTACAAGCTCATCCCTGATCTGCATCATTGCCGGAAAAATATAATCAGCAAACTGGATCTCAACAACAGGTTTTAAACCTGTTAAAGCCGCACCAACTGCAGTTCCCAATATTGAGGCTTCTGCAAGCGGTGAATTGAAGCAGCGTTTAACACCGTATTTAGTGGAGAGTCCTTTTGTAGCTGTAAATACGCCGCCTTTACCATCCTGCACATCTTCGCCATATACCAGCATATTGGGATTTTTTTCCATTTCTTCCATCAATGCATGATTAATCGCATCAACCATAACTATCGGTTCGCCGTTTGGAACTGATGATTCATAATCAATTTTTGTCTGCAGATCATCTGGGCAGAATAAATGATCTTCTACTGTTTTAGGATCGGGTGAAGGTTCAGCATATGCTTCTTCAGCTGATTTTACAACAAGCTCATTAATTTCTTTCCTTGTTGCTGCAATTTCTTCTTCAGACATAATGCTTCTTTCGATAAGGAGCTTTTCCAGCTTTAAGATAGGATCTTTTTCCATATCTTTTGCTATAGCTTCCTTTGACCTGTATTTGTCCTGTGAATCTGATGCAGAGTGTGAGCGTAGCCTTACAACATCGGCATAAATGAATGAAGGACCTTCTCCGCTTCTTGCAAGCTTTACGGCTTCTTTTGCAGTTGCGTAACTTTCAAGGAAATCGGTACCATCAATATGGAATTTATGAATTCCTTCAAATCCCTGAACAACTTTATAAACCGAAGCACCGGCAGTCTGCTGTTCGATTGGAACAGAAATTGCAAAGCGGTTATTCTGTATACAAAAAATTGCCGGAAGGCTTTCGCGTGCAGCCCAGTTAATAGCTTCAAAAAATTCACCTTCGCTTGTAGAGCCTTCTCCGCCGCCAACATAGGCAACTTCATCAGTATTTCGGTAAACACAGCTCAAAGCAGCCCCAACTGCCTGCAGGTATTGTGAGCCTGTTGGTGAGGAAGCTGTCGGCATTCTAAGCTCTTTGCTTCCAAGATGCATAGGCATTTGTCTGCCGCCGCAAAACTCATCTGTTGCTCTACCCATGATATGCCTGAAAATATCTTTTGGTGTAATTCCCAGCGCAGTTGCAATTCCGTTATCCCTGTAATATGTAAAAAACCAGTCTTTACCACCTTTCATAGCCATAGCAATTGCTACCTGTATTGCTTCATGACCTGAACCGGATATAAGGAATGTGGCTTTACCCTGCTTAATAAGCATATCAATTCTGTCATCAGTAAACCTTGTAAGGAGCATTGCTTTATAGGCATGGATCATTTCTTCATTTGTAAGTCCATGATTTGGAACAGTTTCTTTATGAAAGTCGTAATATTTGCTTTCTTTTGTACTGTTTACAGTATTAGAACCATTACTTACTTTTGAAGCCCCATTAGTTCCTTTTGATTTCTTTTCTGCAGCAATTTTCTCTGCCATAGGAATATAACCCCTTTACTTAAAATATATTAAATTTTATTTTTTTTGTCTGGAATGTAAAAAACCACAAAGATTTCAAATATAAGGAAATAACAATCATTAAAAAAGCCCTAAAAATGCTACTGTAAAAATGCAAAGATTTTATTTTATAGTTGATTTTTCCAAAAATAAATGTCATATTTATGATGAAATCAATAAAATTTTCCCAAAATTATTTATTAAAGATTGATATCTTTAATCCATTTGCCTTTATTTGAAATTTTAACCGGGAAAATAATATTTTTTTACAAAGCTGATAAAAGAATTTGATTATTAGAAGCAATAAAACCAGATATTCACGCATTATATTGTACAAATAAAATATTTTTCAATAACTTAACCAAAAAGAGGAAAGTACAAATGAAAAAAGCATTTCCCATTTTAAGCTTACTGGCTGTTGGTTTATTTTTCATTGGATTAATCTCGTCTGATCCGTTCGGGTCAAGAACAAATGTGTCCAATGATAATGCAATCAACCCGGTAGTACCTCAGACAGATGCTGTAGTAAAATTTGCAGACAGCATGAATGCTGTTAACGATGAAGCAGGACTTCGTACCAGAGGCTGGAAACCCAAAAGAGGACCTTTACACGGACCAATAGGTTCAACATTTTTCTTCCAGGGCAACGCAACAGTATTTCCTGCATTCGAAGGACCTACAACAGGTTATGTTGGAGCTAATTTTAATGCAACAACCGGTTCAAATACCATTGATTTATGGTTAATTTCACCTGTAGTTAACGGTGCTTCCGGCGATACTATTTCATTTTATGAGCGTTCCCCCACCGGTTCAACATTCCCAGATTCAATTAGAGTACACTGGGCATCAAACGGTGATACAGTTCCCGGATCAGGTTCATGGGTTGAGCTTGGCAAATTTAAGACAACTACCACCGGTACCTGGGCAGAAAGAAGATTTGTTCTTCCTTCAGCAGGTGCAACAGGCAGATTTGCAATTAACTACCGTGTTGCAAACGGCGGACCATCAGGTGTAAACAGTGATTATATCGGACTTGACCTTATAAGGTTACTTGGACCAGCAGCCGGACCGTCAATTCTTCCTGATGTTTTATACTATAAATTCGAGCAGAACCCTGCTCCATTATTAACACCTAACTGCGCAATTCCACCGGCTGGAACAAACCCGGCACCGGTACAATTGCATACATTAGGCTCAGGCGGACAGTTTGATTCTTGTCTTGTTGGTATCGGAACAACTAATGCAAGAATAGCAACTGGATGGAACTGTAATTTAGCCAACGGATCATGGACAATCAGCTTCTGGGTTAATAACCTGGTAGATATGAATCCAACTTATTTATTCGGTGATGCCGGTTCAACATCATTCAGATGCTTCTATGGCGGCGCAGCTGGCGTAAATAATATTTTATTAAGGGGACCAATGACTGATATTCTTATCCCATGTCCTGCAGGTCCGCAGGTATTTCATATGGTTTATGACGGAACAAATGTTATAATTTACCGTAATGGCGCTTTAATAAGCACAAATCCAAGAGCAATTAACATGCCTACAGGAACCGGATTTTATGTTGGCGGTTACTCAAGCGGATTTGGCCTTTCAGGCAGAATGGATGAATTCAGGCTTATCAGAAGAGCACTTACACCGGCAGAAGTTGCTGCACAGTGGAATTCTGATCTTGGCGGCTGCGGATTAGTTGGAATTACACAGAATAACAACCAGATCCCGAATCTGTACAGTTTATCACAGAATTACCCGAATCCGTTCAACCCTGTAACAAACATCAAATTTGCATTACCTAACACAGGTCTTGTAAAGCTTGTTGTATTTGATATACTCGGAAGAGAAGTATCAACACTTGTAAATGAAGTAAGAACAGCTGGTAATTATACAGTTGATTTTGATGCTTCATCACTTTCAAGCGGTGTATACTTCTACAGAATTGAATCAGGTAACTTCACCGATACAAAGAAAATGTTACTTGTTAAATAATAATATATTTTACAATAACTTAAGGCATCTGTTTAAGCAGATGCCTTTTTTATTTTCCGGAATTCATTACCCTATAAAGTAAAAATTAGTTACTTTTTTTTACAATAAATCACTATTCCAGCATGTTGAATTTAATCAAAAAATAAAGCATATTGTAAAGTTATTAAATTATACTATTATTAAATTAAAAGGAAATGATATGATTAAAAAAATCTTCCCATTTTTAAGCTTGCCGATTATAGCAATTATTTTAACTGGCATGTTAGTTTTAGACCCGTATAGCTCCAGAACACCGTTATCTGATAATGACGCTGTTAATCCGCCTGTTTCATATTCTGACGAAGTAAAATATTCAGATGATATGAATGGTGTAAATGATGAAGCGGGTCTGCGTTCAAGAAACTGGATACCTAAAAGAGGACCGCTGCACGGACCGATTGGTTCTACATTTTACTTCCAGGGCAACGCAACCGTTTTTCCTGCTTTCGAAGGACCAACAACAGGTTATGTAGGATCTAATTTCAACGCTACAACCGGTTCAAATACAATAGATCTATGGCTTATATCCCCAACCGTAAACGCTGCAGCTGGCGATACTATTACATTTTATGAAAGAGGTCCAACGGGATCGACATTTCCGGACTCAATGAGAGTTCACTGGGCATCCAATGGAGATACAGTACCTGGTTCAGGTTCATGGGTAGAGCTGGGTAAGTTTAAAAATACCATTACGGGCACATGGCAGGAAAGAAGATTTGTAGTTCCATCAGCCGGTGCAACAGGCAGATTTGCAATCAATTACAGGGTAGCCAACGGCGGACCTTCAGGTGTTAACAGTGACTATGTAGGCGTAGATCTTGTAAGGCTGGTAGGACCACTTACAGCAATTGAACCTATAAGCAGCACTGTTCCAGATAAATATTCACTTGAACAGAACTATCCAAATCCGTTCAATCCGTCAACAAAGATCCGTTTTTCAATTCCTTCATCAGGAATGGTAAAAATGAATGTTTATGATGCATTGGGCAGAAAAGTTGAATCACTTGTAAATGAAACAATGAACGCAGGAACTTATGAAGCAACATTTAATGCTTCAAAGCTTTCAAGCGGAATATATTTCTATACAATAGAAACAGGTAATTTTACTGCAACAAAGAAAATGCTTCTTGTAAAATAAATTTTACGCTTCAGCTTAACTGCTGAAAACAAAAAAAGCCATCCTGAAATTCAGGATGGCTTTTTTATTTAAACAAATTTCAGGAATTTTCATTAAAAAAAACATTCTGCCCGCAGGTACTTCCTATTTTTATCTCTTCGTAGCTGTTTAAGCTGATAACTGTTTCGTAACCGGCTTTTTTAAAAGCTTTGGCAATTTCTTCTGCTGCATAATTGCTTTCATTGCTTATTACGGGTATAATTTCATTTTTAAGAACATTGACCGTTTCATTGAGTGGTGTAAGTTTAATTATAAATATTTCAGGATCAAAAATATTCTTAAGCTTATCAATATTTATTTCGTTTCCCTGTGATGGAGCAAAGCTTAATGCGATCTTTCTGTCACCTGAGTTAAAAAACCTTTCCCCGTATTCGGCAATTTTTTCAAAGCTCCATTTTTTAACGGGCATCATTATATCACGTTTTTTACTGTCTGTTGTATGAATTGAAAATTGAAGCTGAAATCTGCCATTCATGAATTTTTCGTTCTTTAAAGAGATAAGCTCATCAAGAAATTTTTCGCTTCCCCGGGGAGCAATAGTTGAAATTGACGGCATAAATCCCGGTGCTTTCCAGTACCAATCAAACTCCTTAATGACATCAAGAACAGCCATATTGAATGTTGGTTCTCCCATCCGTGTAAAGTGTACTTTAAGCTGTTTTACCGGAATATGTTCATCAGGATATTTTCCGCTTATCATTTTATCCAGCTGCCAGAACATTCCTTCTTTGCTTATCCTGCCAAGGTAAAATGGACCGGCATCACAAATTGTGCAGTTAACCGGACAACCGTACAGTGTAGAAATTGTCAAGATCCATTTTTCTTCACGCGGTTTTGGCGGGTGAAGAGATTCAACAAACTCAACCAGGTTGCCGCCTTCACTTCTGGCAACGTAAACTATCGCAAGATCTTCCCTGCCCTGCTGCGAAATCAGCTTCATTTATACTGTCCGGATTTAAATTCGGAAAAGAGATGCTTAACCTTGTTCCTTTGGTATTTGCCGGTGGAAGTAACAGGTATTGAATCAGAAAACACAACAACCTTCGGGGCTTTATAAGCCGGGAGCTTCTCTTTACAGAATGAAATAATTTTTATCTTTAAATCATCAGAAGGCGTGAAATTATCTTTAAGCAGAACAAGTGCACCGACTTCTTCACCGTACCAGTCATTATCAAACCCAACTGCTATGGCAGATTTTACTTCCGGAATTGACATCAGCACCTCGTCAATTTCAAGCGGCGCTATGTTTACCCCGCCGCGGATGATAAGCTCTTTAAGCCTGCCGGTTATAAAAAAATATTTCCTTCCGCTCTCATCATAAATATAAAAACCTTCATCGCCGCTTCGGAACCATCCGAACTCAAAAGTTTTATCATTAGCTTCCGGATTTTCATCATAATATTTCATAACATTGTGACCGCGTATTACAATTTCACCCCGAGTGTTTTCAGGCAGAGATTCACCTGATTCATTATGAATATCCATTTCATTCGGTTCAATTGCTATTCCGATACTGGGAAAACCGTACTTTAAAAGCCATTTATCGTGATCAGCTTTGTTAAGCGCGGTTGGAATAAAGCAGGAATAACAGGTAGTTTCAGATAGACCGTATCCGTGAACAATTTTTAAACCGAAAATTTTTTCGAATTTCTGAACCAGCTCGCAGGTCAGGGGTCCTGCCCCGCAAATTATATGGCGGAAGTTTATTAATGAATTCACACCTGTCCCGCCACCTGAAAGGAGTAGAGTAAGTTCAAATTTAAATTTTTCGTTTGATTCAAAATCGTGGCAAAGAAACTGCAGCAATGTTGGCACTACGCTGACAATATTTACTTTTTCATGTGCCAGTCTTTTAAAAAAAGTATGTGTATGGAATTTCTGATTAAGAACCAGGCTGCCCCCTGCAAACATCGGGGTAACAATTGTTACAATTGTACCATTTACGTGGTGAATTGGCAGAACACACATCATAACTGTTCCATGCCCTATACCATGCCACCTGCTGATGCCATCGGCATCTATCATTAAATTATACTGAGTTAATACCACGCCTTTTGGCAGTCCCGTGGTACCTGAAGTATAAACAATCAGCGCTTCGGTTTCACGGGTAACTGAATCATCAGGTGTGAAATCAGACGGTTGGGAATTTAATTCTTTTATATAATCAATACATCCATCCGGCAGAATAAAATCAGAATCAGAATAAATAACGGGTTTTATATTAAGTTTTTTTAATACATCACAAAACTTTTCATAATATTGGTTATTGATAAAAGCCAGCTTAGTATCAGAGCTTTGCAAAATATACTCAATTCTGTCAGGTTCTTCGCTCACATTAATGGGAACAACAGTTGCCCCAATACACCAGGACGCAAAATACTGTACAACAGTATTTAAATGGTTATGCGAAATTGTTGCTATTCTTATGCCGGGTTTAATATTATTAACTTTCAGCAGGTTTGCAGTCTTTAATACTAATTCTTTGAATTTACTGTAAGTTAATACCTGTTTATTTCCGTTATCGGGATAAAATGTGATGAAAATTTCTTCAGGGTGCTGGTTAGTTCTGTATTGCAGAAGTTCAAAAATATTCCTGTACTTCACCAGATATTTATCCGGCGCAATACCATTAACATAATGTGCTTTATAGATATTATTTTTTGTCTGCTCTGAAAGTATCATAGACTGCAAAAATAAATCATTGCGAAATAACAAAAAAGGCTGTTTTGCAACAGCCTTAAAACCTGAAACCTGCAACTTTTAACCTGCAACTAAATTATTCTATTTCCGCTTCATGGCCTTCTTCATTCCATGTATACGGATAATTGGGCAGGTCATACTGTTTTGCATACTCGGTAAGCTTCAGCGGGTGGAAGGTATCCAGCATAACAGCAAGCTCAAGTGTTTCCTTTTTACCTATTGATGCTTCCATTGTTCCCGGGTGTGGACCGTGAGGGATACCGCCCGGATGCAGCGTGAATGAAGCCACATCAACTCCCTTGCGTGACATAAAATTGCCTTCAACATAATATAATACTTCATCGCTATCTATATTACTGTGATTATACGGCGCTGGAATTGCTTCAGGGTGATAGTCAAACAGCCTGGGGCAGAATGAACAAATTACATAATTTCTGCCTTCAAAGGTCTGGTGAACCGGCGGCGGCTGGTGTATCTTTCCGGTAATGGGCATAAAATCATTGATATTGAAAATCCACGGATAAAAATAACCGTCCCAGCCAACAATATCAAACGGATGATAATCAAAAATATAATGATGAAGCTTATTGTATTTTTTGATCTTAACTAAAAATTCACCTTTTTCATCAACTGTAACCAATGTTTCAGGAACACGGAAATCACGCTCACAAAACGGAGAGTGTTCCAGGTACTGCCCGTATGAATTTTTGTACCGGGAGGGAGTATATACCGGGCTTTTAGATTCAATCACCAAAAATTTTGTCTTTTCACTTTTTGTAACAATCCTGTAAATCACACCCCGCGGGATTACGATATAATCACCATTATGAAAATTCAGTGTACCATACTGTGATTCAAGTGCACCGTTTCCAAAATGGACAAAAATAACTTCATCACCTTCACCGTTCTTGTAAAAATAATCCATTTGTTTATCAGGATTGCAAATAGCCATGGAAACATCATTGTTGAACAATATAACTTTCCTGCCGGAAACCGGATCTCCTTCCGGCTTCGCATCAAGAGTTCTTATGTGATAATGCCTCAGGTTTCCTTCACTCCACTCCTTAAAGCCAATGTCCTCTACTGTTGTTATTTTTTTTACTTTTGTGGGCGGATTAATATGGTACAGAATTGAAGAAATTCCTGAAAATCCTTCTGTTCCAATTACCTGCTCCTGGTATAAAGAGCCATCGGGCTGCCTGAACTGTACATGTCTTTTCTGAGGTATTTTCCCCAGCTTATGATAAAATGCCATTAATTATATTTTAAAAATGCTTTTTATTATTAATTTTTTAATTGCTGATTGTTTATTGTTAAAGTGTTCCTCTTACAGCCTGTTCTCTTTCGATAGCTTCAAAAAGCGCTTTAAAATTCCCTTTGCCGAATGATTTAGCACCTTTTCTCTGTATGATTTCGAAAAATACTGTTGGCCTGTCTTCTATTGGTTTGCTGAAAAGCTGAAGAAGGTAACCGTCATCATCACGGTCAACAAGTATCCCGTGTTTTGCAAGCTCATCAACATCTTCATCGATCTTTCCGACCCGTGCTTCCAGCTCCTGGTAATATGTTGTAGGAACCCTGAGGAATTCTACTCCTCTTCTTTTAAGCTCGCTGACCGTTTCAACAATATTTGTTGTATTCATAGCAATATGCTGGCAGCCTGCGCCGTGGTAAAACTCCAGGTATTCATCTATCTGAGATTTCTTTTTGCCGGCAGCGGGTTCGTTTATAGGGAACTTGATCTTGCCTGTTCCGTTCTGCATAACCTTGCTCATTAATGCTGTGTATTCAGTAGATATATCTTTATCATCGAAAGAAAGAAGCTGGCTGAACCCCATAGTTTCCGCATAGAATTTTACCCAGTAATTCATTTTACCAAGCTCAACATTACCCACCATATGATCAACAGACCTTAAACCTGCATCTTTAATCCCCTGAACAGCTTTTGCAGATGCATCAACAAATCCGGGGAGAAATAATCCTTTGTAATTATTCCGCTGAATAAATGAATGCAGTGTATCACCGTAGGTTTTAATTGCCGAACGAATTATAAAACCATTCTCATCTTCAATTTTGATCGGTTCCATTGCAGGCACAGCGCCTCGTTTAACTGTTTCATTAAATGCGCTTTCTGCATCATCCACTTCCAGAGCTATATCCCTTACACCATCACCGTGCTGTTTGATATGTTCAGCAATGTAACTATCCGGATGATACGGTGTAGTTAAAACAAACCTTATCTTACCCTGCTCCAGCAGGTATGAGGCTCTTTCCCTGTTACCGGTTTCCAGTCCGCTGTAACCGGTGAGTTTAAAACCCATTGCATACTGATAATAAATTGCTGACTGTTTTGCATTACCGGCATAAAATTCTATATGGTCCCAGTTCTTTATAGGAAGAAAATCTTCTTTGCCGTTTAAAGAGCTTACTTTTTCTGCTGCTGAAATATCCATTTAATTATCTGTTTAAAAATTTACTCCTTAGGAGTTTCTAAAGGCACAAATATAAAAAATCCAATTTTAAGATTATATGATAAATGTAGTTAATGATCATAAAATTGTAATAAATAGTATCTTTGAATATGTTAAGAATTATAGGTAATTTTGCAGATATTGGAAAAATTCAGGGTATTTTTATCATTAAATCCTTCGGAAGTTGAAAAAGAGCTTTTGAAGGCAGACCAGCAGAATGTAAGATCATTGCTGAAGGATGCAAACATCAGGTGGGAAGATCCTGAAAAATTCCATTTAACCCTCAGGTTCCTGGGAGATATTGAAGCAGATAAAATTGAAAGATTATGTTCAACACTTGACAGGCTGAAATTTGAGTTCTCTGAAATTGAATATGAAACCACCGAAACAGGATTTTTTCCGGATACAAAGTATCCTAATGTAATTTTTGCCGGATTAAAGGAAATAAACAATCATTCACAAACGCTGGTTGAATTCATAGATAAAATAATTATAAATTTCGGAGTAAAGCCTGAAAAAAGATTTATTCCCCATATAACATTCGGCAGGTTCAGCAGAAAAAAAAGATATAAGCTCGGAAGTGACATTAAATATAAGTTACTGCATCAAAAGATCATTTTTGCTTCATTTTTTCTGATGAAAAGTATTTTAACTCCCGAAGGTTCGAATTATGAAATTATTAATGAATTCAGCTTTTTAAAATAAATTAAACCCGGAATTTAATATGCCGTTTTACGAATACCAATGTTCAAACTGCGGACACAAACTGGAAGAACTGCAGAAAATGAGTGACCCGCCGCTGGAAAAATGTCCGGTTTGCGGTAAAAAAACCCTTAAAAGATTAATAGGAACCGGTGCGGGGCTTATTTTTAAAGGCAGCGGATTTTATCTCACAGATTATAAAAACAAAAAATCATCTTCATCTGAAAGCTCTGCCAAAACAGAAAAAATCAAACCTGTAAAGGAACCATCTTCGAAAAAAGAAAAAAAAGATTCTATAAAGAAAGATAAATAATGTATACAGTAGAATTCAGCAAACTTCCGAACTTCAACAATCTTTACCTGGATTATATCAGCGGCGGCGAAGAAGAAATGGAAAAGCTTAAACCTTTCTTTAATTCCATGTACCGTGATAACGAAGAGTTCTTTAAAGTAATTGATGATAAAGTATATAACTACAGTACTAACAGGTATTTTGATAAAAATATACTTATTGATATTTTAAAACATCAGAATGTTACTTTTGGCGGTGATGAATATACTGCAGCAAATATCGAAAAGCTTTCAGGTGAACATACATTTGCTGTTGTAACCGGCCAGCAGGTCAGCCTTTACACCGGACCTGTATATACAATACTGAAAACCATTACAGCAGTAAAGCTGGCAAAGGACCTGCATGAAAGATTTCCTCAGTTTAATTTTGTGCCTGTTTTCTGGCTGGAAGCAGAAGACCACGATATTGATGAAGCAGACCACACGTATATTATTGACAGGCAAAATGAGCTGATAAGAATTGGATTTGAACAGCAGGAAAATAATTCAGAAGAGAATATAAAACGAAGCACTCCTCCGGTTGGCACTACTGTTTTCGGGGAAGTTATTAACAGTATCAACGAACAGCTGAGAAGCTCTTTAATTGATACCGATTTTAAGGATAAAATAATGAACCTTGTAACCAAACATTACAGGGAAGGCAATGATTATAAGACAGCATTTGCAGGGTTAATGAATGAAATATTCAAAGGTTACGGTGTAATATTTATAGATCCTTCTGATATTGAAATTAAAAGGCTTCTGAAACCTGTTTTCGAGAAGGAGCTTACAAGCTCCCCTAAATTATGCGAAAGTATAATTACACAAAGTGCAGAGCTTGAAAAACATTACGATCTCCAGGTAAAACCTAAGGTAATTAATATGTTTTTCCTTCACAACAACAATAGACTGCTGATAGAGCCCCGTGACGGAGGAAAATTTGCCTTAAAAAACTCGAAAAGAAGATTTGAAAACGATGAGCTGATGAATTTACTTGAAGAAAGCCCGGAGCTGTTCAGCCCGAATGTTGTTTTAAGGCCGGTTTGCCAGGATTACCTGCTGCCCACTGCAGCTTATATCGGTGGTCCGGGAGAAATTTCTTATTTTGCACAGCTTAAACCTGCATACAGGCATTATGATATTACGATGCCGGTGATATTTCCAAGAGTATCTGCCAGTATTGTTGAAAGCAAGATATCCAAATTCCTGAATAATTTTAATGTTAAGTTTGAAGATATTTTTCATCACAGTTTCCTTGTATCCAAAGTTGTGGATAAGCTTTCAGAAGTAAAAATTGAAGATGAAATAGGAAAATATACAGACGAAATTAACAAGATATTTTATGATATGAAAAATATGACTGTAAAAGTTGACCAGGCATTGCTTAATATTGTAGATAATATGAAAGAAAAGACCAAACAGAACTTAGAGCAGTTCAGGGGAAAACTGATAAATGCGCAGGCAAAAAAAAGCGAAACTACTACAACCCAGATTGATAAAGTAACAAATAATATTTATCCAAACCATAACCTGCAGGAGCGTGTAATAAACATATTATATTTCCTGAACAAATACGATGATTCATTCATAAAAAAGCTGTTTCATGAAACTGATGTTAATAATTTTAACCACCAGGTAATTGAAATGTAAGCCTTAAAATGAAAAACGAACAGGTAAGAAGAATTTTAATCATCAGGCTTTCTTCCATGGGAGATATTATTTTAACAGCTCCCCTTATAGATCTTGCAGCTAAAACATTTCCACTTGCCCGAATCGATTTCTGCACAAAAGAAAAATTCTCTTACCTGGTTAAATCCAACCCCAAAATACATAAAGTTATAAAAGCAGATAATGATCTGGAGTACTCTTCATTAAAAGAACTAAGATTGCTTATAAAAATGAGCAGTTATAATATGATAATTGATGCTCACAACAATCTCCGTTCTGTATATTTAAGGTTTTTGCAGGATGCAGAAGTCCTTAAGCTGAATAAACATTCAATAAAAAAATTCCTTTTAGTAAATTTTAAACTGAATTTGCTGAAAAATGCCAAACCCATCATAGAAAGGTATAAATCAATAATCAGCGGATTTGCATCACAGGCTGATATTAATAACAGGTCATTGCCTGAACTATTAACAAATCCAGTATCAGAGCGTTCGATCGATAAAATGCTGATAAATCTTAATCTTTCAAAAGATACCAAATTAGTTTGCATTCCTGCAGTATCCGGTCACTATACCAAAACTTACCCTGCAGAATATTTTGCTGAGATAATAAACCGGTTTCCCGAAGGAAATGCTGCTTTTTTTTTAACAGGCAGAGGTAATGACAGTGAAAATATCAGGAAAATTAAGGAGCTTACACCGGTTAAGAAAGTGTATGACCTGTGTGACCGGCTTGAAATAGATGATCTGATTTCTCTTATAAAACGATGTTCACTTGTAATTTGCGGGGATACCGGACCTATGCATATAGCCGAAGCATTTAATATTCCTGTATTTATGGCAGCTGGTTCAAGCGTAAAGGAATTCGGTTTTTACCCGCAGAATGAAAAGGCTGTTGTTCTGGAAAACAACGAATTAAAATGCAGACCATGCTCGCATTACGGCAGAGCCAAATGCCCTAAAGGGCATTTTAAATGCATGATGGAAATCACTCCCGATAATATTTTATCTGCAATATCTCAACTGTTTAATAAAGGTATTTCTTCCTGACATTCATGACAATCTGACCGAAACAATATATTTCACTCTATTTCAAAATCACTGTAAATCAGGTAAATAATACTTGGTATAGAAATTGTATATAATTTTAGTAATTATATCTGGGGGTATATTATGTCCAAATCACACAACACAAACCGTGCAACAATTATTTCAAGACCATCAGTTCAACGGACTGACATAAGCAAACAGGATGTAAAGCTGATAGCAGAAGAAAAAAGGTATCATGTAAAAATGAAGACCAATAAGCTTGAAAAAAGGAAAGAAGCTGAATTTAAGGAAGAAGAATCCAAATCCGGCGAAAACAAAACTGAATCAGTGAATGTTCTGAAAAAAGATATTACTTCAGAAAATAAAACACCGGAAGAAAAAAACGATAAAAATGAAGCTGAAGAACTTAAAGAATCATATGAAAT
>JAANMV010002015.1_pt1 | contig 20914 bp, 31 predicted proteins | sample 7279661 | NCBI WGS metagenome assembly JAANMV01 (sample SAMN14094540, study PRJNA606508) | bioreactor metagenome | isolation source: A lab-scale SPAN reactor treating ammonium-rich wastewater day 121 | place: Ireland: Galway | collected 2017-05-16
TCAGCATCATCCCGGCGATTGCGGGAGGCTAGACCGAAACAAGTTTGTGAAAACGCTCGCCCTCACCCTAACCCTCTCCCCCGGGGAGAGGGATAAGCGATGCTGACCGCGGCCTCGTGCTGGTCCGCGGCTCGGTGCCCGGCCACCGCGACGGGCGCCTGGTGGTGACTCCCACCGTCAAGAACCGCAAGGCGGCCAGTGCCAATGCACAGGCCAAGGCTTAGGTGAGACGATGAAGCTTGCAATTCAAGGCGGTACCGCCGGGATCGAGGTCTCCGACCAGAACTTCGGCGCGCCCTTCAACGAAGCCCTGGTGCACCAGGTGCTGACGGCGTACCGCGCGGCCGCCAGGGCCGGTACCAAGGCGCAGAAGACCCGCGCGGAAGTGCGTGGCGGCGGCGCCAAGCCCTGGCGCCAGAAGGGCACGGGCCAGGCCCGTGCCGGCACCACCCGTGGGCCCATCTGGGTGGGTGGCGGGCGTGCCTTTGCTGCCCGGCCCCGTGATTTCGCGCAGAAGGTCAACCGCAAGATGTACCGTGCCGCCCTGCGCAGCGTGCTGTCCGAGCTGGTACGCGACGATCGCCTGATGGTGATCGACGGCCTCAGCCTCGACCAGCCGAAGACGCGCGAGCTGGCAGCCCGACTGAAGGGCCTCGGCCTGGTGCAGGTGCTCATCCTCGTGGACAAGCACGACGAGAAGCTGTGCCTGGCGGCCCGCAACATCCCCGGTGTGGATGTCCTCGCTGCCAGCGAGGTGGATCCCCTGAGCCTGGTCCGTTTCGACAAGGTGCTGGCCACTGCCGCGGCCGTGCGCAGCATCGAGGAGCGCCTTTCATGAGTGCCGCCCATGCCAAGGAACGGCTGATGTCCGTGGTCATTGGCCCGCACCTGTCCGAGAAGGCCACCGTTGCCGGGGATCGTGACAAGCAGGTCGTCTTCCGCGTGCGGCGCGATGCCACGAAGGCGGAGATTCGCCGCGCCGTGGAAATGCTCTTCGAGGTCAAGGTCGAGGGCGTCCAGGTGGTCAACGTCATGGGGAAGGTGAAGCGGTTTGGCCGCACCCCGGGGCGCCGCCAGGACTGGAAGAAGGCTTACGTCAGCCTTGCCGAAGGCAGCGACATCAGTTTCATGGGCAACGAGTGACGGCCGAGTAGGGAAACGCCATGCCTCTGCAGCAATTCAAGCCCACCTCGCCCGGACGCCGCTTCGCAGTCCGCGTGACCACCCCGGAGCTCCACAAGGGCAAGCCTTTCGCGGGGCTCGTCGCGAAGCTGGATACCGGAACCGGCCGCAACAACCATGGCCGCATCACCACGCGCCACCGTGGCGGTGGTCACAAGCGACGCTATCGCATGATCGATTTCCTGCGCGACAAGGATGGCGTCCAGGGACGCGTCGAGCGCCTGGAGTACGATCCGAACCGCTCCGCCCACCTGGCGCTGCTGCTGTATGCCGACGGCGAGCGTCGCTACATCGTAGCCCCGAAAGGTCTGGCTGCTGGCGATGTGGTCATGTCGGGACGGGATGCCGCCATCAAGACCGGCAACAGCCTGCCGTTGCGCAACATCCCGGTTGGCACGCTGATCCACTGCCTGGAGCTGAAGCCGGGCAAGGGCGCCCAGCTTGCCCGGGCTGCCGGCTGTGGCGTGCAGATCGTCGCCCGCGAGGGCGCCTACGCCACCATCCGCATGCGCTCCGGCGAGATGCGCAAGGTGCATGTGGAGTGCCGCGCCACCATCGGCGAGGTTGGCCATGGCGAGCACAACCTGGAGAGCCTCGGCAAGGCCGGTGCCAGCCGCTGGCGCGGTGTCCGCCCGACCGTTCGTGGCGTGGCCATGAACCCGGTGGACCATCCGCTCGGCGGCGGCGAGGGCAAGACCTCGGGCGGCCGTCACCCGGTGTCTCCGTGGGGCCAGCCCACCAAGGGCTACAAGACCCGCAACAACAAGCGCACGAACCGGATGATCGTCCGGGATCGTCGCAAGAAGTAAACGTTCAGCAGCGCCGCTTGGAGGCCTGACAGGTGCCACGTTCCGTAAAAAAGGGTCCCTTCGTGGACGCTCACCTCGCTGCCAAGGTCCGGCAGGCGGTGCAGACCAACAGCCGTCGCCCGATCAAGACCTGGTCGCGGCGTTCGATGATCCTGCCGGAAATGATCGGTCTCACGCTCGCCGTGCACAACGGGCGCGACCACGTGCCCGTGCTGGTGACCGAGAACATGGTCGGCCACAAGCTGGGCGAATTCGCCGCGACGCGGACCTTCAAGGGCCACTCCGGCGACCGCAAGGCCAAGCCCGCCGAGGCTGCCGGAGGCTAGTCGTCATGCAGGTAACCTCAACATTGCGCAATGCACGCATCTCGCCGCAGAAGTGCCGGCTGGTGGCCGACGCCGTCCGCGGCGCCCCGGTTGGCAAGGCGCTGCAGACGCTGGAATTCATGCCGAAGAAGGGCGCCCGCATGGTGAAGAAGGTGTTGGAGGCCGCTGTCGCCAATGCCGAGCACAACCACGGCGCAGACATCGACGAATTGAAGGTTGCCTGCATCATGGTAGACGAGGCTCCCACGCTGAAGCGGTTTCACGCACGCGCCAAGGGCCGTGGCAATCGCATCACCAAGCGCAACAGCCACATCACCGTCCAGGTCGCCGACAAGTAAGGAATTCTTGTAATGGGTCACAAAGTCAACCCGATCGGAATCCGCCTGGGCATCACCCGTGACTGGGCATCGAAGTGGTATGCCGATTCGCGGATCTTCCCGGCGTACCTGGATGCCGACTTCCGCATCCGCAAGTATCTGCGCCAGCGCCTGACCGAGGCCTCGGTGAGCCTGATCCAGATCGAGCGCCCGGCCCGCAAGGCCCACATCACCATCCATACCGCACGGCCGGGCGTGGTGATCGGCAAGAAGGGCGAGGATATCGAGAGCCTGCGAGTAGGCGTGGCGCGCATGCTGCGCATGCCCACCACAGACGTGCGCCTCAACATCGCCGAGATCCGCAAGCCCGAGCTCGACGCCTTCCTCGTCGCCGAGGGCATTGCGCAGCAGCTCGAGCGCCGGGTCATGTTCCGCCGTGCCATGAAGCGCGCGGTCACCAATACCATGCGCCTGGGCGCCCTGGGCGTGAAGATCCGCGTGTCGGGCCGCCTGAATGGCTCGGAGATCGCCCGCTCGGAGTGGTACCGGGAGGGGCGTGTTCCCCTGCATACCTTCCGTGCCGACATCGACTACGGCCTTGCCGAGGCCCGTACCACCTACGGGGTCATCGGTGTCAAGGTCTGGATTTTCCGCGGTGAGGTCTTCGACAAGGCCGAGACCGTCGCCGCCGCCGAGCCTGCCGCCGAGCAGGCTGCGGCCAACTAGCGGATCAGCACGCCATGATGCAGCCCAAGCGCACCAAGTTCCGCAAGCAGTTCAAGGGACGCAACCGCGGTCTTGCCCACCGTGGCAGCAGCGTCGCCTTCGGCGACTTTGGCCTGAAGGTCACGGAGCGTGGCCTGCTGACGGCCCGCCAGATCGAGGCCGCGCGGCGCGCCATGACGCGCTTCATCAAGCGTGGTGGCAAGGTCTGGATCCGGGTGTTCCCCGACAAGCCGATCACCCAGAAGCCGCTCGAAGTCCGGCAGGGCAAGGGCAAGGGCAACGTGGAGTACTGGGCTGCCCGGGTGCAGCCCGGGAAGATCCTTTACGAGATGGACGGTGTCACCGAGGAGATCGCCCGGGAGGCATTCAAGCTGGCTGCGGCCAAGCTGCCCCTGGCGACGGTTGTCGTGACCCGGCAGGTGATCTGATGAGCGCCAGGGAAATCCGCGAGAAGGGCAGCGCAGAACTCGTCGAGCAGCTGCTCGCTCTGCGTCGCGAGCAGTTCAACCTGAGGGTGCAGCAGGCCACTGGCCAGCAGGCCAAGGCCGACCAGGTGGCGCGGGTGCGGCGCGATATCGCCCGCGTGAAGACGGTGTTGCGTGAACGTGAGCTGGCCGGCCAGGCAGCAGGGACGAAAGCATGAGCGAGCAGAAGGAAGCCGCAGGTGGCCGGGCCATGACCGGCCGTGTCGTCAGCAACAAGATGCAGAAGACGGTCGCCGTGGCGATCGAGCGCATGGTGCGCCATCCCGTGTTCGGCAAGTACGTCCGCCGCACGACCAGGCTGCTGGCGCATGACGAGGCCGGCGCCTGCCGCGAGGGGGACCTGGTGTCCATCGTCGAGTGTCGACCCATCTCGCGGCACAAGTCGTGGCGGGTGGCGGAGATCCTGCAGCGCGCCGAGTCCGAGTGACGGGCACGGTCTGGGCCAGTAGAACCAAACGGATTGCCGGGAAACGACCATGATTCAGATGCGGACAATGCTCAACGCCGCCGACAACAGCGGCGCACGGCGCCTGATGTGCATCAAGGTGCTGGGCGGGTCCAAGCGCCGTTATGCGGGCGTCGGTGACATCATCAAGGTCAGCATCAAGGACGCCATCCCCAAGGGGCGCGTCAAGAAGGGTGAGGTCTACAGCGCTGTCGTGGTGCGGACGACCAAGGGCGTGCGGCGGCCGGATGGCTCGCTGATCCGCTTCGACGACAACGCGGCGGTGCTGTTGACCAGCAAGCTGGAGCCCGTCGGCACACGCATCTTCGGGCCCGTGACCCGCGAGCTGCGCACAGAGAATTTCATGAAGATCATCTCCCTCGCGCCGGAAGTGCTGTAGGGGCGGGGCAGGCAGGACGGACATGAAGAACATCAGGAAGGGCGACGAGGTCATCGTGATTTCCGGCAAGGACAAGGGCCGCCGCGGCACCGTCCTGCGCGTGGAAGGCGACCGTGTTGCCGTCGAGAACGTCAACGTCGTGAAGAAGCACCAGAAGCCGAATCCGGCGAAGAATGTGCCCGGTGGCATCGTCGAGCGGGAGGCGCCGTTGCACCTCTCCAACGTCATGCTCTTCAACCCGGTCACCAAGAAGGGCGACCGCGTCGGTGTGAAGGCCCTGGAGAACGGCCGCCGCGTGCGGGTATTCCGGTCGAACAACGAGGTCGTGGACATCTAGTCCGCGGAGCAGAGCGCAAGTCATGGCCAGGTTGCAGCAGTATTACCAGCAGGAAGTGATCGGCAAGCTCCAGCAGCAGCTCGGGCTGACGAATGCGCAGGAAGTGCCGCGCATCACCAAGATCACCCTCAACATGGGCGTGGGCGAGGCCATCAACGACAAGAAGATCGTCGACAAGGCCATGCAGGACCTGATGATGATCTCCGGCCAGAAGCCGGTGGCCACCAAGGCCCGCAAGTCCGTCGCCACTTTCAAGATCCGCCAGGGGCAGCTGATCGGCTGCAAGGTAACCCTGCGCCAGCGCCGCATGTACGAGTTCCTGGATCGCCTGATCAACGTGGCGATTCCCCGCATCCGCGATTTCCGCGGGCTGAACCCGCGTTCGTTCGACGGCCAGGGAAACTACAGCCTCGGCATCCAGGAGCAGATCATCTTCCCTGAGATCGACTTCAGCCAGGTGGATGCGGTACGCGGGCTGGATGTGACCATCACGACCACGGCCATGAGCGACGCCCATGCGCGGGCGCTGCTCGAGGCATTCAATTTTCCCTTCCGCAAGTGACCCCCTAGTACGGCAAGGCGAGCGGCTACAAATGGCAAAGAAATCCATGGTTCTGCGTGAGGAGCATCGGCTCCGCACGGTGAAGCGCTACGCGAAGAAGCGCACCGAGCTCAAGGCCATCATCCAGAGCCCGGCGAGCAGCGACGAGGAGCGCCAGGACGCATTGGCCCGGCTGCAGGCGCTGCCGCGTGATGCCAACCCGATCCGCCTGCGCAATCGCTGCGCCGTGACCGGCCGGCCCAAGGGTTACTTCCGCAAGTTTGGCCTCGCCCGCAACAAGCTGCGGGAGCAGGCCATGGCCGGCAACATTCCCGGCCTCACCAAGGCCAGCTGGTAAGGGGACAGGAGCAAGCCATGAGCATGACCGATCCCATTGCCGACATGCTGACTCGCATCCGCAACGGCCAGACCGCCGGGTTGCCGAGCGTCACCATGCCATCGTCGCATCGCAAGGAGGCCATCGCCGCCGTGCTGCGCGATGAAGGCTACATCGCTGACTTCCAGGTGACCGACAAGCCGGGCAACAAGCGCGAGCTGACCGTGGAGCTCAAGTATTTCGATGGCAAGCCGGTGATCGAGCACCTGCGCCGGATCAGCCGGCCGGGGCTGCGCAACTACCGCCGCAAGGACAAGCTGCCCAGCGTGATGGGCGGTCTCGGCGTGGCGATCGTTTCGACTCCCGCGGGTGTCATGAGCGATCGCACCGCCCGCGCCAGGGGCTTCGGCGGCGAAGTCATCTGCATCGTTTCATAAGCCACCTGGTCGCAAACCAGAGCCGTCAAACGGATCAACGCCATGTCTAGAGTCGGAAAGAACCCGGTCGAACTGCCCAAGGGAGTGGAGGTCACCGCCGCCGCCAGTTCAGTCAAGGTCAAGGGACCCAAGGGCGAGCTGACCATGACGCTGAATCCGCAGGTGCAGGTCAACGTCGCCGACGGCAAGGCGCGGGTGGGAACCGTCTCGACGGCACCCACCGCTCGCGTGGTCTCCGGTACCACTCGGGCGCTGCTCGCCAACATGGTCACCGGCGTCACCAAGGGCTTCGAGCGCAAGCTGGAGCTGGTCGGCGTCGGCTATCGCGCCCAGGCACAGGGCAGGAAGCTGAACCTGACGCTGGGCTTCTCGCATCCGGTGGCCTATCCGGTGCCCGAGGGCATCACGGTGGAAACGCCGAGCCAGACGGAAATCGTCATCAAGGGGATTGATCGGCAGAAGGTTGGCCAGGTGGCGGCCGAGATCCGCCGTTACCGCGCCCCTGAGCCTTACAAGGGCAAGGGCGTACGCTTCGCTGGAGAGAAGGTCGTGCTCAAGGAAGCGAAGAAGAAGTAGCGCACGCCCATCGGTACTGAACGGAATACGTCATGAGAAAGACTGAAGCCAGAATGCGCCGCGCCCGCAAGGTGCGCGCCCAGATCCGCAGCCTGGCGGTGGCACGCCTTTCCGTGCACCGGACGCCGCGCCACATCTATGCCCAGGTGATCGGGCCGGATGGCGGCACGGTGGTGGCAGCGGCCTCCACGGTGCAGGAGCAGGTCAGGGCCGGGCTGAAGGGTACTGGCAACATCGCGGCCGCGGCTGCGGTCGGCAAGGCCATTGCCGAGAAGGCCAAGGCGGCCGGTGTGACCCGCGTGGCCTTCGACAGGTCGGGTTTCCGCTTCCATGGCCGCGTCAAGGCGCTGGCCGATGCAGCCCGCGAGGCGGGCCTCGAGTTCTAACAGGGTGATGCAGCATGGCAAGATTTGATCAGGGGCCGTCCACTTCTCCCGATGACTTCATGGAGAAGCTGGTGGCGGTGAATCGGGTCGCCAAGGTCGTCAAGGGCGGCCGCCAGTTCGGTTTCACCGCGCTGACGGTGGTCGGCGATGGCAAGGGCCAGGTCGCATTCGGCTATGGCAAGGCGCGCGAAGTACCCAACGCCATCCAGAAGGCCATGCAGGCGGCCCGCAAGAACATGCGGCGCGTGGATCTGCACAAGGACACGCTGCATAGCGCGCTCACGGGCTCCCATGGAGCGACCCGCGTCTACATGCAGCCTGCCTTCGAGGGTACCGGCATCATCGCCGGTGGTGCCATGCGCGCGGTACTGGAATGTGCCGGCGTGCGCAACGTCCTGGCAAAGATCTACGGCTCGCGCAACCCGATCAATGTGGTGCGGGCTACCATCAATGCGCTGCAGGACTCGCGCTCGCCCGAGATGATCGCCGCCAAGCGCGGCAAGTCCCTCAGCGAAATCCGGGGTTGAAACCATGGCTGCCGCCAAGAAGCTCAAGGTCACGCTGGTGAAGAGCCCGTTCGGCCGCATCGCCGCGCACCGGGCCTGCGTCACCGGCCTGGGGCTGCGCACGATCCGCCAGTCCGTGGTGGTGGCTGATACGCCGGAGAACCGGGGCATGATCGGCAGGGTGTCGTATCTCCTGCGGGTCGAGGAGGCCTGATGCGTCTGAATGACATGAAGCCGGGCAGCCGCAAGGCGCCCAAGCGCCTGGGCCGCGGCAGTTCCGCCGGCCAGGGCAAGACCTGCGGCCGCGGTCACAAGGGCCAGCGTGCGCGGGCGGGCGGCTACCACAAGGTCGGCTTCGAGGGCGGCCAGATGCCGCTGCAACGCAGGCTGCCGAAGATCGGCTTCATCTCGGCCAAGGCGGCCGAGACCGCCGAGGTGCGCCTGCACGAGCTGGCGATTCCGGCCGATGATGTGATCGACCTCGATGCGCTGAAGCGTGCCGGAATCGTGCACCAGCAGGCGCTGCGTGCAAAGGTCGTGCTTTCAGGGACCCTGGCGAAGCCCGTGCGCGTGCGCGGCCTCGGCCTGACGGCCGGTGCCCGCAAGGCGATCGAGGCCGCCGGCGGCTCCATCCAGGAATGAATTGAGGGCGGCCCGGTCCAAGGGCTGCACCAAGGGCAAGGCGAGGCAAAGTCGTGGCAAAAGGCGGTCTGGTCAATCCGGCTGCAGCGCTATCGGAAGCGACGCGCTTTGCCGAGCTGCGGCAGCGCCTGCTGTTTCTGGCCGGAGCGCTGGTCGTCTATCGCATCGGCACCTTCATCCCCGTGCCCGGGATCGACCCGCAGGCGATGGCCCGGTTCTTCCAGCAGCAGTCCGGCACCATCCTCTCGATGTTCAACATGTTCTCCGGCGGTGCGCTGGAGCGGATGAGCTTGTTTGCGCTCGGCGTGATGCCTTACATCTCCGCGTCCATCATCCTGCAGATGGCAAGCGCGGTGGTGCCGTCGCTGAACCTGGTCAAGAAGGAAGGTGAGGCGGGGCGGCGCAAGATCATGCAGTGGACGCGCTACGGCACCGTGGTGCTGGCGCTCGTGCAGTCGGTGGGCGCTGCGGTGGCGCTGCAGAACCAGGGCCTGGCCATCAGCCCCGGCTTCAACTTCATCTTCACGGCGACCGTCACCCTGGTGACCGGCACCATGTTCCTCATGTGGCTCGGTGAGCAGATCACCGAGCGCGGCGTGGGCAACGGCATCACCATGATCATCCTGGCGAGCATCGTCGCCGGCGTGCCATCCGCCATCGGCAGCACCCTGGAACTCGTCAACACCGGCGAGCTGTCGGTCCTGCTGGTGCTGGTGCTGATCGCGCTGGTGCTGGCGGTCACCGCGGCGGTCGTCTTCATGGAGCGCGGCCAGCGCCGTATCCCGGTGCACTATGCCAAGCGGCAGCAGGGCCGCCGCATGTATGCCGCACAGGCGACCCACCTGCCGTTCAAGATCAACATGTCCGGCGTCATTCCGCCGATTTTCGCCTCCAGCATCATCCTCTTCCCGGCCACGATCGCCAGCTGGTTCGGCACCAGCCAGAACATGGGCTGGCTGCAGATCATCGCCGCGGAGCTGTCGCCCGGACAGCTGATGTACGACCTGCTGTACGGCATCCTGATCCTGTTCTTCTGCTTCTTCTACACGGCGCTGGTGTTCGATTCGCGCGAGACCGCCGACAACCTCAAGCGCTCCGGTGCCTTCCTGCCAGGCATCCGGCCCGGCCAGCAGACCGCCGAGTACATCGACAAGGTGCTGACGCGCCTCACCTTCTGGGGTGCGCTGTACATCGCCGCCGTCTGTCTGCTGCCCCAGTTCATGATCACCTACTGGAAGGTACCGTTCTATTTCGGTGGTACCTCGCTGCTCATCATCGTCGTGGCAACCATGGATTTCATGGCGCAATTGCAGGCCCACATGATGTCGCACCAGTACAAGGGCCTTCTGGAGAAGGCCAATCTGCGCGGTTACGGCCGCGCCGGGCAGGTCCGCTGAGGCGGCCTGTCACCATGGAGAGAAGCAGGAGTTCGACATGAAAGTTCGGCCGTCAATCAAGCGGATCTGCAGGAACTGCAAGGTGATCCGGCGCAACGGCAGGGTCCGGGTCATCTGCTCGGATCCGCGGCACAAGCAGCGCCAGGGCTGATCCCGGCAGTTATCGGAGACAACGGAGAACCCATCGATGGCGCGTATAGCGGGCATCAATATTCCGGCGAACAAGCACGTGGTCATCGCCCTGACCAGCATCTACGGCATCGGCCGCAGCCGCGCCGCCAGGCTTTGCGAGGCCACGGGCATCCCCCCGGAAGCCAAGGTCAAGGACCTCACCGAGCCAGAGGTCGAGCGTCTGCGCGTGGAAATCGGCCGCTTCCCGGTGGAGGGTGACCTGCGCCGGCAGGTGTCCATGAGCATCAAGCGCCTCATGGATCTCGGCACCTACCGCGGGCTGCGCCATCGCAAGGGCCTGCCCCTGCGTGGCCAGCGCACCCGTACCAATGCCCGCACCCGCAAGGGGCCGCGGCGCGCCATCAAGAAGTAAAGCCTGCAGGCGGAGTCGCGACACAACATGAGCAACCAGCAGCCAGTCACGCCGCAGAAGGCGCGCAAGAAGACCAGGAAGCACGTCGTGGACGGCATCGCCCACGTGCATGCCTCCTTCAACAACACGATCGTCACCATCAGCGATCGCCAGGGCAATGTACTGTCCTGGGCATCCGCTGGGGGCTGCGGCTTCCGCGGCTCACGCAAGAGCACGCCCTTCGCGGCCCAGGTGGCGGCGGAGAAGGCGGGCGTTGCGGCACTGGAGCACGGTGTGAAGTCGCTGGAAGTCAGGGTGCAGGGTCCCGGCCCCGGCCGCGAGTCGGCCGTGCGTTCACTCAACTCCGTCGGCTTCAAGATCACGAACATCGAGGACGTCACCCCGATCCCGCACAACGGCTGCCGCCCGCCCAAGAAGCGGCGCGTCTAGAAGGTAGTTACGCATGGCCAGATATCTTGGACCCACCTGCAAGCTTTCCCGCCGGGAGGGCACCGACCTCTTCCTGAAGAGCGGCATCAAGCCGCTCGAGCAGAAGTGCAAGCTCGAATCGCCCCCGGGCGCCGCCCAGGGTGCCCGCAAGGGCAGGCTGTCGGATTACGGCCTGCAGCTGCGCGAGAAGCAGAAGCTGCGGCGCATGTACGGCATCCTCGAGCGGCAGTTCCGCACCTACTACCGGAAGGCCACGCAGATGAAGGGATCCACGGGCCAGAACCTGTTGAAGATCCTCGAGGGCCGCCTCGACAATTGCGTGTATCGCATGGGATTTGCCGCGACGCGCGCCGAGGCACGCCAGCTGGTCAGCCACTGTGCGGTGCTGGTCAACAACAAGGTGGTCAACATCCCCTCCTACCAGGTCGCTGCCGGCGACACCGTGGAGATCAGGGAGAAGGCCAAGAAGCAGACCCGCATCCAGAGCGCCCTGTCCATCGCCAGCCAGGTCGGCTTCCCGGAATGGGTCAGCGTCGATGAGAAGAAGATGGTCGGCATCCTCAAGCAGGTGCCTGCCCGAGAAGACATCCTGCCCGACATCAACGAGAACCTCGTCGTCGAGCTCTATTCCAAGTAAGCGGGAGGCATCTGTTCATGCCGGACAAGATCAGTGAGTTCCTGAAGCCGCGCAGCGTCGGGGTCAAGCCCGAGAGCGCCACCCGTGCGCGCATCGTCATCGAGCCGTTCGAGCGCGGCTTCGGGCATACCCTGGGCAACGCGCTGCGCCGTATCCTGCTCTCCAGCATGCCTGGGGCGGCGGTCACCGAGGTGGAAATCGACGGCGTGCTCCACGAGTACACGGCCATCGAGGGCGTGCAGGAAGACGTGGTCGAGATCCTGCTCAACCTCAAGCTGCTGGCGATCCGCATGCACAGCCGCGACCGTGCCGAGCTGACCCTCGCCAAGAAGGGACCGGGCCCGGTCCGTGCCGGCGACATCGCGGTGGACCACGATGTCGAGATCGTCAATCCCGAGCTGGTCATCGCCAACCTGACCAGTGCCGGCGAGCTGCGGATGATGCTCACCATCGAGCGCGGCCGCGGCTATCGTCCCGCGACCCAGCGGCTCAATTTCGAAGGGCAGGCCTCCGGTCCCATCGGCCGCCTGCAGCTCGACGCCTCCTTCAGTCCGATCCGTCGTGTCAGCTACAACGTCGAGGCAGCGCGGGTCGAGCAGCGCACCGACCTGGACAAGCTGATCCTGGATGTCGAGACCAACGGCACCATCGATGCCGAAGAGGCCGTGCGCCGCGCCGGCAACATCCTCACCGACCAGCTGGAGGTCTTCGTCGAACTGCGGGGCAAGGACGAGGCGAGCACCGCCGCGACCGAGACCCAGATCGACCCGATCCTCCTGCGCCCGGTGGACGAGCTGGAGCTGACGGTGCGCTCGGCCAACTGCCTCAAGGCCGAGAACATCAACTACATCGGCGACCTCGTGCAGCGCACCGAAGTCGAGCTGCTGCGCACGCCGAACCTCGGCAAGAAGTCACTCACGGAAATCAAGGAAGTGCTGGAGAGCCACGGCCTTTCGCTGGGCATGCGCGTCGAGGGCTGGCCGCCCGCGGGCCTGGTCCACGACGAAAAGGCTGCCTGAGCAGCGCACTTTGCAGGCAGGAAAGAGCAAGCATGCGACACAAGAAGGCTGGCCGCATCCTCGGCCGCAAGAGCAGCCACCGCACGGCGATGTACCGCAACATGGCGGCATCGCTGATCCGCCACGAGACGGTGCGCACCACCGTGCCGAAGGCGAAGGAGCTGCGCCGGGTGGTCGAGCCGCTGATCACGCTGGCCAAGGAAGATGCCGTGTCCCGCCGCCGGCTGGCCTTCGACCGGCTGCGTGACCGCGACGGCGTCACCAAGCTCTTCAACGAGCTGGGCCCCCGGTTCAAGAACCGGCCGGGTGGCTACCTGCGCATCCTCAAGATGGGCTATCGCGCCGGCGACTCCGCGCCGATGGCGCTCGTCATGCTGATGGACCAGCCGGCGAAGCCGAAGGCTGAAGCGGCCAAATAGCGGCTTCCGCGGTTCCGGCATACTCATCGACGATGGGTATTGGCCCGCAGCAACAGGAAGATCTCGGCGGCTGGATCGCCCGGCTCTACGCGCACCCCGAGCTGCTGCGCATGGGTCACAACCAGCACGAGGAAGACCTCAACCTCGGGCTCGGCTGGATCTACTACGGCCTGGCGCGGCTGCTGCAGCCGGCGCGGGCGGTGGTCATCGGCTCGTGGCGGGGCTTCGTGCCGCTGGTCATCGCGCGGGCCTGCCAGGAGAACCGGCGCCCGGGCCGGGTCATCTTCATCGATCCCTCGCTGGTGGACGATTTCTGGCGCGACGGCACCCGCAGCGCAGAGTGGTTCCAGGGCTTCGGGCTGGCGAACATCGAGCACCATCTCGCGACCACGCAGGCCTTCGTGCGGACACCCGCCTACGCCGCGCTCCATGGGGTGGGACTGCTGTTCATCGACGGTTACCACACGGCCGAGCAGGCACGCTTCGACTACGAGGCCTTCGCGGCGCGCCTGGCTCCGCGGGCCATCGTCATGTTCCATGACAGCATGCTGAGCCGGCGGTCCACCCTGTACGGCGAGCAGGCGGCATACGAAGTCAGCGTGTCGCGCTACATCGACGAGCTGAAGCGCGACCCCTCGCTGCAGCTCCTCGACCTGCCATTCGGCACCGGCCTGACGCTGATGCGCCGCTGCGGAGGCAGTGACGACGAGCCGCTGCTCGAGGGTCGGCAGGAGCGGCCCTGACAGGGCCGGCTGCGCTGCATGACCGCCAACGGGCGCAGCGCCGGCGATGAGCCGCAACCATCCGGGCTGGTGGGCAGCGACTGCCTGTATCGCGTCAGCTGGACGAAGACCCCTGCGGCACGGCCGCTCACGCAGGAGCAGCTTGCCACGGCTGGCCTGGCGCTCGCGCTCCACGGCCCGGGTGGCATGGACCTCAAGAAGAGCCACCACGACGAGCTGGCCGGTGATCCCTGGTACCTGTGGTCCGGCACCTGCCGCGGCGCCTGGGCGGTGAGCTTCCGGCCTGCCACGGATCTGCCCGACCTTGGCGGTGGGGCAGCCGTGTGCTGGCGCGCCCGGCAGTCCGGCAGCCACCGCCTGCGCCTTGTGCTGGAGCACGAGACGCAGGGCTGGCTGGTGTCGAGGCAGGCCCACGGCGCGACGGACGGCTGGCGGGAATTCGCGCTCGATCTGCACAGCGTCGCCTGGCACCACCTCGATATCGGCGCCGTCATCATCGGAGAACCCGTGGCTGCCGTCAGCCTCGACCGCGTGAGGGCCTTCGGTGTTGCCGATCTCGCCGCCGGTGACGGCAGCGACGCCTGCTCGCGCCTCGAATGGCTCGAACTGCGCGCAGCGACGTCGCGGGATGGCGCATGAGGGCCCGCGACTCCGACTTCTGGGCAATCACCGCGTACTACAACCCGGTGCGCTGGTCATCGCGCCTCGATAACTACCGGGCATTCCGCCGCGAGCTGGCTGCGCCGCTGCTGACCGTGGAGTGGGATCCCGCCGGCCGTTTCTCGCTCGGCGCCACGGACGCGGATGTCCTGGTGCAGATCCCGGGAGGCGATCACATGTGGCAGAAGGAGCGCCTGCTCGGCATTGCGCTGGCGGCGTTGCCGGCCCATGTACGCCACGTGGCCTGGCTGGATTGCGACGTGGTGTTTGCCGATCCCGGCTGGCAGGAGCGTACCCGCAGCCAGCTCGAGACCAGCGATATCGTGCAGCCGTTCCGGCAGGTCGCGTACCTCGACCAGGCTGCGACCTGCCGGGTCACGGCTGGTGGCCGGCCGGAGGAGCAGTTGTCGCCGTCCACGCTCGACAGGCGCCCTTCGTTCCTCGACGTCCACTCTGCGCTCGGCGAGCGCACGGCGGAGCTCGACCTCGGGCGGCGCTTCGAACCCGCGCCGGGATCCGGTCGCTACCAGATCATGGCCCGCCCGGCCTACGGCCATGCCTGGGCCGCACGCCGCGAACTCATGGCCCGCATCGGCTGGTACGACCGCTGCGTTCTCGGCGGCGGCGACCTGTTCTTCGCCTACGGCATCGCCGGGCAGGCCGAGGCGCTCATCGGCAACCACCAGTCGGTGGGTTGGGACTTCTATGGCGGGGCGGGCTACCGCGAGTGGGCCGCGGCGATCCCGTGGCATGGCTGGCCCAGGGTCGCGTGCGGTGACGGGACCCTCCTGCACCTGTTCCATGGCGAGCTGGCGGACCGTCAGTACCGCTCGCGTATCGATGGCCTGCTGCCCTACGGCCTCGATCTGCAGAAGGACGTCGTGGCCAGGCCCGGCGAGCCATGGTCCTGGGTGCGTGATCGTGCCGAACTCGACGCCTACGTGCTGGCCTACCTCCGGAACCGGCAGGAGGATGGTTGAGGGCGGTTGAGCCGCTCTCGTGGCGGCCTACGCCGTGTTGCCGGCCGCCTTCTTCAGTTCCTCGACCTGCCGTGCGATGTGCTCCGGCGACTGCGTCTGGCGGGCCAGCAGCGCATAGACCGCCGGAATCAGGAACAGCGTGAGGAACACCGAGACCAGCACGCCGAAGAACACCTCGGCACCCAGTGTCTGGCGGGCTTCGGCGCCGGCGCCACGGGCCAGGAGCAGTGGCATGGCGCCGAAGGCGGTGCAGAGGCTGGTCATGACGACCGGCCGCAGGCGGATGGCAGCCGAGGAGATGATCGCCTCGGTGAACTCCACGCCACGATCACGCAGCTGGTTGGCAAACTCCACGATGAGGATGCCATTCTTCGCGGCCAGGCCGATGAGCATCACCGCGCCGATCTGGCTGTAGACATTGATGGATGAGCCCGTCAGCCACAGGCCGAACAGGCCGCCGGCAATGGCCATGGGCACGGTGAGCATGATGATCAGCGGGTGGCGGAAGCTCTCGAACTGCGCCGAGAGCACCAGGAAGCAGATCACCAGCGCCAGCAGGAAAGTGAAGTAGATGGCGTTGCCCGTGCTCTTGAATTCGCGCGATTCGCCATCGTAGTCCACCCTGGCCTCGGGCGGCAGCTCCTCGGCGATGATGCTGTCCATGTACTTCAGGGCGTCGCCGAGCGAATAGCCGGGCGCCAGCCCGCCAATCAGCGTGATGGCCCGCAGCCGGTTGAAGCGCTTGAACTCGCGCGGGCCGGCGGTCTCCTCCAGCGTCACCAGGCTTGCCAGCGGGATGAGCTGGCCAGAGGCTGCCGAACGGGCGTAGATGTCGCCCAGGTCCGATGGGCTCGCCCGGTCCTCGGGCCGCGCCTGCAGGACCACGTTGTACTCCTCGCCCCGGTCGACGAAGGTGGTGACGATGCGCGAACCCAGCATGGTCTCCAGCGTGCGGCCGACGGCGGTGACGGAGACTCCGAGATCGGAGGCCCGCTCGCGGTCCACGGAGACGCGGATCTTCGGCTTCTGCTCGAAGAAATCCGAGCGCAGCCCGACGATGCGCGGATTCTCGCGCCGCACCCGGTCCATGACCTTGTCGCGCCACTGCACCAGTTCCTCGTAGCTGGTGCCGCCCAGCACCACCTGCAGCGGCTGGCCGCCACCGCGCACGCCGAGGCTCGGTGGCAGGAATACCTGCACAGTGACCCCGGGGATGCGATCGAACTTGCGGCGCAGTTCCTGCGCGATCTGCGGCGACGACACCGAGCGCTTGCTCCAGTCGTTGAGCGGCATGTAGATGAAACCCGAGCTGACGTCACCACCGGCGCCCCACATGCCGGTGCGGGACACGACCCGCTTGGCGATGCCCGCCTCGACGTAGGGTGCCAGCGTGCGCTCCACCAGGCGCAGCTGGCGGTCCATGTAGTTCGGTGTGGCTCCTTCCGGGCCGCGCAGCATCATCACCACCATGCCGCGGTCCTCGGTGGGGGCGTACTCGGAGGGCAGCCGCAGGAACAGCAGCGCGCCGACGACGGCGGTGCCGACGAGCGCGGCGATGGCGATCCAGGGCCGACGCACCACAGGTTCCAGTGCCCGGCGGTAGCGGGCCGAGACCTGCTTGAAGAAGCGGTCGATGCCATCCGCCAGGCGCCGGCGCCGGATGCCGGCGGCGAACATCTTCGACGCCATCATCGGCACCAGGGTGAGGGAGACCAGCCCGGAAAAGGCGATCGCCGCGGCCAGCGTGATGCCGAACTCGGTGAACAGCCGGCCGACATTGCCGGGCATGAAGGAGATGGGCACGAACACGGCCACCAGCACCGCGGTGGTCGCCACCACCGCGAAGCCGATCTCGCGGCTGCCGTCGATGGCTGCCAGCAGTGGCGGTTGCCCGAGTTCCATGCGCCGGACGATGTTCTCCAGCACCACGATGGCGTCGTCCACCACCAGGCCGATGGCCAGCACCGTACCCAGCAGGGTCAGCGTATTCACCGAGTAACCCATGATGGCCATGACGATGAACGAGGCGATGATCGCCACCGGGATGGTCACGGCCGGGATGAGCGTGGCGCGCAGCGAGCCGAGGAAGGCGAAGATCACCACCAGCACCATGCCGAGGGCGACGGCCAGTGTCTCCAGCACTTCCTTGAGCTGCTCGCGGATGAAGATGGAGAAGTCGACGTTGACGTCGACATGGATGTCGTCGGGCAGCGTGGCCTTGAGGCGCTCGACCTCGTCGATCACCCCCTGATTCACCGCCAGCACGTTGGCCTTGGACTGGGGCACGATGCCGAGGCTGATGCCGGGGACGCCGTCGGAACGGGACACGTAGCGGTCGTCCTCCGCGTCGAGGCGTACCTCGGCCACCTCGCCGAGGCGCACCACGCGGTTGTCCTGGCTGCGGCCGATCACCAGCGAGGCAAAATCGGCGGCAGTTTTCATGCCGGTGTCGGTGCGCAGGGTGAACTCCCGCTGCTGGGACTCGATGCGTCCCGAGGGGATCTCCACGTTCTCGTTGCGCAGCGCCGCCTCGACGTCCTGCACGGTGAGGCGGCGTGCGGCGAGGGCCTCGCGGTCCAGCCAGATCCGCATGGCGTACTGCCGGGTGCCAGTCATGCGCACCATGGCCACGCCGTCGACCACCGACAGCTTGTCCTCCAGGTAGCGGCGCACGAAGTCGGTGATCTCCATGATCGAGCGGCTGCTGCTCGAGACGTTGACGTACATGGTGGAGTCCATGTTGGAGTCCTGCTTCGTGATCTGCGGCGGGTCGGCCTCGTCGGGCAGTTTGCTGATGGCCCGGGAGACCCGCTCGCGCACATCGTTGGCAGCTCCGTCCGGATCACGGTCCAGGGCGAACTCGAGCGTGATGGTGGCGCGCTCGTCCTGGCTGCTGGAGGTGAGCTTCTGCACGCCGGCGATGCCGGCGACCTCATCCTCGAGGATCTGGGTGATCTGGCGCTCGACGACCTCGGCCGAGGCGCCGCGGTAGAAGGTATCCACCGAGACCACGGTCGGGTTGACGTCGGGGTACTCGCGCACCGGCAGGCGTTCCAGCGCCAGCAGTCCGAGGATGATGAGCAGCAGGCTGATGACCGCGGCGAAGACCGGGCGCTGGACCGAGGTGTCGGAAAGCCACATGGTGCCTGGCCTCAGCCGCCCTGGAGGACTTCGACCGGCAGGCCGTCACGCAGCCGCTGGATGCCCTCGGTGACGATCATGTCGCCGTTGGCCAGTCCCTCGCGGATCTCCACGAGGCCGGGCGAACGCGCGCCGATCTCCACCTGCCGCTCGAGGGCGCGGCCCTCCTGCACCAGATACACGTACTGCTTGCCCTGGCGCGGGCTCAGCGCTTCCTCCGGCACCATCAGCACGCCCTTGCGCGAGCGTTCCAGCGCGACGGTGAGGAACATGCCGGGTTTCAGGCGCCGGTCGCCATTGGGAATGTCGGCAACCACGGTGACGGCCCGGGTGGCGGGATCCACCCGCGAGTCGATGCTGCTGACACGGCCGGTGAAGTCGCGCTCGGGATAGACGCTGCTGCGGGCACGGATGGCCATGCCGGTGCTGATTTCCCCGAGGAAGATCTCCGGCACCGAGAACTCGAGGCGGATCTCGCGGGTGTCGTCCAGCGTGGTGATGACGGTATCGGGGCCCACCAGGTCGCCGATGCTGACGCGGCGCAGGCCCACGGTGCCGGCGAAGGGGGCGCGGATGGAGGTGTCGGCCATCCGGGCGCGGGCGGACTGCGCCTGCGCCTGGTCCATCTTCATCTTGGCTTCCAGCTCCTCGATCTGCGAGGTGGACAGCACGCCGGTCTTCGCCAGCGGCAGGCTGCGCTCGTACTGGCTGCGGCTCTGCCGGAGCGAGGCCTCCGCCAGCGCCAGCGCGGCGCCGATCTCGCGGTTGTCGAGCTGGACCAGCAGGGTGCCGGCAGCCACATCCTGCCCTTCGCGGAAGTGGATCGCGCTCACCGTGCTGGAGATCCGCGAGGTGACCTCGATGGACTCCGCCGCCTTCGCGGTGCCCAGCGCCGTGGTGCGGTCCAAGAAGTCGCGCGGCGCCACCCGGGTTGCCAGCACCGCGACAGCCGCCGGGCGGCCCGGCGCGCCGGCACCCGGCGGGCCACCACGCGGCGCACCGCCCGGTTGTCCTGCCTGCCCGGGTTGCGCGGGCGCACCAGCCCGGCCTGTCGGAGCGGATCCCGTATCGGGCTTGCCACCGCAGGCGGCGAGGGCCAGGAAGGCGGCAGTGAGGAATGCGAGGCGGGTCCCGGATGCGGTGATGGCAGGAGCTGGGGACAAGAGCGGGCCTTCTGGGGGGTTGCGGATCAGCCCGGCAGCGTAACCCAGAGACCGGGCCGCAGTCATGCGGCAGGGTGCCACGCCGGCTCAGTCGCCCAGCAGCGGCCGCGTCAGGTTTTCCGGCTCCCCGGCCGTCACCAGCACATCGTCCTCGATGCGGATGCCGCCGTATTTCATGAGCCCGGCAATGCGATCCCAGTCCACGCGGCTGCCGGCCGGGCTGGCGCGCAGGCGCTCGAGCAGCGGCCCGATGAAGTAGATGCCCGGCTCGATGGTGACCACCTGGCCAGGTTCCAGGCGGCGGAGGAAGCGCAGGCGCGGGAAGTCGGGCGGCGCCTGCAGGGCGTTGCCCGCCTCGTCGGCCATGTGGCCACCGACGTCGTGCACCTGCAGGCCGAGCAGGTGCCCCAGGCCGTGGGGGAAGAAGGCGAAGGTCACCTGCTCGCGGATCATGTCCTCCTGCGCCATCCGCACCAGGCCCCAGCTTTGCAGCAGGTCGGCCACGCCCTGGTGCGCGCAGCGATGCAGGTCGGCGAAGGCCAGGCCGGGGCGTACGGCGGCGCAGAGCTGCTGCTGGAGATCATCCAGGCCGGCGATCATCGCGGCGAACTCGTCGTCGCGGAAGGCATGGCTGCGGGTGATGTCGCAGGCGTAGCCGTTGAAGGCGCAGCCTGCGTCGATCAGCAGGCTGTGGACATCGCGCGCCGCCAGCGGTTGCCGGTCGCGATGCTGGTAGTGCAGGGTGGCGCCATGTCCGTTCAGCGCGACGATGGCGCCATAGGGCAGCTCGGGTTCCGTCTGCCGGCAGCCGGCGAGGAAGGCGGCGAGGATGTCGTACTCGCTCGCGCCGGCGCGGAAGGCGCGCAGCGCGGCCTGGTGGCCGGGCGCGGCGATGGCCGCCGCTCCGCGCATGCAGGCCAGCTCCCACGACGACTTCGTCGCGCGGTGGTAGTGGAGATGATTGACGACCACCGGCGGGTTGCGCGCCGCCGCCTCGACCACGGGCCCGAGTCCGTCCCATTGCGCCTCCGGGCCCAGCAGGGCGAGCCGCTGGCCGGCGCCCGGCAGCAGGGCCGCCAGGTCCCCGGGGTCGCGGATCACGCGCAACTCGAACTCTCGCGCGAACTCCTCGGCCGGCAGCGCCGGCGGCTGGTGCCAGTAGTCCTCGGGCTGCAGCACCACCAGCACCGGGCGGCGCCCGGGCTCGAACAGCACCGCGGAACCGGGATGCGCACCGAGGGGCACCCATTGCAGGAAATGCGCGCTGGCCACGAAGGGGTGGGCCTGGTCGTCCTGGAAACGGTACTCCAGCTGGCCGCTGCCCACGGCG
>JAANMV010002029.1_pt1 | contig 20821 bp, 14 predicted proteins | sample 7279661 | NCBI WGS metagenome assembly JAANMV01 (sample SAMN14094540, study PRJNA606508) | bioreactor metagenome | isolation source: A lab-scale SPAN reactor treating ammonium-rich wastewater day 121 | place: Ireland: Galway | collected 2017-05-16
CATCCCCAACAGTAATTTGGTCACTTTCTTTGCCGTCTAATGTTAAATAAAAAAGTTCAGCATCAGGAAACTGTTCTTTGTAGCGCTTCAACTGATTCAGCTGTTCAGCATCGATCCGCTCGCCACCACGCCGCCGCTCGACTTCTACACGCGCCCGGGCCGCAACGTCAGCGTCACTCTCGGCATCGACTGGTAAGCGGGTCTTCCGCGCAGCGGAGGGAAAGGGCCGGCGCGTCCCGGCCGCACGCGCCAGTGACGACGCGCGGCGTTCAGCCGGCGGCGAGGCGCGCGTCCAGTCGGGTGCGGATCGCCGGCCATTCCGGCGCGGTGATCGAGTACACATGGGTATCGCGCAGGCTGCCGTCCTTGTGGCGGCGGTGCGCGCGCAGAATGCCGTCACGCTGCGCGCCCAGCCGCTCGATCGCCGCCTGCGAACGCAGGTTCTGGTGGCTGGTGTGGAAATACACCGACTGTGCGCGCAGGGTGTCGAAGGCATGCCCCAGCATCAGCCGCTTGCCCGCGGTATTGACGTGGCTGCGCCAGACCGATGCCGCGTGGAAGGTGTAGCCGATCGCCAGCGTGGGCACCGACAGGTCGATGTCGTAGAAGCGGGTGCTGCCCACCACGCGACCGCCGGCGACGATCGCGAACGGCAGCTGCCGGCCGGCGTCGCGCATCGCCAGCGCCTCTTCCACCCAGCCCGGGATGCCGTCGCGGGCGGGCACGTTGACGTAGTTGATCGCGCCGATGTCGCCATCGTCCACCGCGTCCTGCAGCGCCGCGATATGGTCGCGCGCCAGTGGTTCCAGGCGGACGCCGTGGGTGGACAGGGAGAAGGGCGGAAGGCTCATGGCATTGGTTACCGGACTTGCCAGCTCACGCCTTATGCCCCCAGCGCCGCGCGGATCATGCCCCAGTCCTTGCGCTTGGGCATGACGAAGCGGAAGCGTTCGCCCGCGCGGCGCGCCCACAGCTGGCCGATGCGGCGCTTTTCAACCTGCTCCGGGTTGTCGTACAGGTGTGCACCCTTGTATTCAACGACCAGCATGCGGTCATCGGTCATCCGCACCAGGAAGTCCGGGTAGAAGCGCTGGTGGGACGTCGGCAGTGAGAACGCGCCGGGTTTGCGCTCGATGTTGCGCACCCAGTCGCGCACGCCGTCCAGCCGGTTGGCGATGAAGTCGGCGCATTCGAATTCTTCGCCCTGCGATTGCAGGTTGCCGATTTGCGGGAAGAAGTGCCTGGGCAGGGTGACGAAGCCGTTGTACTGCCAGTCCCAGGCGTAGCGACCAGATCTGAACACGCATTGCAGGCGGGCATCGGCGCTCATCCGGCTCTCATCGCCCAGCAGGTTGAGGAAGCGCTGGTGCTGGCCGTGGCGACGGGTTTTGGCGATGCGTTGGGCCAGCACGTCGATTAGCTTCATTCGCTGGTACAGCAGTTCGCTGCAGCTGAAGCCGCGCACTTCCAGCAGGTGGCGCAGTGCGCCGGACAGCCAGGCGGCCAGGTCTTCCGGGTCCAGGTCTGGCGCGGCCAGGCGCTGTTCCAGCGTCCACTGCAGGTCTTCGAGGCTGGCGGTATCGCGCACGCCGAACAAGCCCAGCTGCACGTCGAGCTGCTCCAGCGGGTCCAGCTTGAGTTTTTCCGCATCGCCCAGCCGCAGGCGTGCGCGCTGCAGGGTTTCCAGCTCGCGCGGGAACGCTGCGTTGTCCAGCGCAAAATCGACGTCGGTCAGCGCCAGCGTGCCTTCCAGCGCGGGGGCATTGCCAAGATCGCAGAGCAAGTCGCCTTGCGACCACGCCAGCAGCGGCAACTCGAAGGTCTGGCCCAGTTCGGAAGGTGTCTTCGGTGGCGCAGCGGCAGGGGATTGCAGGTGGGTGAAGGCCTGCTCCAGCGCGGCAACGGCGGCGGGGTCGCGGAATGCCTCCTTCAGCGCCTTTTGTTCCTTGGCACTCCATTCGCCGCGCAGCGTGAGGCTGCCGGTTTCCGGGGACAGCTCCAGCTTGGTTTCGATGCGTTTGCGGGTGGCCTCCGGCAGCTGCGAAAGATCGGGCAGCACCAGCCGGCCGTCCTGCGCCGGCAGCGGCACGCTGACGCTGGCCTGCGCGCGCAGCAGATCGTCGTTGCCGTTGCTCAACGCCGTGCCGCGCACCAGATCCTTGGCGTCCTGGCGTTCGAAGCCGGCCTGCACCAGCCCGTCGCGCAGGGTGGCGGCCACCTCGGCAAGGTTGTTCGACACCGCGAACGCATACGCGCAATTCAGAGCCTCCTGCTGCTTGCGCGTGACCTGCGGCATCCGCAGCACGCGGCCCAGGATCTGCTCCAGCGCCATTTGCGTGCTGCTGCCGCGGAAACTCATCAACACATAGGCCGCCGGCCAGTCCCAGCCTTCGCGCAGCTTGTCGGCGGTGATGACGAAACGCAGCGTGGCCGGATCGGCGTCGCTGAGTTCATCGACCCCGGTTGCGGAACGCGCGATCTGCGCGGCGGGCACGTCGAACTGTTCGATCAATGCGGCGCGCACGCGGTCGATGGTCATCGCGTCCGGGTTGTCCTTCTGCTGGCGCTCGGCCTGCAGCAGCATGATCGGGCGCAGCGTCTCGCCGGTGGCGCTGCGCTCGGCATCGGCGGAGGACTGCAGCGCATCGAGTCTGGCGATAGCCTCGCGCAGCGCGATCCGCCAGTCCGGGTGCACCGCCATGTCCACCGGCAGCTTGATCATGTCCTCGCTTTGCAGGGTGGATGCGGAAATCGACACCAGCACGTTGGACGGCTGGTGCATGCGGTCGGGGGTGGCGGTCAGTTCCAGCACCGCGCAGGGTGCCAGCCGGGCCAGGGTGTCGAAGGCCAGCGCGCTGCCCTGGTTGTGCGCCTCGTCCACCACGATGAACGGCCGGCGCAGTGCCAGTGCCTCGGCCAGTGACCAGCCGCTGCCGTCAATGCCGCGGAAATGTTCCATCAGCGCGCCATTGGCGCGATACACCGCCAAGCGGTCGGTTTCGGCCTGCTTGAAGGCTTGCATGGTGGTGACGATGATGGTGTCGTGGCTGTCCAGCACCGCCGGCGACACCGACAGCGCCTCGTCGATGTCCAGCACCGCCACCTCGCCGAACAGCGTGCGCAGCTCGTCGTGCAACAGCGCGCCCGGCGTGCGCAAGGCCCGCAGGGTCTGGCTTCGGATGGCGTCGGTGGGCACCAGCCACAGGGTCAGGCTGTGCTCCACCGGCGCAAGGCTGCGCTTGACCCGGGCGATGGCATGGCCGCCGATCAGGGTCTTGCCGCCGCCGGTGGGCACCCGCAGGCAGACCACCGGGGTGTCGCTGGCCTCAAAGGCCGGCGGCGCGTGATAGGGGATGCGGAAGCCGAAGTTTTCCAGCGTGCATTCCTCGAACGCCAGCCGGCTGGCCACGCGCTCGCCCGGATGCGCCTGCGCCTGCGTGCGCCAGGCGCGCAGGAAGGTTTCGTAGCGGTCCAGCACGTCGGACTGGTAGGCCTTCAGGCTCATGCGTCGTTGTCCTTGGGGGTGCGGTTTTTGCCGCGCTTTCGGGCCACGGGTTGCAAAGCCTGGGTCGCGTTGTCGAAATCGCGATCCACCGCCTGCGGCAGGGCCGATTGCTGCTTGCGCCAGGCATCGTATTGCTGCTGCGCGTGGCGCAGGGCATCGTCGTGGCGCACGCGTCCGGCATGCGTCAACAGGTCGCGCCCGCTCAGGTGCAGGAAATCGTCGAGCTTGGCGATCCAGTCCGCCATCGTCATCGGCTGGCGGTTCAGGGCCTGCAATTCCGCGAATTCCAGATAGGCGGTGACGATGCGGTTCAGCGCATCGAGTTCGGCTTCGTGCAGGTAATTCTTGGCGATTGGCGCATCCTGCCGGCGCGGTTGGCCGGCACTGGTGCTGGTCATGCCCATGTTGGGCTGGCGCGCATCGGCACGCGCCAGCACCACTTCGGCGGCGGTGTGGCCATGCGCCGCCCAGTGCATCTTGTTCTGCACGGTCTGGAAGAAGCGCTGGCTGGCGTCCGCCGATGCGTCGTAGTCAATACTGGTGGCGTAGATGTCCAGCACCTTGCGCCAGAACATCCGCTCCGAGCTGCGGATGTCGCGGATGCGCGCCAGCAGTTCTTCGAAGTAGCCATCGTCCGGGCCGCGCTTGAGGCGTTCGTCATCCATGGCGAAGCCCTTGACCAGATATTCGGACAGCCGTTGGCTGGCCCACTGGCGGAACTGGGTGCCGCGTGCGGAGCGCACCCGGTAGCCCACGGCCAGGATGGCGGCCAGGTTGTAGTGGTCCACCAGCCGGCGCACCTCGCGCGGGCCTTCGGCTTGAACAATTCGGAATTTCCGAATGGTTCGTTCAGGTTCGAGTTCTCCCTCGTCGAAGGCGTTGGCCAGATGTTCGTTGACCGTGGGGACGGACACCTGATACAGCTCGGCGATCTGCCGCTGCGCCAGCCACACGTTGTCGCCTTCCAGCCGCACCTCGATCCGGGTGTGCGCGTTGGCGTCGCGGTACAGCAGCAGTTCCGACTGCGGCGCGGGGTTGTCGTCCTGCGGGGTCACGGTGCCACCCGCAGGTGGTAGGGCAGTTGCTTGAAGGTGATGCCCAGTGCGCGCAGGCGGTCCACGCCGATGGCGCAGCGCGCGCCATAGACCACGCGCGGGCCGTGGTGGGCGGGCAGCAGGTCCAGCAGCGGGGTGGTGAGGACGTTGCCGCCGTCGATGCTGCGGTCTTTCAGGATGCCGTTGTAGAGCAGGTACACGGCGCGGCCGTCGTGCACGCCCAGCAGCGGGCTGGCGGTGTCGGCGGCGGTGCGGCTGGCGCGGTTGGCCGGCAGGCCCATGCCGGTTTCGATGAACCAGACGAAGCGCGCCAGTTCGGCGAAGCGCACTTCATTGCTGATGTGGCCGCGCGCGTCGAACAGGGGTTTGCCCAGTTTGCAGAATTGGAAGCCGCCGCCCAGGCCGGGCACGGCGTCGCCCTTGGCGTTGGTGTAGCCCTGTGCCACGCGCTTCACGCGTTCGGCGGTGACGTTGCGGGCGATGCCGTCGTCCATTTCGACGAGGATGAAGCGGCGGTTGCCGCCGTCTTCGGCGTTCTGTTTCAGCACGGCGTGGGCGGTGGTGCCGGTTCCTGCAAAGGAATCCATGACGATACAGTCTGGCGGTGCGCAATAGCTCACTATTCTCTGGATGAGAGATATCGGCTTCGGGAATGCGAACACCCGTTCATCCAGGATTTCATCCAGTTCGCGTGCGCCTGATTGTGTCTTGAACTCCGACCAAAAAGACGACGCGGGCATGCGTTCTTGCGTTTCCGATAGAAATCGCTTCTTGCGTGGCCACCCGGTTTCCGGATTCGGCGGCCACCAGATCCGTTCTTCGGCAAGTAGTTTTTCGTAGCCGGCGCGATCAGTAATCCAGCCTTTCGCGGGATCTGGTGACCAAACATTCTTGGTGCCTGGCTGCTCCATCTTGTAACTATGTAGGTTCGGTCGCTCAGAGGCCGTAGCCTTTCCTTTCAGCGGGTCAGTTACATACGGGCCACGTGGATCGCCATCGGGATTTTTAAAATCAGAACGGTCGATTACGCGCCCTTCGATTTTTGCTGAGGCCGTTTTCCCGTAAACGAAAATGTGTTCGTGATCCGGGGATAGATTGGTCTTGATTCGGTTGTCGGTGTTTCTGGTGTTCCAAGCAATGGTTGCAATGCGGTTGCTGAATCCGAAAATTTCATCCATCAGAAGACGGAGATGGCCCGATTCGACATCATCCAATGAGACGAGAATGACGCCGTCTTCCCGCAAAAACTGCTTCAACAGCATCAACCGTGGATACATCATGCACAGCCAGCGGTCGTGCCGGTCCAGCGTTTCGCCTTCCTTGCCCACCACCTCGCCCAGCCAGCGCTTGATCTCCGCGGGAACGAACGTGTCGCCCGCGCCGGGGTCGTCCGCCGCGAAGAGCTCAGGATCGCGCACGCCGGGATCGGCATGGCCCATGAACCCGCCGAGCGCACCGCCGGCGCCGACCACGCGGTGGCAGGGCACGAAGAGCGGAATCGGATTCGCGCCGCAGGCCTGTCCGACCGCGCGTGCGTCGATGCCGAGGTCATGGGCGATCGCGCCGTAGGTGCGCACCGCGCCGGCGGGAATCGCCGCGATCGCCTGCCACACGCGCCGGTGGAACGCGGTCCCCACCGGGGCGAGGGTGACGGTGAACCGGTACGACGGGTCGTCGAGGTAGCGGCGGACCTCACGCAGCGCGAGCGCGGCGACGTCGTCGGTCGGAGTGATCGGTCCGACGGTGCGCGGCAGGTAGCGCACGCCCGTCACCGCGCGGCCGTCGGTCGCGATGGCCAGCGTGGCGAACGGCGTTGCGCACGTCGCCTGGCCGCGGAGACGGGAATCGGCGTTCATGCCGCGAGTGTCGCGCCGATCGGCGCCCGGCGTCGAGGGTGCGGCCATCGAGTGCCGCGCCGGAATCCGGCCGCGGGCGGTCTCAGCCGAGTTTCATCTGCGCCGGCAGCCACGTGACGAGCGCGGGAAAGCGCCAGATGACGAGCACCCCGACGCACACCAGCAGGAAGCTCGGCAGCGCCTCACGGGCGATCCAGGTGATCTGCTTGCCGGTCATGCCCTGCAGCACGAACAGGTTGAATCCGACCGGCGGCGTGATCTGCGCCATCTCGACGACCAGCACGACGAATATGCCGAACCAGACGAGGTCGATCTTCGCGGCCTCGACCGTGGGCAGGATCACGCCCATCGTCAGGACGACCATCGAGATGCCGTCGAGGAAGCAGCCCAGCACGATGTAGAAGGCCGCGAGCGCGACGATGAGCGCGAACGGCGAGAGTCCGAGCGTCGAGATCCACTCGGCGAGGTGACGCGGCAGTCCGATGTAACCCATCGCGAGCGTGAGGAACGACGCCCCCGCGAGGATCAGCGCGATCATGCAATAGAGCCGCGTCGCCCCCATGATGCTGGAGGCGAACGTCGCGCGCGTCAGCGATCCCTGCGCGGCGGAGACCGCGAGCGCGCCGACGACGCCGAACGCGGCCGCCTCGGTGGCGGTCGCGACGCCGGCGTAGATCGAGCCCAGCACCAGCGCGATCAGCAGGACTACCGGGATCAGGTGGCGCGACGCGTGGAGTTTCTGCGCGAAGGTCGTCGTCTCGCGCGCGACCGGAATCCGGTCCGGATGAGCCAGTGCCCAGACGACGAGGTAGCCCGAAAACAGGACCGCGAGCAGGATGCCGGGGAACACGCCGGCGATGAAGAGTTGCGCGATCGACACGTTCGCGGTGACGCCGTAGACGATCATGATGATCGACGGCGGGATCAGGAGCCCGAGCGTTCCCGCTCCGGCGAGCGAGCCGATCGTGATGCCTTCCGGATAGCCGCGGGACTCGAGTTCGGGCAGCGTCATCTTGCCGATCGTCGCGCAGGTCGCTGCCGAACTGCCGGACACCGCGGCGAAGATCGTGCAGCCGATGATGTTCGTGTGCAGCAGCCGGCCGGGGACGCGCTCGAGCCAGGGCGCGAGCCCGCGGAACATGTCCTCCGACAACCGCGTGCGGAACAGGATCTCGCCCATCCACACGAAGAGCGGCAGCGCGGTCAGCGTCCACGACGACGAGGTGCCCCAGATGGTGACCGCCATCGCGTCGCCCGCCGGCCGCGAGCTGAAGAGTTCCATGCCGACCCACGCGACGCCGGCGAGGGCGAGCCCGATCCACACGCCGCTGCCGAGCAGCGCGAACAGCGCGACCACGAGGAGCAGCGTGACGAGCGGATCACTCATTGTGGAGCGCCTCCGCCGGGGCGGCGTGCTCGCGGCGACCCTGCCACTCGGCGACGAACGCATCGACCAGCGCGACGAGCAGCACCGCGGTGCCGAGCGCCATGGCGATCTGCGGGATCCACAGCGGCGTCGCGTCGTTCGCGGTGGAGATGTCGTTGAACTCCCACGACTGCCAGGCGAGCCGGATCGAGTACCAGGCGAACAGCCCGGCCAGCACCGTGCCGGCACCCAGCGCCCAGAGTTCCAGTCCACGGCGCGCTCCGCCGGTCAGGCGGTCGATCACGAGCGTGACGCGGATGTGCTCGTTGCGCCGGAACGTGTGCGCGAGTGCGAGGAAGCCCGAGGCCGCCATGCAATAGCCGGCGTAGGCGTCGGTGCCGGGCAGGAGGAACCCCAACCAGCGGCCGGCGATGGCGGTGAGCACCATCGCGAGCGTTCCGATCATGAACAGCGCCGCGAGCCAGGCGGCGCCGTCGTAGAGCCGGTCGAGGGTGCGGCGCATCATCGGGGCGCGCGGGGCGGGTTCGGACCGGCGTGCCGGCCGGGGCGCCCGTGCCGCCGCGGGCGCCCCTCGCGCATCACATCGCGCGGTAGGCGTCGATCACCTTCCGGCCTTCCTCGCCCGCCTTGCGCTGCCACTCGGCGAGCATGAAGTTGCCGACCTTGCGGAGATCCGCGGTGAGCTGCTCGGAGGGCTTGACGATGTTCATGCCCTTCGCCTTCAACTGGTCGACGTACCAGGTGTTCTTGTCCTGCGAGAGCTTCCAGCCGCGCGTCTCGGCATCGGCGGCGGCCTTCAGCACCGCCGCCTGCGTCGCCTTGTCGAGCGCGTCGAACGCCTTCCTGTTGACGATGATCGCGTTCTTCGGGAGCCAGGCCTGCGTGTCGTACCAGTTCTTGATGTGCTCGTAGGTCTTGCTGTCGTAGCCGGTCGAGCCCGACGACATGTACGAATCGATCACGCCGGTGGCGAGCGCCTGCGACACCTCGGCGGCCTGCACGGTCATCGGCTGCGCGCCGACGAGTTCGGCGATTTTCGCCGTCGCCGGGCTGTAGGCGCGCCACTTGAGGCCCTTCATGTCGGCGGCGGAGTTGAGGGTGCGATTGGTGTAGATGCCCTGCGGCGGCCACGGCACCGTGTAGAGCAGCATCATCCCCTGCTTCGCGAGCTTGTCGTTCAGCGCCTTCTTCGATGCCTTGTAGAGCTTGAACGCGTCGGCGTAGGAGGTCGCGAGGAACGGGATGCCGTCGAGCCCGTAGAGCGGATCCTCGTTCTCGTAGTTGACGAGCAGGATCTCGCCGGCCTGCGCCTGGTTGCCCTGCACGGCGCGCTTGATCTCGGGCGCCTTGAACAGCGATGCGTTGGGATGGAGCTGGATCTTGAGCTTGCCGCCGGAGGCCTTGTCGACGTCGTTCGCGAACTGCTGCAGGTTCTCGGTGTGGAAGTTGCTCGCGGGATAGGCGCTCGGCAGGTCCCACTTCGTCTGGGCGGACACGGACAGCGCGCACAGCGCGGCGGCGAGGCCGGCGGCGGTGGCGACGATTCGGCTGCGCATCGGGATTCTCCTCGGAGGTCTTCGGCGCGCGGGCCCTCCGCGGCGCGAAGCCGGGATTTGTACCACAACTCGCGTCCGCCAGCGCGGCCGGGCCCGGGCCCGGCATCAGCGGCCGCGCCTGGCAGAGCACTCAACGCGGCCGGGCCGCAGCGAGCCCCGCGTGGAACCACGAGACGAGTTGCGCAGCGTCGTAGACCGGAAGTCCGGTCGCCGCCTCGACCTCGGGGCGGTACGGCGGCATGTTCGCGCATTCGAGGACGATCGCCCCCAGGTCCCGGTTCGCTCCCGCGAGCCCGCGTGCAGCCTCAGCCACGTCGCGTGCCATGGCCTCCCGGTCGAGCTTGCCTGCGCCGTGGCGGATCGTGCGCGCGAACACGCCGTTGGGGTCGACGCCCGCGACCGGCGTCGCCGCCGGCAGCCCGGCGATCGCGCACAACTCGGGCGTGAGGTCTCCGGCCGAGTAGGTGACGACGCCCACGCGCCGCCCTTTCGGCAGCGTGCGCGCGACAAGCCCCGCCTGGAGCAGCGCGGACGTGAGCACCGGGACCGGCAGCGCGGCGGTCAGGTCGTCCTGCCAGCGCGCGAGGAAACCGCAGGTCGTCGCGATGCCGCAGGCGCCCGCGTCCACGAGTTCGAGCGCCGCGGCGACGAACACCGGCAGCATCGAGTCGTCGCGACGGTGCACGACGAGTTCCGGATCCGCGCCCTTCGGCGTCGCGTAGCGCACCGGGAAGTCGAAGGTCTGCGCGCAACCCACGTCGCCGCGGATGCGGGGGAAGGCGGTGTCGAGGGTCAGGATTCCCAGCATTCAGTTGACAGTTGACAGTTGTCAGTCCGCATGCCGGCGTGGCGGCGACGGGAGCGGCCCAAGGGGCCCACCGCTTGGGCGTTTGAGATGCGATCGGCGCAGCTTCACCTCCTATAATGCCCGGAACGAACTCGGAAGTGGCGTCTGGTTCGATCCTGACGCCGCCGGCCGCCCGCCCGCATTTCTCTGTCAACTGCCAACTGCCAACAGAATGTGGCAATTCTGGATCGACCGCGGCGGCACGTTCACCGACATCGTCGCGCGCCGGCCCGACGGCACGCTCGCGACGCACAAGCTCTTGTCGGAGAATCCTGAGCGCTACCGCGACGCGGCGGTGCAGGGCATCCGCGACCTCCTGGGACTCGCCGCCGGCAACCCGATCCCCGCCGAGTCGGTCGAGGCGGTCAAGATGGGGACGACGGTGGCCACCAACGCGCTGCTCGAACGCAAGGGCGAGCGCACGGCGCTCGTGATCACGAGGGGCTACGCCGATGCGCTGCGCATCGCCTACCAGCACCGGCCGAAGCTCTTCGTGCGGAAGATCGAGCTCCCGAGCCTCCTCTACGAGCGCGTGATCGAGGCCGACGAGCGCCTCGGTGCGCGGGGCGAACTCGTGCGGCCGCTCGACGCGGCGGGCGTCGAGCGGTCGCTGCGCGAAGCCTTTGCGGCGGGTATCCGCGCGGTTGCGATCGTGCTGATGCACGGCTACCGGTTTCCGCAGCACGAGAGCGCCGTCGCGGCGATCGCACGCCGGCTGGGCTTTTCGCAGGTGTCGGTGTCGCACGAGGTGTCGCCGTTGATGAAGCTCGTCTCGCGCGGCGACACGACGGTCGTCGACGCCTACCTGTCGCCGATCCTGCGCCGCTACGTCGACGAGGTGGCGGGCGACCTCGACGGCGGCGCCGGTCGCGTGCGGCTGCAGTTCATGCAGTCGTCGGGCGGGTTGACCGACGCGCGGCTCTTCCAGGGCAAGGACGCGATCCTGTCGGGTCCCGCCGGCGGCATCGTCGGCGCGGTCGAGGTGTCGCGCCTCGCCGGGTTCGACCGGATCATCGGCTTCGACATGGGCGGCACGTCGACCGACGTCACGCACTACGCCGGCGAATACGAGCGCGCGTTCGTCACCGAAGTCGCCGGCGTCCGCCTGCGCGCGCCGATGATGCGCATCCACACGGTCGCGGCGGGCGGCGGTTCGATCTGCAGTTTCGACGGATCGCGCTTTCGCGTCGGGCCCGAATCGGCCGGCGCGAATCCGGGACCGGCGTCGTACCGCCGCGGCGGGCCGCTCACGGTGACAGACTGCAACGTGATGGTCGGCAAGCTCGACCCCGTGCTCTTCCCCGCGGTGTTCGGGCCGGGCGGCGACGAGCCGCTCGACTCGGACATCGTCGCGCGCACCTTCGCGTCGCTCGCCTCCGACGTGGAGCGCGCGACCGGTCACGAGCGCTCGCCCGAGGAGATCGCCGACGGGTTCCTGAAGATCGCGGTCGCGAACATGGCGAACGCGATCAAGCACATCAGCGTCGAGCGCGGGTACGACGTCACCGGCTACACGCTGTGCTGCTTCGGCGGGGCCGGTGGCCAGCACGCCTGCCTCGTCGCCGACGCGCTCGGCATGACGCGCGTGTTCATCCACCCGTTCGCCGGCGTGCTCTCGGCCTACGGCATGGGACTCGCCGACGTTCGCGCGCTGCGGCAACAGGCGATCGAGGCGACGCTCGACGCCGCCGCGCTCGCCGCCGCGGACGCGACCTTCGCGGAGCTGGAGCGCGCCGCGCGCGCCGACGTGGCCAAGCAAGGCATTCCGCAAGCGCGAATTGCCTGCCACCGGACGCTGCACCTCAAGGTCGAAGGCACCGACACGACGATCGAGGTGACGGCCGGGCCCCTGACCCGGGTCGTCGCGGAGTTCGAGGAGCGCTACGCGCGGCAGTACGGCTTCCTGATGCCGGGCAAGGCGCTGGTTATCGAGGCGGCGGCGGTCGAGGCGGTCGGGAAGACGGTGTCGGCGGGCGACCATGCGGCGTCGTTCGCGCCGCGCGAAGGCGCGCTCGCGCCGATCGCGACTCGGCGCGTCTACACCGCGGGCGCGCACCGGGACGCCGCGGTGTACGCGCGCGAGGACCTGCGTCCGGGCGACGCGATCGCCGGCCCCGCGATCGTCCGCGAACCCAACGCCACGACGATCGTCGAGCCGGGATGGCGGGCGACGCTCACCGCGCGCGACGACCTCGTGCTCGAGCGCGTCGAGGCGGCGAAGCGCGCGCACGCGATCGGCACGACCGTGGACCCGGTGCTGCTCGAGGTGTTCAACAACCTGTTCATGGCGATCGCCGAGCAGATGGGCGTCACGCTCGCGAACACGGCGACCTCGGTCAACATCAAGGAGCGCCTCGACTTCTCCTGCGCGCTGTTCGACGCCGATGGCAACCTGATCGCGAACGCGCCGCACATGCCGGTGCACCTGGGCTCGATGGGCGAGAGCGTGAAGACGATCATCGCGCGCCGTGCCGGCACGATGAAGCGCGGCGACGCCTACGTCCTGAACGCGCCTTACAACGGCGGCACGCACCTGCCGGACGTCACGGTGATCGCGCCGGTGTTCCTCGCGGAGGAAGCAGGGTCAGACTCGATTGTCCCGAACCGGCCGGAAGTTGCGGACCATGGAAAGAACGTCGAGTCTGACCCTACTTTCTACGTCGCGTCGCGTGGCCACCACGCCGACATCGGCGGAATCACGCCGGGCTCGATGCCGCCCGACAGCACGCACGTCGAGGAGGAGGGAGTGCTGCTCGACAACGTGCAGCTCGTCGCCGAAGGCCGCTTCCTCGAGGACGAGATGAGGGCGCTCCTCGCGTCCGGCCGCTACCCGGCGCGCAACGCCGACCAGAATCTCGCGGACCTGCGCGCGCAGGTCGCCGCCTGCGCCAAGGGTGCGGAGGAGCTGGGCAGGATGGTCAAGCACTTCACGCTGCCGGTGGTGCGCGCCTACATGAAGCACGTGCAGGACAACGCCGAGGAGTCGGTGCGCCGCGTACTTGGCGCGTTGAAGGACGGCAGCTACGCCTACGAGATGGACGACGGCGCGGTGATCCGCGTCGCGATCCGCGTCGACCGGGAGAAGCGCGAGGCGACGATCGACTTCACCGGCACCTCGCCGCAGCGGCCGAACAACTTCAACGCGCCCTCCGCGGTCTGCAAGGCCGCGGTGCTCTACGTGTTCCGCACGCTCGTCGACGACGAGATCCCGATGAACGCCGGCTGCCTCGAGCCGCTCACCATCGTGATTCCCGAAGGCTCGATGCTCGCCCCGCGCTATCCGGCGGCGGTCGTCGCCGGCAACGTCGAGACCTCGCAGGCGGTCACCGACTGCCTGTACGGCGCGCTCGGCGTGCTCGCGGCGTCGCAGGGCACGATGAACAACCTGACGTTCGGCAACGCGACCTACCAGTACTACGAGACGATCTCGGGTGGATCGGGCGCCGGCCCCGACTTCGACGGTACCAGCGTCGTGCAGACCCACATGACCAACTCGCGGCTCACCGACCCCGAGGTGCTCGAATGGCGCTTCCCGGTGCGCCTCGACTCCTACGCGATCCGGCGTGGGAGCGGCGGCGCGGGCCGTCATCGCGGCGGCGACGGCGGCGAGCGCAGGCTGCGCTTCCTCGAGCCGATGACCGCGGTGATGCTCGCGAACCATCGGCGTGTCGCGCCGTTCGGCGTCGCCGGCGGCGCGAGCGGCGCGGTGGGCGAGAACTGGGTCGAGCGCGCGGACGGCTCGCGCGAGGACTACGGCGCGACGTTCCAGGTCGAGATGGGCGCGGGCGACGTGTTCGTCGTGCGCACGCCGGGCGGCGGCGGATTCGGACCGCCGAAACGGGAGGGATCATGAGCGATTGCGTGTTCTGCCGGCTGATCGCGGGCACGCTGCCCGCGGCGTTCGTCCACCGCGATGCGCGCGTCGTCGCGTTCATGGACGCGGGCCAGGTGAACGACGGGCATGTGATCGTCGCGACCGCGCGCCACGCCGCGACGATCTGCGACATCGACGACGACGAGGCGGCCGCGGCGTTCCGCCTCGCGGCGCGGCTCGCGCGGGCGGTCCGCCGCGAGTTCGGCGCGGCCGGCGTGACGATCCTGCAGGCGAACGAGCCCGCGGGTTTCCAGACGGTGCCGCACTTCCACCTGCACGTGCTGCCCCGGCACCCGGGCGACGGCGTGGGGCTCGAATGGCCGGCGAAGCGGCCGCCGTTCGAGCGGCTTCTCGAGATCTCGTCCCGCGTGCACGCCGCGCTCAGCGCTCCGGCAGCGGAATGAACTCCGTCTCGCCGGGCACCATCGCGAAACGTCCCTCCCGCCAGTCCTCCTTCGCGCGTTCGATGCGCTCGCGCGAACTCGACACGAAGTTCCACCACAGGTACCGCTCGCCGTCGAGCGCGGCACCGCCGATCAGCATCGCGCGCGCCGGGCCGCGAGCTTCGATCGTCACGGCCCGTCCCGGCTCGATCACGCCGAGGTGGTGCATCGGCAGCGGCTCGCCGTCGATGGCGAGGTTCGCGTCGACCGGGTAGACCGAGCGCTCCTCGTGGTCGGCGGGCAGCGCGAGCGAACCGGCCGACGCGAACGTCGCGCCCGCGTTGAGCATGTCGCCGAACGTCGGCGTCGGCGCACGCGCGCCGAACGCGTGCCCGGCGATCACGATGATCGACGCGTCGTCGCGCGCGAACTCCGGCAGGTCCTGCGCGGCGACGTGCGCGAACGAAGGCTCGGCGTCCTCGTGCTCGCGCGGCAGCGCGACCCAGGTCTGCATGCCGTGCAGCTTCGGCCCGCGCGCGCGGTCGTCCGGCGGGCTGCGCTCGGAGTGGACGATGCCGCGCCCGGCGGTCATCCAGTTGACCGCGCCCGGCTCGATCGTCTGGACCACGCCCAGGCTGTCGCGGTGCACGAGCGCGCCTTCCCACAGCCAGGTCACGGTGGCGAGGCCGATGTGCGGATGCGGGCGCACGTCGACGCCTTCGCCGGGCGCAAGCGCGAGCGGGCCCATGTGGTCGACGAAGACGAACGGGCCGACCGAGCGCGCGGCAGCGGCGGGCAGCAGGCGGCGGACCGGGAACGAGCCCAGGTCGCGCTCGCGGGGTTTGACGAGGTGAACGATGGCGGGCATCGATCGATCGGCCGGTCGGGCGCGGGCGACCGTCCGTCGGCAGCGCCCGTACAGGCGAACTCTACCGCGCCATCGCGGTCGGAGGGGCGGCGAGGGCGGCGCTCCGGGTTCCGAGGCTACACTTGCCGCTCCACGCCCCCGGGGACAGCCATGAAGAGCCTCTACGACATCACCGTCGACGATCTCGCCGGCAAGCCGGTCAAGCTGTCCCGCTTCAAGGGCAAGGTGCTGCTCGTCGTCAACACCGCCAGCGAATGCGGCTTCACGCCGCAGTACCAGGGCCTCGAGGCACTCTACCGGAAGCTCCATGGCGAGGGCCTCGAGATCCTCGGCTTCCCGTGCAACCAGTTCGGCGGGCAGGAGCCGGGGACCGAGAAGCAGATCGCCGCGTTCTGCGAGAAGAACTACGGCGTGACCTTCCCGATGTTCGCGAAGATCGACGTGAACGGGGCGAACGCCTCGCCGCTCTACCGGCACCTCAAGGCCGAGAAGAAGGGTGTGCTGGGTTCCGAGGCGATCAAGTGGAACTTCACCAAGTTCCTCGTCGACCGCGACGGCCGGGTGGTCGAGCGCTACGCGCCGCAGACCGAGCCGAAGGACCTCGAGGCCGACGTGAGAAAGTTCCTGTGACGCGGACGATGTCGACGTTCCGCCTGCTCGTCGCCGCTGCGGCGTTCGCGGCCGTGCCCGCGCTGCACGCGCAGGGCGAACCGGAGAAGGTGCTGCGTGCGGTGTTCCCGGTCGCCGAAACCGGTTTCGACCCGCAGGCGGCCGGCGACATCTACAGCAACGCGATCAACCGCGTCATCTTCGACACGCCGTACACCTACGACTACCTCGCGCGCCCGCACAAGCTGGTTCCGAACACCGCGGTCGCGCTCCCCGAGGTCAGCGACGGCGGCAGAGTGTGGACGATCCGCATCAAGCCCGGCATCTACTTCGCCGACGACCCGGCGTTCAACGGGAAGAAGCGCGAGCTGACCGCCCAGGACTACGTCTATTCGTGGAAGCGCGTGATGGACCCGCGCATACGGTCGAATTCGATGCAGATGTTCGACGGACGCTTCGTCGGCATGGAGACGCTGGTCGCGCCGGCGCGCGAGGGCGGAAAGTTCGACTACGACAAGGCGATCGCGGGGCTGAAGGCCGTCGACCGCTACACGATCCGGCTGGAACTCCATTTCCCCGACACCGAACTGCTCGCGAACCTGACCACGACCGCTGCGTCGGCCGTCGCGCGCGAGGTGATCGAGAAGTACGCGGACGGCGCGGGCTGGGCGATGTCGAATCCGGTCGGCACCGGGCCCTATCGGCTGCGCGAATGGCGTCGCGGCCAGAAGATCGTGCTCGAGGCGAACCCCGGCTTTCGCGACGTGCGCTTCCCCGACAGCAGCGATCCGGCGGACCGCGCGATCGTGGCGAAGTACAGGGGACGCCGTCTGCCGCTCGTCCCGCGGGTCGAGGTCGCCATCATCGAGGAGAGCACGCCGCGGCTCCTCGCCTTCGAGCAGGGCCAGCTCGACTACGCCGCGGTGCCGAACGACCTCGTCTGGAACGTGCTCGATCCGCCGGCGAAGGTGAAGCCGCGGCTCGCGGAGCGGGGCATCGCGCTCTCGCGCGGCGTCCAGCCGGCGATCACCTACACCTACTTCAACATGGAGGATCCGGTCGTCGGCGGCTACGCGCCCGACAAGGTGGCGCTGCGGCGCGCGTTTTCGCTGGGCTACGACGTCGACGCCGAGATCCGGATCATCCGGCAGGGGCAGGCGATGCCCGCGACGCAGGTGATCCCGCCCACCGTGACCGGCCATGACCCGTCGCTCGACGGCCGGAAGGCCTACGATCCGGCCGCCGCGAAAGCGCTCCTCGACCGCTTCGGCTACAGGGACGTCGACGGCGACGGCTTCCGCGAACTGCCGGACGGCAAGCCGCTCGTGCTGAAGCTCGCGTCCGCGCCCTCGGCGATCGACCGCCAGTACGACGAGCTGCGCCAGAAGAGCGCGAACGCGATCGGCCTCAAGGTCGAGTTCGTCAAGCAGAAGTGGCCCGACCTGCTCAAGGCGGCGCGCCTGGGCCAGATCCAGATGTTCACGCTCGGCAACATCAACACGACGCCGGAGGGCTTCGGTTTCCTCGGGCTCCTGTACGGGCCGAACTCGGGCTTCTCGAACCTCGCCCGGTTCCGGCTGCCCGAGTTCGACAAGCTCTACGAGGAGGCACGCGCGCTCCCCAACGGGCCCGAGCGCGAGCGCGTCATGCAGCGGATGAACGAACTCGTGAGCGCGTACGCGCCGTGGAACATCACGGTGTTCCGCTACGAGAACGTGCTGACCCAACCCTGGCTCGGCGCGTACAAGTACAGCGGCTTCACCCAGCACCCGTTTCCCTACCTCGACGTCGATGTCGCGAAACGGCGCGGCGTCGCCAGGTAGGGCGTTGCGTCGCCGCGACAACCGCGGCGCTTCCCCCCGGCCGATGGCGCTTCGGCATTGCCCGCGCTTCCGGCACGGACCTACAATCGGATCGCAATCCCCACCGCCGGGCCACCGATGAACCGATCGCACCTCCGCCAGACGAGCCTCGAGACGAAGGTCCCGATGCGCGCGTTCGCGATCGGCGTGCCGCCCGGCGATCTCGGAGTGGTGCGCTAGCGCTCTCCCGACGGGAATCCGCCGGGTGTGCGGCGGGTTTCCGGGTCGGTCCGTTCCCCGTCTCGTTTCCCGCCGGTGTGGCAGACCGGACGCGCGCATCGCGTCCGCCGCGGCGCGCATCCGCGCGTGCGCCGCACAGGTACGTCCGCGCGGAAGGAGTGTCCGATCGTGCCGACGTTGCGCCGCCGCTTCGCCCGACACCTGACCGGCCTGTGGCTGTCCGCCGATTTCCGGCGGATGTGGCTGTCGCTGACGATCACCTCGTTCGGCGCGCAGGTGACGAATCTCGCGTTGCCGCTGACGGCCGCGATCCTGCTGCACGCCACGCCGCTCCAGATGGGCGTGCTGGTCGCGCTCGAGACGCTGCCGTTCGCGCTGGTGTCACTGCAGGCGGGCGTGCTGATCGATCGCGTGCGCAAGCTGCCGATCGTGCTGGTGGCGAACGTCACGCGCGCGCTCGCGCTCGCGGTGATCCCGCTCGCCGCGTTCACGCATTGGCTCTCGATCGAGGTGCTGTACGCCGTCGGCTTCTTCGTCGGCGTCCAGAACGTCGTGGGCGGCGCCGCCTACCAGGTCCTGCTCGCGCAGATGGCCGGGCGGCGGCGGCTGGTCGAGGCGAACGCGAAGATCTCGCTGGGCGAGACCGGCTCGGCGCTCGTCGGCCCCGGCGTCGCCGGTTTCCTGATCCAGGCGCTGACGGCGCCGTTCGCGATCCTCGCCGACGCGCTGGCGTTCCTCGCCTCCGCGCTGATGCTGCGCAAGTTGAAGGTCCCGACCGACGTGCCGCACACCGGTCCGCGGCCCGGCGTCGTGCACGAGATCGTCGAGGGGCTGAAGCTCGTGCGCGGCAACGCGACCTTGTGGTCGCTCGCGTGGCTCGCGGGCCTGTGGCAACTGCTGCACCACGCGCAACTCGCGGTGCTGATCCTGTTCGCGACGCGCGAACTCGGGCTGTCCGCCGGCGCGATCGGGCTGGTCTACGTGTTCGGCGGCGCGGGCTGCATCGTGGCGGCGGCCTCGGCCGAACGCTTGGCCGCGCGCTACGGCGTCGGGCCGATGATCGTGCATGGACTCACGGCGACCGCGATCGCCTGGCAGGTCTACGGCCTCGTCTCGGGCCCGGCCTGGTTCGCCACGATCGCGCTGGGACTCGCGATGCTGCTGTTCGACTTCGGCGGCGTGATGTTCGGCATCCAGTACCTGTCGCTGCGCCAGGCGATCACGCCCGACCGGCTGCTCGGCCGGATGACGGCGACGATGCGCTTCCTGACCGTGGCGGCGGCGCCGCTCGGCTCGCTCGCGGGCGGCGCGCTCGCCACCGTGATCGGCCTGCGCGCGACGCTGCTCTCGATCGGCGTGCTGGGCCTCCTGCTCGCGGGCGGCGCGATGCTGCGCTCGCCGGTGCGCCGGCACCTGCGGCTGCCCGCCACCGCCGAGGCGTGAGGCGGCGCCGGGCGGCCTGCCGTTTTCGCCCGCAGGCGCCGGTCGCGGGTGGTCGTCAGCCGCGCTGGAACGCGTAGAGCGGCGGCAGCGCGAGCAGGCGCAGCAGTTCGTCGAGCGCGCGCCGCGACTGGTCGAGAAGCGCGGGGTCGGCGAGGTCGGAGGGCAGGAGCCGGTCGCGGTAGTGGCGGCGGATCCACGCCTCGAGGTCGTCCGCGAGCGTGTCGTCGACGAACACGCGGGCACCGATCGCGGCGCGCTCGTCCGGCGTGAGCGGCACGCGCAGGCGCAGGCAGGCGGGGCCGCCGCCGTTGCGCATGCTCTGCCGCAGGTCGAGCACCAGCGCCTCCGCGATCGGGCCGCCCGGCGCGGCCCAGCGGTCGAGCACCGCGGATGCCCGCGCGTTCTCGCGCACCTCGGCTGCAGCGACGAAGAGCAGCCCGCCTTGGGGCCGCTCGACCAGTTGTCCGTTGAAGAGGTAGGTCGCCACCGCGTCCGCGATCGACAGTTCGCCCGCGCCGACGACGTCGGCCCGGAACGCGGACCCGATCCGCTCGCGCAGCGCCGCGACCGTCGCGGCGGTGTCGACGAACGCACCCTCGTGCACGAGGAGCGTCCGCCGCTGCCCCACGGCGATCACGTCGTTGTGGAACACGCCGGCGTCGATCGCGTCGGGGTGCTGCTGCACGTGGAGCGTGCGCGCGGGGTCGAGGCCGTGGCGGCGCGCGACGGCCATCGACGCCTCGAGCGTCTGCCGCGCGGGGTGGCGCCGCGGCGCGCTCGCCCGCGCGTCGAACGCCTGCCGTCCGTGCACGAAAAGCGCGATGCCGGGATCCTCGTCCGAAGGTCCTGCGAAGCGCGTGTGGTTCGCGGCTCCTTCGTCGCCGGCGGGCACGGCGGAGGGCAGCGGATCGTGCACGACGAACCGGCGCGTGTCGCCGAAGATCGCGCGCAGCACGCGCGTCGTCGTCTCCGCCTCGATCGAGCGATGCAGGAGCGTGACGAGGTTCGCGGGCGTGAAGTGCACGCGGCCGTCCGCGGTGTCCGCGGAAGCGCTCACGGTGGCGGCGTTCGCGGCCCACATCGCCGCGGCGGACGATGCCGCCGACAGGAGCGAGGGCGCATCGCGGGCGGCGCGCGCGAGAACCTCGGCGTCGCCGCCGCCGAAGCCGAGCGCGCGCAGCGTCGGCAGGTGCGGCCGCTCCTGCGGCGGCAGCACCGCCTGCGGAATGCCGCGCGCGGCGAGCGCGCGCATCTTCGCGAGTCCCTGCAGCGCGGCCTCGCGCGGATTCGACGCGAGTCCCGCGTGCTTCTGCGACGCGAGGTTGCCCGGCGACATCCCCGAGTAGTTGTGCGTCGGGCCGGGCAGGCCGTCGAACTCGCCGCTGTTCACGATCAC
>JAANMV010002031.1_pt1 | contig 20814 bp, 19 predicted proteins | sample 7279661 | NCBI WGS metagenome assembly JAANMV01 (sample SAMN14094540, study PRJNA606508) | bioreactor metagenome | isolation source: A lab-scale SPAN reactor treating ammonium-rich wastewater day 121 | place: Ireland: Galway | collected 2017-05-16
GCGGCCTCACGCCCAACTGGTGCGCGAACGCGACGCCCTCCGGGCCGTCAAAGTCAATGACGATGCGGCCGCTGACGCTCCCGGTGACCAGCGCGACTCCCTTGCCCCCCGGCCGGGTGAACCAGGTGGTGACCTGTTCAGGGGTCGGCCGCTGGGTCTGGAGGGGCTTCCACCGGGCCCGGAGCCGGCCGTCCGGGTCGGTGTCACAGTACCCGGTGGCCTTGAGGAGTGGGCTGTGGGGGTCCTTGTCGCGGTCGTTGCCGGCATGCACGGGCAACAGGCTCCAGCCGCGGCGCAGATAGTCCAGGGAATGCTCCAGCAGCGGGTTGTGTGGGTCAGCGCTCATGTGGGCCCCCTGAGGCGTCACCGGCCGCGGGCGCAGGGCGGGAGGGCGCGGGCGGGCTCCCATCGGCGGCCGGGGGAGCGGGCGGCGCGGCGCGGCGGGGGGCGGGGCCAGCGGCGGCGCGGTGCGGGGCTGGCGTGCGGCGCGCGTGGATGATGGCCTGATACAGGTCCGGGTTCTGTGCGACGAGCTTGGCCACCCGTCCGGAGAGTGGATTGGTGCCGGCGCCCGGTTTGAGCAGCTTGATCAGGGTCTCGCGGTGGGTCCGGGCCTGCCGCTGGCCGGCCGGGTCAGGCGCGATCAGGAAGTGCCTTGTCCCGTCCTCGTCGAACGGCAGGGCGGTGATCGCTCCGCTGGTGACGTCTTCGGCGATCAGGTTCAGGAAGGCCGGTCTGGCCAGGGGGGGGATGCCGTCGCACAGGTCGGTGGTGCTGAGGGGTTTGGAGGGATTGATGACGGCTTTTTTCTGTGTGGTCATGGTTCGTCCTTGTGGCGCGCGAGACTGAGGGCGGCGATTCGGCGCTGGCTGGTGAGGTGCAGGCTCAGGGGGTGACGCAGGGCGTCCTGGAGCTGCTGGACGCGGGCGCGCAATTCGGCGGTCTCCTCCGCGTGCTCGACACTGCCCAGCACGATGAGGTGGCCGCGCGTGTCCCGGCTGTGCGGGTACAGGCGTTTGGCGAGAAATGGGCCGGTCGGCAGGGGGGCCGGGACGCCGGGGTCCGGGGGGGTCAGGTGGGGGTCAAGGTAGGGGAGCCCCGTGACCGTGGCGATGGCCCGGGCGTGTTCCTCCGGTGTGGGCTTGATGGAGGGGTTGCCGGCGGGTATCAGGGCGGCCAGAGCGGCGGCATCCGCCACGGAGCGGTGGTGCCGCTCGTGATTGGGGTAGGCGAGGCGGAAGACTTCACGGAACACGTCTGGGGTCGTGAGTTCCAGGACCAGCTGGACCTGGCCGGTGGTGAACAGGTGGCCGAGGCGGCCGGTGAGCGGCTGGAGGTCTTCCGTCCGGACGAAGGGGTTGGGGGTCACGACGTGAATGCGGTTGAAGCGCTGGACCCGGGGAAGCACCAGGAAGCTGAGGGCGTCTTGCAGGCTCAGTAGTGTGGTGTTGATGGGGCCGAAGCTGGCGGGGCTGGGCAGCAGTTTCAGTCCGCGTTCGGCAGCGAGGTCAGCCCAGAGCTGTTCCAGATCGCTGCCGAGCTGATGGTGCAGGTGGTTGATGAGGCTGCCGCCGAACCGGATCTCGTGGTGAATGCGGTCCGCGAGATGCTGGGAAATCAGGCCGTGGGCACGAAGGTGGAAGAGGTCAGGGTTGATTTGCTCCATGTCAGGTACCCGTGGCGCGGCGAACACGGGCAGATGGCGGGATTTACGCCTCTGCCCGGGCCCGGAGTGGGTGGCGTGGATCAGTCCGGCAGCTGGGTGTACGCATCTGTGGCGGCATACCGGGCGTACCTGTCCAGAACGGGGTTCGGTTTGTGGCCTGGTCGGACCGTGATGTTGCGGGCGATGGCCTGCTTGAGCAGGCGTATCAGGGCGGGCGCGTTCGGATGGTGCTGATCGATGGAGATGGAATCCGCCTCATCCCAGATGCGCCGGGCGAGTTGACTGGAGTGGTAGATGTCCAGCCGGCTGCCGCCGCCAGCGTGCTCAATGACCCACTGCATCATGTTGAGTTCGGCGTCGGTCAGGTTGTCGCCCGGTTCGTGCCGTTGGTGTACGAGGATGGTGCCGAGTCCGATCATGACGACGCCGCTGTACACGTGGTGGTGATCGGTGATGGCGGCGGTGTAGACCGCGAAGGTGGTCAGCGGGTTGACGGTGGGGAGGCGTCCCTGTTCCATCAGACTGAACAGGCCGCGCCAGAGGGGCGATTCGCGTTCAGGGCGGGCCAGGATCATCTTCTTCCCGTTGTCGTTCAGGCGGCTGCGAACGGCCCGGTGGGGGGTGTCGGCCCTGGCGAGTTCCCGAACCGCCTGCGTCAGCTCGCGTTCCTTCGTGTGGATGCGGATGGTGGCCCGGGCGCGGGTGATGGTGCTGATCTCCGTCAGGACCTGCGGCACCCAGTCGTCCGCGGTGGGGATGGCGTAGTAGTTGGCCATCCGAACCCCTTTCTCCGGGTCACGGGTGACGCGCATGACCCAGGTGTCCCCGGCGAAGCGGGTGATGTACACGTCGTCGAAGAAGGTATACCGGCGCTGTTTGGCTTGGGCCTTGCCTTCCTCCTGCGCTGAAGCCAGATCCTCGTCAGTCGTGGTGGGCGAGGGCGCAGGGGCTCCGGGGAGGTGGGGGGGCGCCACCGGGTCGGTCAGCGGTTGCGTGACGGGCTGCGTGTGGGGCAGAACGCTGGGGCTGTCTGGTGTGGTGTCCAGTTCGGTCCATGAGTGCACCGGGAGATGAGCGGGGGCCGGCGCGTCGGGGGAGGCCTCTTCGGCTGACGCGGGGGGCAGGATGGCACTTTCGGATGGGTGGGGCGTGGTGGGTGCGGGCCGGGCCGGTGCCGGCGCGGGCCGGGGGGCCAGTGCGACCGGGGCGCTGGGCGGCGTGGGTCCGTGGGCAGGGTCGTGCGGGGAAAGGACGGCTGCGCTGAGGGGGCTGGTGGGGGGTGTGGACACGGTGGACCTCCTGCGTCGGAACGGTGATTTCAGGGATAGGGGTGGTCGGGGTGGGGCGCCGGCCCTGGGTGCGGGGCCGAGCCAGCGGGGTGGCCCGCCGGCATTCCTGCTGGGCGGCCCGGGGCGTGGGGGCGGCCGGCTGGCTCGGCGCGGCCTGGGCAGTGGGTTTCGGTTGGGGGACCTGGACGTCCGGCGCCGCCTGGGGCGCCTGGTTGGGGAGCTGGCGGCGGTGGACGATCAGGCCGTTGCGGGTGGCGGGGGGGAGGACGGCGGGGGGGTTGGTCAGGGCCACGGTGATCAGCAGGCCCTGGCTCAGCGTCACCTTCCCGGCGGCTTCCAGTTCCTGCAGGGCACCTTGCAGTTCTGGTTTGGTGACGGCGAACTTGCTGCTGAGGGCGACGGCGGTGACGGTTTCGTGGGGCCTGCTTTCGAGATGGGCGAGCACCCGGTCGGCAAGGGTCGTCGGGTTGGTGGGGCGGACGGTGTCCGGGACGGCGAGAGCGCGGATGAGTTTCGGGCCGCGGCGGGTCTCCACGGAGGTGACGTGCCGGCCTTCGTCGGTGTCCAGAACGTGAATCAGGAAGCGGTGTGACCATCCCAGGGCCCGTGCTGTGGCCTGGCGTCCTCTGTCTCCAGCCAGGTGTAGGTGGCTGAGCAGGCACTGGATGGCGTGGTACTGCGCCTGCGCCACGTGCGTTTTGGCCACGTAGTAGTCGCCGACCTGCAGGATGCTTCCGTCGGCGAGGCCTTCATTGAGGGCGGCGCGAATGCGCGGTTTGACGATTGGCGCCATATCGCGGTGCAGTTCCATCAGGCCGGGGGTCGTGAGATACCGTCCCTCGCGGCGGAGCAGTTCCAGGATGGAGACAGGCCGGGACGCTGGGGAAGTGGCCGCTGAGGTCCGCTCCCGGTGCACGGCGCGTGTCTGGCGGACATGGGGGGAGGTGGCGGGCATGGCGCGAGTCTGCCCAGGAGATTTCACACGTGCCTGACCCGCTCTGGCGTTTGTGTGCAGCTGTGTAGCACGTCGTTTTTGGATTCAATGCGAATGCTTCGGTGAGAAATCCGTCCTGGTTTTCAGAACAATTCTCACGTGCGATTCATGTTATGCAGGAGCACGGGGCGTCACGTGTGAAATGTGTGGAGAGGTCGTGGCGCTAGAGTGAAGTTGATGACGGTCAGGGAGGGTCGCCTGTGAAGTTCAGATCGTGTGAAGTGATGTTTTTCACGGTTGACCCCCCGGCGAATGGAGGCGTTGTCTAGACAATGGAGATTGATCGAAGCCAACTCCTCACTGAGCTCAGGACACCACGCTGCCACGTCACGCTCCTCGAGTCAGGCCGTGGATACGGCAAGACCTACCTGCTCGCGATGGCCGCCCGGCATGAGGACGCCGTCCTTCTCGACCTGACGCAGGTCGATTTCGATCCATCCTCCGTCGCCCGCTACGCGCACCAGCAGCTCGTGGAAAAGTTTGGCGAGCACCCCGACTCCCAACTGGCGTACATGGTGCACCGCGAGACCCTGCGTCCCGCCCTCGCCGCCAACGCCCTCAAACACGACCTGCAGCTCTACCACCGGCTCCGTTTCCCGGACGCCGCCGCGCCTGAACCTCGTCTTCCCGGCCGCCTGGTCGCCCCGCCTTACCTCGGTCCACGCATCCACCTCCTGATCGACAACGCCGAGGACCTGGACAGCCGCGGCCGCCGGTTTTTCCTCGACTATCTGCTCGCGGACTTCCCGCCCCAGGCGCATCTCGTTGTGGCGATGAGCGATGAGACGAACCTGCCCATCCGCGGCGTGATCGGCCTCCAGATCCGGGTCTGGACGGAACAGGAGCTGGCATTTGACGACGACACCGTCCGCTCCCTGCTCGACAGCGACGACCTGCGGGACCGGCTGATCGGCTGGCCGTACGGGGTCGTCCATGCCAGCCAGGGCCAGGACCCCACTCAGGCCGCCCGCGCTGTCCTCGCCATGCTCCCAGAACCGTTGATGCCGAGCTTGCGCCGCGCCAGCCTGCTCCCAGTCTGGCGACCCAACGACCCCATTCACGTTGGTCTGGACCTGCGTGACAACTGGCTGGCAGACGCCCGCGCGTTCGGACTCCCGGGCACCCGGGTCCCAGAGGGATTTGCACCGCATCCCATCATCCTCCAGGTCCTGCATGACGAACTCCTGGCCCGCCCAGGCGAGTACCGGGAGGCGAACGCTGCCGTCGCCCGGGCCGGCGTCGGACACCGCCCCCTCGGGGCCGTTCAGGCGTTTCTCAATGCCGGCGAGATCGGCAGTGCCCGCGCCGTGCTCGAACAGCAACTGGAGCATCTCAGACACAGTGAGGCCCTCGCCGAACTCCTGCCCCTGCTGCCTTCCCTGGGCCTCCGTCCAGGCGAGCCGCTTCACAGCGCCTTCGCGCAGGCCCTGTTCGACTCGGGCCGCCTGGCCGACGGCCTGCGGGAGGCCGAGCGGGCCGTGCGGGGCAGTGATCCGGAACACCGCGCCGCCGCGCTGCAGACCCTCGGGGCCATGCGCCTGCGCCTGGGACAGCCAGCCGAGGCCGCCGCCCACCTGGTCTCGGCGCTGGAGCACACGACCAGTGTCCAGATGAAAGCTGAGTTGTACGCCGCGGCGGCCCTGGCCGCGAGCCTGGCCGCCAGCGACGGGGCGTGGGACGCCGCCCGGACAGCGATCGAGCATGCGAATTCCGCGATTGAACTCATCGAAGACCACGCCCTGGAGTCCATCAGTGAACAGACCGTCATGGCCCGCACCGCCCTCACGGTCGCCTATGCCGCCCTGGGACACCGCGCCGTGGCGGCCCAGCATGCCCAGTTCGCCGCCGCCCATGCCACAACCAACAACGTCACCGGGACCGCGGTCCTCCTGTGCCTCACGGCCCTGTGTGATTACTACAGCGCCGATGGGCAGCTGGCAGACGCCGAGTCAATGTACGCCCGGGCCAGGGAAATCGCCGGCCTGGACATCCTGAATCCCACGGCCGGGTCGATCAGCGGGACGGAAGCCCGCGCCGGACTCGAACTGGCGGCCGCCCGCCTGCACATGCGAAAGGGCGCAGCCCGGGCCGCTGCCCACCACGCGCTGCGCGCTGCCACGACCTCCAACCACGCGCACCTGGAGGCCCTGCGCCGCGCGGCACTGACCCTCTATGCCCTCAGTGGCGTGCTGCCGGTCGGCAACTACACGCTGGCTCAACTCACCACCCTGCGGGACGCGTTCGCTCAGGACACCCAGGTCACGAGCAGCGTCGCCACCCTGGCCAGCACCTTCGGCATCACCGCCCTCCCGGGGCTGCCACGCAACACGGTGAACCTGAACCCCACCCTCCCCCCGGAGGTGCGCGTGGTCGTGGCGCTGCGTCAGGTGCATGAAAGCCCACGCGCGGAGTGGGAGTACGAACTGATCGAACTGACCCGCCGCGTCGGGCGTCAGGTCATCCTCAGCTACGCCGAGCTGCTGGGCGTCCCAGTACCGGAAACCGTGATCGCCCCTGTCAGCGTCGAACTCACGCTGCTCACCGCCATCCCGGAGATCAGGGTCAACGGCCGCGACCTGTGCACCAGCGTCGTCCGAACCCGCACTGGGCGGGAATCCCTGGTCCGCCTGACCCCAAGAATGATCGCCATGATGCTGACTCTCTACCAGCACCGGCAGGTCACGACGACGGAATTCACCCGCCACCTCGGTCCCCAGCACGCCAAGCAGAATGCCACCCGGATGTCCGAACTGCGGCTCCTGATCCGAGCGGTCGTCCCGGACTACAACCCCAGTGTGTACGGCGGCACCGACACGAGAAGCTGGAGGTGGAGCAGTGACCTTGACCGGATCGAGGTCTGTGAGTTCACCGAGCTCACCGGGGTGTACCGCAGCGCCGTGTTCAGCGGCGCGGATGACACCTATCCCATCGTGCAGGAGCTCCGGCAGGACGCCCGCCGCCGCCTCATCAAGCGCATGGTGCGCTGGTACGCACTCGAACCCCTGTCGGCCATGCAGTCATGGTCACAGCTGACGGCCGTGGATCCCGCACTTCCCGCCACCCTTCCCGTCGAAGTGCACAGCTGATCTGCGCGCGCCAGGTGTTCCCGCGATCCCCGCTCAGCCCTGATCGTCGGCGGGAGGAACTGCGCCCTGCATCAACTGGCTGCGCACACGCGCATGCACCTCCCGCGCCTCGTCGACCGACCGGGCCCGGCCGGCCACCTGCCAGGTGCTCCAGTCGTCGGGGCTGCTCGTCACCGTCCGGTACAGGTACCCGCCAGGCTCCTCCTCGCAGGTGAAGTACGTGTAGAGATGCCGGCCATCCGGAAGGCGGCTCGCTGTGCTGGCGATCATGCGCACGGTGTCGCCCCAGAACCAGTCGGGGACGCGTTCGACGGCCTGAACCTGCTGACGGTCCGGCATCAGGAGGCGGGCACGTCCGGTGGGCACGTCATGGGGCTCGAGAAAGGCGAGGACGTTCACTGCGTCACCTCGCCCGGCATCACTGTGCAGTGAGGTCGGACCGGTCGCGGCCGACGAACCAGCCCGTGCCGTTCCAGGAGTTGTCCATGTCCGTGAATCACGCCTCTTCCCTCCAACAAGTGTGCCGCTGGTCCATGGCGGCCCTGGCCGCCTGGGCGGTCGCCGGCTGTGCCCAGGCTCTCGCGTCCACCAGCGTACCCGGCCCCGGGATGCCCGGCAAGAGTGCGCCCGGCCGGGCGGACCAGCGCGCGACAGGGTACGTCCTGAGCGGCATGCCCCTCGTGCGACAGACCTACAACGCCTGCGGTCCGGCCAGTCTCGCTCAGGTGCTGAACTACTTCGGCATTCCCGTGTCGCTCACCCAGGTCAGTCAGGCCACGCGCCCGAACGAGCGCGCTTACATGAGCGCTCAAGCCATTGTCCGCTACGCCCCGACGGTGGGCATGGCCGCAGCCCTGTATGCCGGAGGCTCGCTGCACACCGTGCGCCGTTCGGTGACGAACCGGTTGCCGTTGATCGTGCTGCAGGACCTGCACCTGTCCGGGCGGGTCATTCCGCACTGGCGGGTGGTGGTCGGTTTCGACGACGCCCGCCAGGTGGTGTACCTGATGGACCCCCTGCTCGGGTACGTCCTGATGCCGTTTCAGGACTTCATGCAGGTGTGGGCGCCGCACCGCTACCAGTTCGCGGTCGTCTACCCCCCGGCCTGGGCGGCGCTGGTGACGGGCGTCGTGCGCTGAGGCGCGTCTCTTCACCCGCCTGCCGGTCGTGCGTCCCTGCTGCACACTCATGGACTGACGCTGACCGCCACGTGGCGCCAGCCGGTGTGGAGGCGGCCAACCGCAGGGGCGGCAAGCCCCTGCAGGGCCCGGTCATCGCCCGTCAGGGTCAAGCTGGCTGGACCGGTGAGGGTCGGCGAGCCCACCAGGCTTCCGAACACGAACAGCGGCCCCTGGACCGTGACGACGGGCGCCACGTACGTGCCGTGCAGGATGGGCGCGGTATCGGCCACCTGAATCGAGGGAGCATGCAGGCTGAAGCGCTCGGCCGCTGCGGCGGCGTTGCACACGTCGGCAGCACAGGTCGCCTGGGCGTACCGCAGGGCGCCGGTCACGGTCACAGGCTGATCGGTGAGGATGCTGAGGGGCTGACTGATCGCCGGGCCGGCATTCGAGTGCGGGCTGATCTGGAGTGCACCCGTCACACTGGTCACGCGCAGCACCCCAGACCACATCGTGTACACCGGATTCGTCAGGTAACCGTCCTGGTACAGGGTGCCCGACGCGTCCGCACTGTACGTCGTGCACACCCCTTGACTGCAGGCCCGGATCCACTGGCCGCCGTCTCCCAGCACGCCCAGGGTCAGTTGATCGGCGGTCACGCTGATGGCCGCCGGTGCGGCGGTCACCAGGTTCGCCGTTTCACTCGCCTGGCGCGAGGTGAAAAATGCGTCCACGCCCGCCGGGTGACCAGGAGAGGGCCGCAGCTCCATCACGCCTGTGGCCGTGCCGTCACGGCCCGCCTGCGCTGCCCCCGTGCATGTGGCGCTGACAGCCAGGCAGTTGCTGCTGCTGATCGTTCCCCGGGCCTGGGCCCCCGTGACCAGGTTCACCGTACCGTCGGAATGGACCCGTCCGTTGACCTGGAGCCGGGCCGACAGGGTGAGATCCGACGCGGTCAGCAGGGTGTAGGCATTGGCCGGGGGCGAACCGTAGTGTGCGGTCACCAGGCCGCGCCGGTGCTGACCCGTCCCAGCCCACAGCACGAAGGGAATCTCCGCCAGGTAAGCGCCGGAGGCCGGGGTGATTCTGACCTGGTCGAGCGGGATGTCATTGGGGAGGCTGGATCCGCAAGCGGTCCGCGTGAAGTACACCCGGACTCGGTTGGGGCCATGTCCGTCCGGGTCCCGTCCGCACCATCCGTCAGCCCGTTGCTGCAGGATCTGGGCGATGGCGGCCGCGTCCGTCACTGGGTTCGGCGCACCAGCCATCAGGGGCGCCGCACCGGCCTCAAGGAGCCGGCGGGTGTACGTGAGGGCGTTGCGGTCCTCGATGGCCCGGAGGGCGGCGCCTCCTGTGCTGCGGGCGGATCTCTGCGTGGCGTGCGCGGACTGCGCCAGGCTGGCGGCCACCGTGATCAGGACCATGGCGATCATCAGGGCCCAGATCAGGGCGGTGCCGGCGCTGGGGTTGACAAGCGGGGAAGCTGGTCGTGGGGAGTGCATGCCGCCAGTGTCTGTGGGCGTGGGGTGGTGGGGGGACAGCGGTGCGGCCGGCCAGGCCTTGACGTCCTGCGGAGGTGGTGTCTTAATGAGGTCACCCCCCCGAATCGCCTCCAGCGTCCCACGCGACCGAATGAGAGGCAGATCGGGGGCTTTCACGTGTCGAGGTGGGCCCGGATGAAGGAGGTCACGCTGTCGAGCGAATCATCAATGGGGAACGTGACCTCGTCAAATCGCCCAGCGTCGATGGCGCTTTTCAGGTGGTCTTCTTCCATTCGGGTGACCAGCCCTTTGCGACCCCAGCGGGCGACCAGGTACTTGTGGCTGCCGCGGCGGCGTTCGATCTCCACCTCGGCATTGACCTGCTCCTCGAACAGCGCCGGCTGCTGGGTGATCACGGCACCCGAGCGGGCGGCGCTGACGCTGGCGAACTCGGCGCGGTACTCTTCGATGTTGTCGAGCACCGAGGTCAGGAAGCCGCCAGGGTTCGTGGCCTTGTAGCCGGCGCTGCGCTTTCCGTCGAAGAACGCGACCGCCTGCCGCAGGTCTGGTTCAGGCACTTTCCGCGCCAGGGTCATCGCCTTCGACGACCGCACACCCCGCTCGGTCAGGAGACGCACCAGCTCTGCCGGCGGGGGCGGCTCGATCGTCAGCCGGGGCGTGCTGGTCGGTTCGCCAGTGGCAGGGTGGAAGGCGTAGTGGACTTTGGCCGCCTTGCCCCGGCCCACGTACTCCACGGCTTTCAGGAAGCCGATGCGCATCAGCTCGTTGTGCGCGGGTTCCAGGCTCCGCTTGATTCGTTTGGCGTCGAGCAGCACGATCCCGGCGTCTCCCGCTGCGCTGCCGTTCTCCTCGGCTGAGAGGTCGAACAGGCCCAGACGCAGTGCCCAGGTCTGCAGGTGAATGTGGTGGTGATCTTCAACCGCTTTGGCTTCCTCGAGCATCCGGAACATCAGGCGGGCCAGGGGGTACCGGAGCTGGGTGAGCTGTTCGAAGTTGACCGAGTGCGTGTACTGGTTCCGGATGCTCTCGGCGAACTCGCGACCCAGCCGTATTTCCAGCATCTCGGACGGGGTGAACTTGCCTGGGGACTCGGCCATCAGACCGAGGTCGCGGAGCTTGGTCGTTCCGGCCGATTTGATCGAATCGATGATGGACATCTCCACCGAGGTGTAGATCAGGCCGCCTGACTTGGATTTGCGCGCCCAGGCGTTGGTGACGACGTAGTTCGCCTTGCGGATGCGGGTCAGGCTGGTGCCAATCCGCTGCTTCATGTCGCCTTTTTTCTTGATGCCTGACCACCGCTGAATGTCGGTGTAGGAGACCGTGATCACGCCGTGATCCGGCATGCCCTGCGCGACGTACAGGCAGGTAAGGGCGAAGATCACGTCGCTGTCGGCGCCGTGGGGCACGACGTCGTCCGCCCCGGCGGTGCAGGTGACGGACACCTGCTGGTCGCCCCAATCAAGCACTTTCCGCCAGCTCTTGAAGGTCGAGGGGACCCGGTTCAGGGCCACCACTGGACCGATCTGGGCCAGGTTGCGCTCCTGAACGCTGGCGGTCAGGGGGTCCATGGGTGACCGTTCCGGGGGGGGCACGCTGCCAGTTTACAGAGGATGTGCATACCTGCAGCGTGGTGCCGCATGGGGTGACCGCGCGTCCACCTGGTCGGAAAGGCTGGCTCTTCCAGGTCATGACTGCTGCTGCATTCTTTTCTTTAGTTCTATAGGTAATAAAAAAAATGCAGCATCAGGGGGCGCGGCCGTTTGTCGTCCTGGCGCTAAGATCTCCCGATTTTGGGACAAACTGTCACCGGAAAATCACCCAAAAGGGACAAACTGTCACCGGAAAATGGGAAAAAGAGGGACAAACTGTCACCGGTCGACCTCCCAAAAGGGGACAAACTGTCACCGGTGGGGACCGCCAAAAGGGACAAACTGTCACCGGGAGTTTTTGGCAAAGGGGACAAACTGTCACCGGAAGACAGGGAAAAGAGGGACAAACTGTCACCGGCAATTCTCAGCAAAAGGGACAAACTGTCACCGGTTATCTTGGTCAAAAGGAACAAACTGTCACCGGTGACCCCCCCCAAAGGGGACAAACTGTCACCGGTCCTGAGGGGGTGGCCAGGGACCCGCAATGGGGGGGTCCGGGGGCAGCGCCCCAAGTGAGGCAGCGCCCTCTCCACCCCCCACCTATGCTGAACGCTGCCATGAGGTTCACACGATGACGGCGGCCGCTCCAGCCCGCGATCTCCTGAAAAAAGGCACCGCCTTCCGCTTCGTCCTCTACACCATCGGCCAGCTCGGCCTCGCCAAAGACGGCGCCTGGTGCGCCCCCGACATCCGCGCCGCCCGCGCGCTCGCCGTCGCCTCCGGCGTCCACACCACCGCCTTCCTCGCCACCCTGCTGTTCACCGGCTGGCTCGACGCCCTGCCCTTCATCGCCGGGTTCGCCCTCTTCCTGGCGGCCCTCCAGCGCCTCTCCAGCCGCGAGAAGCTGCTGGCCGTCACCCTGTATGCCGGCCTCTGGCTCGCCGTCCTCACCAACCAGGCGCTGCTCCTGCTGCTCCTCGGGCCCGGGCTGCTCATCCTGAGCGTGAACTACCTGCGGGCCCACCGGTACGGCCGGTACCTCGACCGGCAGTTCGAGACCATCGAGGACGCCCTGCCCGGCTGGAAGGCCTTCCTCCCCCTGAACCGGGACGCGCTGCACACCGGGCGGGTGCTCGTCAGTCCCGACAAGGAAGTGTTCTTCCTGGGCGTCGCGCCCGGCCGCAAGGAAGTCCGCTACGACCAGGAGTTCGTCGCCTGGACGGGCACGGACGCCGATCACCTCACCCGGCTCGCCGACGCGGACCTGGGCATCGTGAAAGGCACCCAGAAGGTCCTGTGGGTGGAACGCCCGGCGGCCGCGACCGGCACGTACGCTCCGAAGCTGGAGCGGGGCGTCACGACCCTGATCGACGATCAGGCCGCGCTGATCCGGCACCTGAACGACTGGAGCGCGATGCGGCGCAACATCAGCGGCGCCGGGCCGGCGCCCACCCCGGGGGCCGGGTCGGAGGACGGCGCCGCGGCGTTCGGCCGGGAGGTGGAACAGGAGGCGATCACGCAGCTTGAATCAGTGCTGCTGGCCGGGTGGCGGATGGACACGAACGTGATTCTCGCCCGGGGCGGGGATGCGGACATCAAGCTGACCAGTCCGGACAACGTGCGGTTCGTGATCGACGTGAAGGCCCGCACGGACCGGTTTGATCCGGCGGCGCCGAAAGGCACCCGGGCCAAGTCCTGGGCGGAGATCCACGCGCAGGTCACGCAGGCCGCCCGGCAGCTGGACGGGGTGGGGGTGGTGTGGCAGCCCCGGGCGCCGGGGGAGGACTTCTTCCTGGTGGATGGGGTGTGGTCGGCGCGGGGATCGGCGGGGGCGGTGATGGAGTCCCTGGCGGCGCTGGGGCACGTGGGGGAGTCGCGGGAGGACCCGTACCTGATTCTCGGGGTGCCGCGGGGGGCGACGCCGGCGCAGGTGCAGGAGGCGTACAAGGGCCTGGTGAAGAAGTACCACCCGGACCGCGTGGCGAGCCTGGGGGAGGAGTTCCGGGTGATCGCCGAGCGGCGCATGAAGCTGATCAACTGGGCGTACGACCAGCTGCGCGTTCAGGTGTAGGTCACCTTGAACTACATTTCTGCATTTCTGAACTGCTAAAGTAGAGGCGCAGCGGGATTGCACGCCACGTGCGATCCACCACCCCTGTACTGGAGAAGATCACCCATGACGCAGACCTTTACACCGAACCGCACGGTCCCTGCCCTGCCGGGCACGTCCCTGCTCGGCCTCAAGGCCCAGACCCTGGTGGAACTGGGGGACGCCGTCGACAAAGGGTTCAAGGCGACCGCCCTGGAACGCTTCACCAAACACCTCGGCCTGACCCTCAGCGACACCCTCGAACTGATTCGCCTGAGCGAAAGCACTTACCACAGCTACCGCCGCAGGGGCCGGCCCCTGCGCGCCGACGACAGCGCCAACCTCTACCACCTCGCCCGGGTCACCGAAGCCGCCGAGCAATACTTCCAGAGCGTCACCGACGCGCACCAGTGGCTGATGACGCCCCGCGCCACCTTCGGGCAGAAGACGCCCCTGCAGTTTGCCCTGCTGCCCGGCGGGGCCGAGTACGTGACCACCGTCCTGAGCCGACTCGAACACGGGGTCTACACGTGAAGTGTGCCGCACGACCCTGCCCCGTGGGGCAGGGTGCCTGCCGTGTGCCCAGACCGCATGGTTCTGTCCAGTCATGACGCTCACGCTGTACCGCATCAGCAAACTCCAGTACGCCCAGAACACCAGCCTGCCCGAGCACGGCTTCGGTGCGGCGCGCTTCGGGGGCCGGTGGAACAGTCCCGACCCGGCCCTGCAGGCCAACCGGCGCCTGATCTATGCCAGTGACACTCTGGCGCAGGCCATGCTGGAAGTCGTCGTCCACGTGGACAGCCCGGTCCTTCAGACCGTACCGCACGCCTTTGTTCGGTTTGAGGTGGAGCCGGAGGCCGTTGTCGACCTGGACCTCAAGCAGCTTCCCGCGTCCTGGAATCACCATCCGGAAACCCCGGCCACGCAGGTCATCGGCGACCAATGGTTCGATGAGCAGGTGTCCCCGGTGCTCCGGGTGCCGTCTGTGATCCTCCCGCTGGCGGTGTATGGCCAGGGCCAGAGCAATTACCTCATCAACAGCCTGCATCCGGACATCCCCGAAGCCGTGCGTCTGATTGAACATCAGCCCCTGCCCTTCGATCCCCGCCTCTGACCCTGATTGTGTTAAACGATGTGTGTTCCGCACGGCATGCCGTGGAACCTGGGCGTGTTCTCGAGGAGAACACCAGGTGGCGGGACTTTCTTCAAAGAAAGGCGGGGGGCAATGGCAAATGAAGGGGTGGTCAAAGCACTGGTCAGTGGCGCGTTGGATTGGAGCGGTGTTGCCACCAACGCGAGCTATGACGTCTTCAAGTACCTGGGCTCCAAAGCACTGAAGCGCCTGCTTGACCCCACGCTGAGAAAGCGCATTCTGCTTGACGCGCAACACCGCATGATCACTCTGGGACTCTCGCCACATCAGGCCCAATTCCTGGCAGACATGGCGCGCGAAAAGGAATTCCTCCAGCGCGGGGCACTGCAGGATGTCGCCCGCCTGAGTGAACTGATTCAGACCGAGGTCAATGAACGAGGCTACTTCCCTTTTGAAGGCGAGGCCCTCTACAGAGCACTGATTCAGGCGATTACCGCACAGCTCTCCAGCGATACTTTTACAGGATCGTTGCTGGTCGGGAACTATCTCGCCACCAACCCCACACCTTTTTCGAACTCGGCGGTCATTCAATACTCGCAAGCCCTTCAAGAACCGGAAAAACTGGGTGGCGCCCTGCTGGGGCGAATCCTCAAAGATGCCGGCCACCCCAATGCAAAACTGGTGGTCGGCGCCGACGGCACACTTGAACTCACTGGCGATTACTCAATCACCCTAAGCGCGGACGGGCCCGATGGAGCAAAACTCCACGACGCATTACAGCGGGTGCAGAACGGTGAAACCGTCGTCATCGAAGCCTCCCAGATGGGATCGATTCGGTTCTCGGCAGGCCATTCTGTTCTTGACCGTATTCAGGGCTTCGACACGCCTCCACAGGCCGTTCGCTTTAGTCCGGCACCACAGACGCTTCGCCGCACCCTTTCTGCCCGCGTCCGCGGAGTGGGGGAAGTGAGCGTGGACGCGCAAGTTAAACTTCTTCCAGACCGGAAAGGCTTTGTGATCACTCTTGTGGACCGGCCAAACCTGAGATTTGTTCTCACTATGTCTGCGGAACGGATCAGCTGGAACTTTGTGGCTGACTGGACAGAAACTCAACCTGATTACGAGGACAGGAAGATCATGCAGTTTCTGATGTACGCCACACATCCTTCTGGTCAGATTGTGGATGAACGCGGGAAGCACATTCTTCGCCAGGGTAAAAGACCCAAGGAATTTGCCCGGGTGGGTTGGGTGGCCGAAGCGAACCTTTATACGATTGATCTTCGCCAGTATGTGGCGAATGAACTTTGCGGCACTTTCAGCCTCTTGCTCCCAAGACTGAATGAAAAAGAATTCAAGACGTTACGTGATATGGCGCGCCAATCGAGAGATGAACTGGATGGCGTTTCACAGAAGATCCGTGGGACCTTCCTGCTTACGAAGGACGCCTTACATTCACTGACGGGCCCAACATCAAAAAAAGGCCTGTATGTGGAGATGACCCAATTCCTGTCGCTCCCAGACAGCACCCCCCTCAAACTGACCAAGAATTTTGTCCGGCCCAAAGTGACCGTCTGGCAGAAAGGCAAACGGATCCCCCGCGCCAAGTGGGCCGCGCTGGCCGGACAGGAAGCCGAGATTGTGTTCAACGGACCGATATCGGACGCGAAACTGGAGATCAACCCCGACGAGTTGCCAGTGCTCGATGAGTGACAACCCATCGCCTAAGGCCGTGGGCCTGCACAGGGATCCGGCCGCAACTCCGCATGCCTTCACTGGCTGCAGCATCTGAAATAAGGGGTCATCGACAGGACCGCTGTACACCGCTGTCCTCCAGGGCACTGTGACCCTGAGATCCCCAGAGCTCACAAGGAAATGCCCTTTGCTCCGATGCGGGTGAGCCTGGTCTCTATGATTCCACAGCTGCACGATTTGAATACCATCCGGGCAAGCATCCCTTAGAACGACGCCAGCCCGCGAAGCCTCGATCTTGGGTACGCTGGAACAATGACCGATCGACGACAGGCCTTGGCCCTGATGCCTCCCCGGAGCACGCACTGATGGGCGGCGGCAGCAGATTGATTATGGACATGGATATCGGGACGTATCGCCGTCTCCAAAAACGCGACACCTGGCCCTCGCAGTACGCCTGGCAGGCCCTGACGCAGGAGGCGCGCGATACGGCGTTCGTCCTGGCCCACCTCATCACCGACTGCCATTGGGCCCAGGATGCGCATATCATCGCCGAAACCATCGCCGAACTGCGGCAGTACCCCAGGACGGACCTTCCACAAACCATGACGCACCTCCAGGCCCTCGCCGATGCGGGGTTCGCCGTGGAGATGCACGGCAACTGGGCACTCCATCATCAGACCCTGCATTTCCTGGCCCGTGAACGGGTCTCCATCAAGTTTGAGGGGAAAAATCAGCTCCCTGAACCTGGCCTGCTGCCACTCAATTCCAGGTTTCCTCGAACCTCCAGCCTGGACGAGCTGATCCCCTGGCTGTACAGCGACCTCGTGCATACCGTGACCGAGGAGGATGACCTGAGCGTGCTGGGCGCCGCGGCTGGCGACATAGTGCTGCTGCGGCTTGTGGATGACCCGACCGAACATGACTACGAGGACATCAGTGATGAGATGCCCCGGTCAGCCTTGGGCCAACCCCTGCGCCTGCAACGCTGGACATCGGATACCTTCGGATACCGTCTGGTCGCGCACATCCGTCTGGGGCCGGCCGCCGCCCAGGGTCAGGGACCAAACCTGTGACCCCGGACCAGGACGCTCAGGCAGCCCTGACCACCGAGGGCCTGCACCTGGCCCTGAGCACGCTGCGGAGCAAGTGGCGCCGGCCCGGAGCGGAGTTCACCGGCGACGTGGACGTGCAACCCGACCGGGTGACGCAGGCCTTCACCTTCGACGAGCAGCCTTACGAGGTGACCATCAACGCCGACCGGGCCTTGCAGGTCAGGGAAGTGGACGGCCCCCGGAAGACGGACGTGTCGATCCCCCGGGGGCTGGCCCTGCCCAAGGGCCTCAAGAGGACCTAGGCCTGCCACCGCGCAGTAAGCCGTAGGGCACACGTACCACACGACCTACGTCGCCGGCATCCTCAGCGCCGTCATCCTGACCATAGGCAGCCCGGCGCTGGCATGGCCCGAGCTGCCCCAAGCAGCCTCCGATCCCTCCACCATGCGAGGGACTGGCGCCCGGCTGATGACCTATCAGACCGAACGGGGCCGCTCCCCCTTCTGGCCGGAAGTGGTCGCGGGTCTTCCATTGAGCCCACGAGACCTGGCCACCGTTCTCCAGGACGCCCTGCTGCTGACGGCCGCGCACGACGGCCGAATGGACGTGGTGGCCGACGCGCTGCCCAGCCCTCCTGCGGAGCGGACACCCACGCTCGAGGCCGCCTCAGCATTGCTGAGGCATCAGCACAGCGCGCTGCTTCTCGACTGCAAAGAACGACCAAGCCAAGGCGGCCGAGGCGCATCAGGACCTCTGTGGAGCTTCCGGCCGCCCTCCAGCATCACTCACTCTTCTGGCGGAGGCAGCTCCAGCATGGGCCGCCGGCCCAGAAACGCCCGGTTCGCGTTGATCACCAGCAACCGCGCCGCATACTGACGCTCCTCCAACATCGCCTCCGGCTTGAACGGCACACGGGCCAACTCCATCAGCGTCCCAGCGGGCAGACCGATCCGGGGACCCATCACCACGATCTCCTGCTCCTTCTGGTCAAACCGCAGGTGTGCGCCCAGAGCCAGCAGCTGGCGCACTTGTCCTTCGACCGTTTCATGCACGCTCAGAAACGCCAGCAGCTGCTCTTCCGTCATGTCGCCACGGTACTCGCCGCACATGCTCGTCCGTGGCCCAAATCCGACATGAGCCGCACGTCCACCCCATGTCCGACCAGACTCACCGTGACCCCGATCAGAAGCGGATGACCTCCGATTGCTAGGGTCATCCGGATGACACCCGCTGCCGAGGTCAACCCCCTGATCTCCACCGCCCGCCTCCGCCTCGAACCGCAGACGGCCGCGCACGCCGACGTCATGTTCCAGGTGCTGGCCGACCCCCGCGTGCACACCTTCCTCCCCAGCGACCCGCCGACCCGCGACCTTCTTGTCGAGCGCTTCGCCCGCCTGGAATCCCGCCGCTCTCCCGACGCGGCTGAACTGTGGCTCAACTGGGTCGTCTACCGGGAGAATGACGCGATCGGTACCGTGCAGGCCAGCGTGAACCTCGCCGAAGCATGCGCTGACGTCGCCTACGTCTTCCACCCCGCCGCATGGGGCCAGGGGTACGCCCGTGAAGCGATGGGGGCCCTTCTGGCCTTCTTGCATCAGGACCTCGGAGTACAGCGTTACCGGGCGACCATTGACACCCGCAATGCTCCCTCCCAACGCCTCGTCGAGCACGTTGGGTTCACCCGGGTGCGCGAGGTGAAGGGCGCCGACGAGTTCAAAGGATCGGTCAGTGACGAGTACGTCTACGAACGAGAAGCGGAAGTTCTGGACCCCATGCCTTCGCCATGAAGTGACGCAGACGCAGCCCCTCACTGGGAACGCGGTGTTCCGGGCGCGGAGACTGAACCTGGCGGACACTGCGATGAACGCCAAGGCTAGTCGGGACCTCGCCCACGCGGCGTGGTTCGGAGTGACGAAGGCCCTGGAGTGGACGTTTTTCCCATCCACTCCAGGGCGATACCTCACGTCAAATTTTGGATCCCACCGGGCTGGTGGGCGTGCTCTCCATTTCCCTCAGGGACGGGGAAGCACGTTGGTCATGCTGAGCGACACGCCCCCACCCGCCTTCGTTTCGCAGTGCAAGTACTGCTTGGGGTCCCCGCCCTTGATCTCGAAGTTGATGATCCAGTCGGGCTTCTGAAACACCGCTTGGCCGAGCTGTCGAAGCTCTGGAGCGCCATGCTCGGCCGTGTCCTTGTCCAGGGTCTGCTGCAGAGCCGTCAGGCAGGCACTGGTCGCTTCAGCCACGGTGCGGTAGGAGGTGGGTTCTATGGTCGTCTGGATGGGCGTCTCGGCCTGCTTCCTCGTCGTACAGGACGTGCCGGCGACCAGGAGCAGCGCGGCCAGGGTTTGCTTACGGCGAGAAGAGGGCATCAGTGTTCGTGTGGTGCTCGGTTCCCAGGTATGACGTCGTGACGAACAAGCCGTGGTTGATGCCGTTGTTCTTGAGCTCGCCTTCGCCGCCGGCCGTCGTGTCAGACCGCTGCCAGCTTCTGTACGACACGCTGCCCACGCTGCGGGGTGATGCCTGGTACCCGACGCCCAGCCCCAGGGGGTGAGAGCGTCGTACACTCTGCCAACGCTGCCGACTGAGCCCTGCCCCAGCCCGGCAGGCGTCCGGCCGGGCTGACCGGGCGCCGTGTCTGCCATGCCCATGCGGACACCCTCAGCGCCTTCAGGCAACGGTGTGGTAGGGGGCTTTCCATCACGGCACCGTGATGAACCCCTTACTTTTTCTTTGCTGGGGGCTTTTGCGACAGGGCACTTCCCGCAGCCCGCTTGGAAGTTGCACCAGTGGAACTGCTTTGCAGCACGTTAGAGGCAGCCTCTGCGGCCTTCTTGCCCGTGGTGCGGCCCTTGTTGACCTGAGACAGCGCGCTTCCAGCCGCGGACTTGGAGTCCGTACCCGTGCGCCCGTCGCGCAGTGTTTTAGATGCGGCAGAGGCGGCTTTCGCTCCAGTGGTCTTCCGTGTCATATGACCCTCCAAGGTTGTGGAAACACGGTCAGTCTAAACGTTGTGCGGGACTTGCCTGCCACCTGGTCGACGTTTTGAACCCCCACTGAAGGAAATCGTTGTGGGCCGCGTGTATCAGGGCCCCTGCGTCTGGCTTGCCGATCTCCTCCCAGGAAGGCGAAATGGCGGTCAGTCCGGTGCCGGCAGGCAGCAGGAGCTGCACTGCGGTTGTATGCCAGCGCCTGCGCGTCTCCCGAAGGTTGGCCTTCTGGTCGGCGGAAACGTCATCGCGAGCGACCGCACGCAAGACCTGAACCTGCAACGTTGACAGGCGGGGGAGTGATCCCCCCCTGCGCCCCGCCCTTATACCAGCCAGAGCTGCAACAGGGCGTAGCTGATCGAGCTGAATCAATATTCAGGCTATTTTCACTGTGCTCCTAACATGATCTATTCGTTGCGCTGCGACCCACATGTCCAAGCGCTTTGTCGTTTCGTGTTGGGCTACCACGTGGACGGCGTGTTCGTGAGTCCAGCCCAGCTGCTCGAGGAGAATAATTCGCAGAATCTGGGTAAGGAGATCGACTACTGATCCGTGTCTAAATCAGTAGCATATGGTGTGAGCGTTTCCCCCTGGCGGCCCAGCCGCCTCACCCGTGCCCAACAGGAAGAACGGCGGCTCGCC